>Ga0315289_10002700_pt1 | contig 27112 bp, 42 predicted proteins | sample YL17G11_40_MG_FD_203452 | JGI IMG/M metagenome (GOLD analysis project Ga0315289, IMG submission 203452) | Sediment microbial communities from Yellowstone Lake, YNP, Wyoming, USA - YL17G11_40 | ecosystem: Environmental > Aquatic > Freshwater > Lake > Sediment | place: USA: Wyoming | collected...
CGGCTGAAGCCACCCAAGAATGCCCGCCTTGCATCGTCCCGATGTCCTTACGGGATCCCCTCGGGCTGCCGAAGGTCCGGCACCTGCGGGAAGCCGGAGGGCTTGCGGCGGGCTTCACCCGGTCAGCAATTGAACGTGGGGAGGGGCGGTTGTTGCCTTCTTTCTGGCTCCCTAGTGAGGCCATTGGCCAGATGCGGGAATTGGCCGGGCAACCTGACCGGAGCTTACTGCTCGGCAGTGATGATCAGGACCGAGGATGCCACTGCAGTAGGCGTCTTCAGCGTGGAAGTGAAGGCGTGAAGCACGACTTGGCCGGAACGGCCAAGTCATGCTTTGAGTCATACTCGCTCCGGCATTTCCAAAAATAGCCGCCGCGTGCCCACCGGCGCAAGGTGCGATTTCCGCCCTTCTTGAGCTTCCATCGTGGGCCGGGGAAGGCGGCAGCCCCGTCCGGGGGCGCCGCCCACTTACGGCGCGGGCTCCGCATTGCGCCTTTCCCTCTCACTATCGGATGGGAAATGGCGCCCCGGCCGCCCCCCGCACCCCCCCTGTGTCACGATTGCCCCCAAGGCGGCCCGCTGAGCGAGGCGATGCCAGCCTCGCAATCCCGCCTGGGGAAGGATCGACCTCTCGCTCCCGCACGGCATGCGTGCCGGCCCACGTGTTCCTCGCCAATACGACCCAATCCGTTCCGGACGGGAACGTAGGCCAGGAAGATGAACTGTCACACAAGAGGCGGGAAGGCAAACAAGACGCAGAGGGGGGAAGCGACAGATCTCAACAGGTCGAGTATCCAGAGGAGGAACAAGGCATCCATTTCACATATGTACAAGGGTACGGCGAGAATCATCCCTCACAGACAAGGGAATCGTATAAGTCGGCGTTCTTTCGCTGCCTAATCGCTCCCTCGCATTAGATGAAGCGAGAGTAGGGGAGCTTGCGCGCTTCGGAAGAATCCGTGCAGAGGAATCCGCGAGACACAAGTAGAGTTTCCGGCTGAGAATCCGCAGCTCCTGGTGCCGCGCTCCAACCATTGGACACGACTGCTGCGCGAGATCCTTGCCGCATATTCCTACTGCATTGGCTTCGCGCCGAGTATGCGGCAGCATTACCCTGGGCAGCGGATGCATATCGGATCGTACCCAGGCAGTCTCCTTCAATCGCAAGGGCCTCGAGTCACGCATCGTGGTCGACGAATCCATTTCCTCCCCTCGCGATCGCCAGATTCCCGACAGACACTTGACAGCCCCCTCTCACCTGTTGTACGATGACCTTGCTTTCTCTGACTTCACAACTCAATCCGAAATGTCCGCCCACAAGCGTGGCTTTGCCCATCAAGCTTGTGGGCGGTCTTGTGTTTAGCTCTCATGCTCAAAGGAGGTCATCATGAATGCCCGGATTAAATCACCCCCCGCCGTTTTCCGGTCAGCATCTCTCAGAAAGGAGGCTCAACGCGCGTCTGCAGGTTCTTTGCTGGGTTCGTCGGCCACGCGGCCGGCAACAACGAATGCCTTGACATCATTGCCTATCACCCCTTCGATCGCTAGCATGTAGTCCCTGGCCGGCGCCGGTCCCCGCGCCCCCGTCACCGACCTGGTCGTCAGCACCTGCATCCCGCAAGGGCCCTGCCTTCCCCGGCCGGGCATGGCGTGTACCCCCCTGTCCGCAGCGGAATCCGCCTGCGGACAGGGGGGATAGGACGATACCCACCATGTCGGAGGCGGAGATGTCCTCGCCACTGTTCCTGTTCCTCATATTCCTCCTCAGCATCGTGATGCTTGTCTGGCCGGTCTGGGTACGCACTGCGTGGTAGTCGGCCGCTAGCAGCTGCGCCTCCCCCTGAGGGGGCTGCCTCAGTCTCTCTCGCCAAGGAACCGCACACCGATCGCAGGAGCCGGGCCCGTGCCCGGCGTTTTGCGCGTCGGCCACAAGGAGGAGGTCCCAGGTGTCTGTACTGATCGGCACGGTTGTCCTGGCCGCTGTCTTCCTGGCGGTCAGCGCCCCGTCGTTCGTCGCTGTTTACCGATGGTGGTTTGGCGGCGGGAAGCTGCTGAACGACCGCCTAAGCGACCTACCAGCGTCGGCCTCCCGCACGCGCCGCTAGATGCCGGAACGCGCCGGCCCACACAGAGGACCAACATGAACCAACATCAAGATCGAACTCCAGTTCGTTCCCTCGCCGACCTGGATATCGTCGGCCTCCAGCTCTCCGAACGCATCCTCTCCGCCGCTTCGACTGGCACTCGCTCCATCCGAGAGACCTACATTCACCGCTACTCTCACTCTCACGCCAAGTTCGCCGCCGCCTGTGAGCTGGCGGAGAGCTACGGCGTTGCCGTCCACTAGCTTCCCCCGCAACAAAGCGCCCCATCGATGCCCGCTTCCAGCGTGCGCCGTGCATGTCGAGTATCCCCTTCCCGCCTGACCCGGTTCGGGCGGGAAGCGAAGGGGGATGCGCAGGAGGTGCAACCATGGATCCTGCCCGTGCCTCAATCGAGATCCAGTGCGTCATCGCCGTCGGCTTCATCTTCGCCGTGTTGGTCGTCGTTGCCGCCATTGACCTTTGGCATGGCGCCCCATGACGACGACTCAAATGTGAGATGATCTGCCCACGCCAACCGGCGCTGGACACGCATCTTGCGTCCGTATGCTAGACTCATATCCGAGGCGAACACATGGACAGGAAAGCTACCCTTGAGCAGAAGCGAACCGAGATCCTCTCCCTTGCCGACAGGTACGGTGTGAGGCGTATTCGCGTGTTTGGCTCTGTCGCCCGAGGGCAGGCCGATGCGGCAAGCGATGTGGACTTCCTTGTGGAGCTTGGACCTCAGGTGAGCGTCCTCGACCTTGGCGGTTTCCTTGTGGAGCTGCAGCAACTCCTTGGGTGCAAAGTCGACGTCGTAACCGTGAATGGCTTGCGCCCCCGCATCCGACAGCGGGTGCTTGAGGAGGCCGTTCCGCTATGAGAGACGACGTCGGCCGACTTGAGGACATGCTGGAGGCGATTGACAAGATCGAGGCGCACATTGCTGGCCGACGGGAAGCATCCTAGACCAGCGAACTGCTCCAAGTGTGGGCGGTCTACCACCTGCAGGTGATCGGTGAGGCCGCCAGCAAGCTGTCTGATGACCTTGTGAAGGCCCACCCTGAGGTGCCTTGGTCGAGAGTCGTGGGCATGCGGAATGTGCTGATCCACGACTACCTTGCCATTGACGTGGACATCGTCTGGGTGGCGGTCGAACGCGATCTTCCCCTACTGAGACCGCAGGTTCAGGCCCTTCTGAAGGGACTTGCCAGCCACTCTTGACCCTGGCCATACGCACCCCCACCTCCGGCAGCCAACCGCGCCTCTCGTCTACAGTCCCAGTAGATCCCTAACAATCCTGCCGCTGACGTGAGCTCAACACCTCATGCGGCGTCGGGCTGTCCCCAACTGTGCCCTGGCCTTGCTAGGGCACACTGCATTCCAGGAGCCCACAATGAAGACGATCGACATCCACAAGAAAACGCTCGTCCTTGTGCAGGACATCGACGGTTCCAATGGAACAGTTGCCGAGCGCCTGCTGGCACACGAGCGCGTAGCGTTGCTGCCCGCGCCGCCAATGGGCGCCGCGCCGATCGACGTGGCAGTACTACTCGATCAGGTGCGCCAGCTGGGTCGGGAGATCAAGGCCCAGCTGGTTGCGATGGACGAGGAGGTCGATCTCGTGCTCACGGCGCTGCTGTCGGGCGACACCGTGTTCTTCCTCAGTCTGCCCGGCGCGGCCAAGTCCACCCTTGCCCGGCTCTTGGCCAAGGGGGTAGGGGGCAGGTTCTTCCGCCGGAACCTCACCCCGGATACCAGTCAGAACGACCTGTTCGGCCCGCTCGATCCGGCCAAGGTGCAGAGGGGAGTCTGGGGCCGCAAGCTGTCCGGCGTCGCAGCGGCGTCGATTGTCAACATCGACGAGGTCTTCAAGGGGTCTGGCCCGGTTCAGCAGATGTTGCTGGATGCCTTTGAGGAGCACGTCCTGGCCGAGCCGGACGCCATCCATAACCTACCGCTGCTCCTCGGCATATCGGCCAGCAACGAGCTTGCCGACGACCGGATCGAGAACGCGTTCTGGGACCGCCTGATCATCCGCAAGGTAGTCGACTACCCGACCCGTGAAGAGGACTGGGAAGCGCTCCTGACCAGTCCCCATGGCACCGTTCCGATCCAGACCCAGCTTGACCCTCAGGAGATCATGCTCGTCCAAGGTCTGGTTGAACTGAAGGCCGGTGAGATCCCGCCCCAGGTTCGCAAGCGCATGGTCCGCATCAAGATGCAGCTCGAGGCGAAGGGAGTGCCCGTCTCCCCAAGGCACTTCATCGCCTGGTCGCGTGTGTCGGTTGCCCGGTCACTCCTTCTGGGCGAGCCCGATGTCACCCACCGGGCCATCGCCGTTGGCGAGCACCTGCTGTGGATCTCCAAGGACGAGATCCCCACCGTCCGCGATGTCGTCCGCAGCCTGAGCGATCCGCAGCGCGGCATCCTGCGGGCGGTCGAGGCGGACCTCGAGAGCATCCGGGCCCATCTCAACGGCCAGGCACAGCTCACCGACCTGGTGCACTGGCAGAAGACCATCAGCAAGCATGAGGCCGGCCTCAAGAAGGTCACGGATCCCGAGCACCAGGTCGCCAGGGAGGCCATGCACGAGCAGATCCGCGAGGCGTCCTCGCTGCTCATCGCCCGGTCGGCTGAGCTCATGGAAGCTGTGGCGCAGCAGACCACCTAGACTGCCCAGCATGATGCCTCGGACGGGGCAGAGCGCAGGCCCTTGACGGAGTTGCCGCGAAGCAAGCGGATTGGGAAAGGTGCCAGTCCATGGGACGGAGTTGCGTCATACTTGTGTTGGGCAGAGCACCACGCAGGAGGCGAGGCTATGGACGTCAGGATCTCAAGCAAGGGCTGGATTGTGATCCCTGCCAAGCTGCGTCGGAAGTACAACCTGAATCCGGGCGACCGGATGACCGTCGTTGACTACGGCGGCATTGTGTCCTTGGTGCCTCACGCCAAGGATCCCGTCAAGCAGGCAGCCGGAATGTTGAGGGGTCGAGGGTCCTTGACCGAGGCACTCCGCAAAGAGCATCGGCGGGAGCGGAGGCGTGGGCGCTGGGCCAGCTCCTGAGTCCTCGAAAGCTACGCCCTCTTGGCGTACTCTGGGATCAGTGGAGGGCGCGGGGTGCTTGATGCAACCTGGGCGCGACCGTCATAACCGGTGATCCCGAATCCGAATCCGCCCAGCAGCTCATCCCCCCAGCGCGCAGATGGCACTTGACAACCGCTCCCCTCCTGGACAAGAATGGATCCGGGTAGGCAACTACCCCATCGTCCCCGGCCGCCCCCCTCGGCTGGGGGCGATTGTTTGCCTGGCAGGCGCGCAGCCACCAGGCTGCACCCAAAGGCCGACGTGGCAGCGCACCTTCGGCGTCCTCAGACAGCCACGCCCCGCTTGTCGCGCCGCGCCAACCGGGGTATACTCATTGTAGATACCGAGTCGGAGGACAGCGTGCAAACCCGAGTTCAGCGTTGGGGAAACAGCCTGGCCGTGAGGATCCCCAAGTCGTTCGCCGAGGAGGTCGGCCTCCATGACGACTCTCCCGTCAACCTGCGCCTTTCCCAGGGCAAACTGGTCCTCGAGCCATGCACACCTCGCGCGCCAAGCCTTGAAGAGCTCCTGGCCGGGGTGCGCAGGTCGAATCTGCACGCCGAGTTCGACACCGGTCCGGCGCGGGGCCGTGAGGCTTGGTAGCGATGGCAAAGACTCCACAGCGCGGGGACGTCGTCTGGCTTTCGATGACCCCGCAAGCTGGCCACGAGCAGGCCGGGCGCCGGCCCGCTCTGGTCATCTCCCCAGGGGCGTACAACGCAAAAGTCGGTCTGGCGATACTCTGTCCGATTACGAGCCGTGCGAAGGGTTACCCCTTCGAAGTCCCCATCCCTGCCGGTCTCCCTGTCGAGGGCGCCATTCTCTCCGATCAGGCGAAGAGCCTGGACTGGAAGGCCAGGAAGGCCGAGTTCATCTGCAGGCTGCCTTCGGAAAGCACTCTGGAGGTCCTCCAGAAGCTTGGAGCTCTCCTCTCTCCCTGAGTGAGTCGCAGCCGATGAACCTCCACGAAGGCGCCGCCCTCAAGGCGCGGCCGACCTCAGAGGTGCTGGCCTTTGGCGTCAAGCGCGGCTCCCGCCTCACAATTGGGCGGGAAAGAGGTCAAGCTGCTAGAACGCGTCGTGCAATCGGGGACTGACTTCAGGGGTGACTGCGGCAGGACAAGTAGCATATCAAGCACCACCAACCGTAGGTTGGTACGCGCGTTCGGGGGAGTCGCCCCCTTGCCGGTTGGACCTCCCGGAGGTGCAAGCTGTTAAGGACAACCACAGTCACAGAGCTGCGATCCGATCTCGCGGGCCACCTGGCTCAACTGGAGGATGGCCCCGTTGTCGTCCTATCGCGAGGCCGCCCCGTAGCAGTTCTGATCAAGCCAGAGGCCTTCGATGGACTACTTGGACGGATTGAACTGCTTGAGGACCTAAGGGACGGCCCCCGTGCAATGGCTGATTTCCTCGACAACCCCAATGCAGTCGTCGATGCAGACGAGATCTTCACCAGACTCGGACTCTAGACATGCCCCACTCAATCAAGCTCCATCGGGACACCGAGAAGCGGCTTGAGCGCACATCCTCCAAGGATGGAGAGCGGATAGTGACCACCGTACGCTACCTTTGTGCTCTCGCTTGACAAAGATGGCCAGGATGTCACCGACCCCGAGCATGAGTCCGTCACGCAGCCCGTTGCCGTAGAGCCGATCTAGACCCCCCATTCATTCCACATCCCACACCCCAGTACCGGCCGTGCTCCTAATTCGTGCACTGCCGGCACTTCAGCTTTCCTAGGAGAGACGAATGGACGAGACAACGACCGGCCTCGATGCCGAGGCCTATCTCTTCGACCCGCCCGAGACGGTCTGGGACCGTGTCCTCATCCTGGACCACGCTACCTGGCTCGACCACAAGGAGATGGACGTGCTTGTCAGGGCAGCCGAGCGCACGCAGGCTGTCAACTGCGACATCGCGCGCGAGGCCTGGATGGGGCTGTATGCCTCCAACAATCCCCTCAAGCCGGCGCCCCCGCAGGGCATGGCTGTCCTCCACTCCCTCTTCCGCCGTGCGGAGGAGCTCCCCGAGTGGGGGCGCCTGCGGCTTGCGGTCGGCATGGACCCGATCGCTGCTGCCTTCGGAGCTGCGCACTTCGCCACCGAGCTGATCGACAAGCTCCCTCCGGAGGTGAAGGAGGCAATGGCGACAGCCCAACGAGCGCGTGACCGCGCTCAGCAGCTCAAGGACCGGCTCACGGTTGCCCGGTCCCTTGCTGACGGAGCTGGTTCGGCCGAACAGCCGCCGGGCATGACGAACGAGCAGCTTGAGGTCTTGATCCACCAGATCGAGTCGGACATGGTCGAAGCGGGGGATCAGGCCACCGCCTCCGAACAGGCGGTGCTGCAGGAACTTGACGGAGCTCAGGCCCGCACGGCCCAATCCTTGGCCACGGCCATCAACCAGTCCGCGGACGATCTCTCGGATCTCCGGAAAGCCGCAGCCGAGTTCGGGGTTGGCTGGGGCCTCGGCGGCGCTCGCGGCGTCACCCGGGAGCAGGTCGCCGGGCTTGAGCAGCTGTCCGAGTACCTGCGCAGGTCCCCATCCCTCAAGCAGATCCTTGAATCGCTCGGCTGGGCCAAGTCGCTCGTCACGCGTGAGCGGCGCAAGAGCACCCGCGGCCGCCGAACCTTCACCCACTACAAGACCCAGGACCTTGACCTGGCGACGCTCTCCTCCGAGGAACTGGTCTGCATGATCGCCTTCGATCCATCGTCGCCCATCTACCTGGATTTCCTCTGCCGGGCGCTTGACGGCGATCTGCTGCACGCTCAGTTCGAGGGTGAGGACCATGCCGGCAAGGGCCCGATCGTCTTCCTGCGGGATGAGTCGGGGTCGATGGGCGGATGGCGCCGGGCAACGGCATGTGCGCTGCAGCTGGCGCTGATGATCGAGGCGCGTAAGGAGGACCGCCGCTTCATCTCGATCCCGTTCTCGGACATCGGTCAGTTCGAGATCTACGATCCGGGGCACAAGCCTGACCCGCAGGCCTTGGTGTCGCACCTGGACACCACGTACGGCGGGGGCACGGAGCCATACGGGCCCCTGCGCACCGCCATCGAGCTCATCCGACAGGACCCGTCTCTCCGGGCGGGTGACATCCTGTGCATCACCGACGGCCAGTTCGGACCCCCGCCCGAGAAGTTCCTTGAGCTCCTGGCGGAGGCCCGGGCGCAACCCGGCCTCAAGCTCGTCACGGTGGTCATCAACGGCCGCCCAGGCCAGGCCGGCTTCTCCGACAAGGTGGTCATGATCGGCGACATCGTGCGCGAGCGGGAACGGCTCGCCGACGCCATAGCCCCGCTTCTCTAAGGGAGACCCACCATGCAATTGATCACCGCACCGCCGGGCGCCGGTAAGACCCGCCGCCTGGTGTCCGAGATCCAGGCGAGGCTCCACGAGGGGGTCTCACCGTACACCATCGTGGCCACCACGTTCACGCGTGAGGCGGCCAGGGAGATCGCCGATCGGCTCGGAAACGACGTGCCCATCCGAACCCTGCATGGGCTGGGGCACTGGCTGATCCGCCTTGCTCGCCAGACACGCGGCGACACGATTCCGCGGATCGTCTCCGAGGACAGGTCCCTGGCCATCATGGAGCGGGCAATCAAGGAGCTGGATGCCAAGTACGTCGAACCCCGCCAGGCGCTGGACGACATGGCCCGGGTTCGGGAGCGGGGAGGTCGGGAGGAGGCGCTGCACCCCCTGGTGCGGGAAATCATCACCCGGTACACGACCATCCTCAGGGCCGACAACCTGCTCGACTTCACCGGGATCCTGGATGAGGCCCGGCGCGAGCTGGAGGATCCCGACCTGCGCGAGTTCCTGCGCGGCCTGCGGGTCTTCGTCGACGAGGGCCAGGACAGTGCGCCACGAGGCGCGTTAGGTTGAGGTCGGCTGTAATGCCGACTGGCGGGTACCTCATCCCGCCAAGGACACGGTGGCATGCGTCAGGTCAGAGCAGACCTGGGGTGTGAAGCCCACCCGGAATGTACTGGTGCGGGGTAATCGCAACCCCAATAGGCCAGGCTATCCTCAATGCCCACACATGGGTAGGAATGCACGAACGTGCGGTTGAAGCGCCGAGACCTTCAACAACCGAAAGCGAGTGACACGGTTGACGAGGCACCGCCGCTGGTCTTGTCTTTGCCAGTGGAGGCGAATTCGTCCGATCAGGACAAATCGGTCCATAACGTACAGAGGCGTAACGCTATGGAAAGCCTCCGGCGTAAAGCACGACCCTAACTGTGGGATGGAAAGACAACCTAGCGTGAACGTGGGATCCTCTCTGCTTCGCCCGTAAGGGCTGGACAGCGTCCGTTGAAGTAAGCAGAGAGGGGCGGAGGGTTCATAGTAGTCGCCAGGAGAATAGACGAGCTTGCAAGGCTCGCCCTACGACCTGGTCACGGCGGGCGGGAAAGCCGTCCACAGGGCGAAGGAACCCAGTGAGACCTACAGGGAGTGCCTGGAAGCGGCCTCTGCAAGTCAGAGGTGGTTGGCATGTACCGAACCCCAACAGAAGCCAGTGATCTCGAATGGCTCAAGCGCAATCAGGTAGCTCTCGCCAAGAGAGGCCTCGAAGCGGCGCCTTTCACCAAGCTCTACGGCCTGCTTCGAAGTAAGCGCCTAGTACGCATCGCCCTGCACAACGTGCTCGAAAACGTTGGAGCGAAAACGGCAGGCGTCGATGGCATCAGCAAGAAGGACCTGGAAACGGACACTGCCCAAAACCGGATGATCATCGAGATCACCTCGGATCTCAGATCCAAGACGTATACCCCCAAACCCGTGCGCAGGGTGTATATCCCCAAACCTAACGGCAAACTGCGACCCCTTGGCATCCCAACCATCAAGGATCGTGTGGTGCAGGAAATGCTCCGTCTGATCCTCGAACCCATCTATGAAGGGAAGTTCTACCAACATAGCTATGGGTTCCGGCCCCTCCGCTCCACGCACCATGCAGTAGCCCGCCTCTGGGCGCTGCATGCCAAGCATGGATACGAATGGGTCATGGAAGGCGATATCAAGGCCTGCTTTGATGAAATCGACCACACCCGGCTTGTGCGGCTCCTTCGCAGGACCATCAAGGACGAACGGGTCATCCGTCTCATCCAAGATATCCTTCGAGCAGGACACCTCGAGAATGGTCGGGTAAATCGGCCAACCAAAGGAACCCCCCAAGGTGGGGTCATCTCGCCCCTACTTGCGAATATCTTTCTGGACGAACTGGATCGATATATCGCACGGCAGTACGGCGACGTGAACCCCTACCTGCGGAAGAAGAACAGGGCTACCCCCATGTTCATCGTCCGCTACGCCGACGATTTCGTCATCACAGTCAAATCGCAAGCAGACGCCGAACGGACCAAGGATATGACAGCTCGCTTCCTCAGCGACCTGGGACTGACGCTCTCCCAAGAAAAGTCTAAAGTCACTCACATCCGTGAGGGCTACGACTTTCTGGGGTTCAATCTGCGGCGCTATAAGGAAGTCGTGCTCATCACACCCTCACGCACAGCGGTCCAACGGTTTCGTCAGAAGGTCAAAGACCGAGTAAGACTGGCCTTCCACAAATATGGCTTTACCCCAGAAGCGGTGAACTGCATCAACGCACTGCTAAGGGGCTGGGCCATGTACTACAGGCACATCAGCGCCGCAAGAACATTCAGGAGCTTGGAACACTACGTCTGGTGGACCATCTGGAGACAACTCTTGCGGGTAAAGGGACGCAAAGTGCGGAGGAGGGAAATCTACCTCCAGCACTACATCCCCTACTCCGAGAGCTCCCGGCCCGCAGATCGACGGTACCACGGACGTGGCTTCGGAGCCTGGCGAGATGAGCAGCATGAGACGGCAATCCTGGTCATCAATCTCAAGCACATCAAGATCAGGTACTTGCCGTTCATCAAGCCGCTTCATCCTTACCTGCCCGAAGAACTGGCCCAGTTGAAAAGTCTCACTCGAGACCTGATGGTCGAGAACGATCCCACCATCCAGCCGCCAGATCTACCATCCGCATATGGTTCCGGATGGCAAGCCAAGCGCCGAAGTGTTCTCAAACGTGATCACTACCGATGTGTCCTGTGTGGAAACCGCCATGACCTCGATGTCCATCACGATGGGCTCAAAGCCGGTACCGATCCTGATGCTGACAACAGCGACAGTCTCGTCACTGTCTGTCGACGCTGCCACCTCCGCATCCAACGCCTCGCAGCACAAGCACTGAGCGATTAGACTAGGCCGCTCTTAGGAACTCTCCTGCAGTGCGAAGGTCTCATGGCGAGCCGGATGCGTTGAAAGACGCATGTCCGGTTCTGAGAGGGGGGTGGGGAATTCCATCAGCCGTAAGGCTGACATGGACGCCCTGCCCCTACTCTACTCAATCCCCACACTGAGTGGCCGATCCTGGATGTCCTGCGCCAGGGAGCGGGGGAGTTCGTGATGTTCGCCAGTCCCTCACAGCAGATCTACGGCTTCCGTGGCGCGAGCTGGGAGACGTTGTGCCACCAGCTACCTGACGATCTCACCCTCGAGAGCATGCGCGAGAACTACCGCTCGACGCCTGAGATCGTGCGGACCGCCGCCCGACTTGCCGGCCCTGACGCCGACAACATGCTCTCGACACGCGGGTCGATCCAATCGCCCGTGGTGGCTGTGGATGCCCTCAATCCCGAGATCGAGGCCGACTACATCGGCCGGCAGGTTGCCCAATGGCTTGGGCAGGGGGTGAAGCTTGAAGAGGTGGCCGTCCTGGCCCGGGTGCACACGATGCTCAACACGGTCCAGATGTCCCTTCGGGCAAGGGACATCCCGTTCCAGATCGTCGGCGGGCGCCGAAGCATCTTCCAGCGCGAGGAGACCGAAGCCGTCCTCGGATACCTGAGGCTGGCGCTGGACCCGATGGACGACGGCGTGCTCGAGGCGATCATCGACTTTCCCCCTTGCGGCATCGGCGTGCGAACCCGGCACGACCTGCGGGGTGACGACCGCCTGACCTGGGATCACCTGTTCAGGGCCGTGGCTGACCCGGAGCGCCTCCGCCCTCAGGCCCTGCGGCGAATCCTGCAGGTCTTCGATCTGCGGGAGCAGTATGACGAGATCGTCGGGGCGAGGCTGCCGCTGTTGCACACCATCACCCGGTTGCTGGAGCTGACCGAGGTCCCAACCTACCTCAACAGCGAAGGCGACTTCCAGGCTGCCCGGTCGATCAACGACCTGGTCGCAGCCAGCGTGGAGTTTGGCTCGCTCAAGGAATACGTCGAGTATCTGCAAACCGAAGTCAGCCGACCCAGAGAGGCGGAGGGGGTCCAGCTCTCGACCCTTCACGCGGCCAAGGGCAGGGAGTGGGATGCGGTCATCATCCCCGGCTTCCAGGAGGGACTGATCCCTCTGGATGGGGCGAACCTGACCGAAGAGCGCAACCTGGCCTTCGTCGGAATGTCGCGGCCGCGCGACCATCTCACGCTGACCCTGAACCGAAGCCAACCGCCGAGCCAGTTCCTGGCGAGGCTCCCCGTGCAGGCGTCCACTTTCCCTTCTCTCTAGGGGTCCGCCGTGGGGCCCGATGCCGGAATCGAGCGCGCGGGATGAGAAACCCGACTCGTCCGTCACGCTGCGCAAAGAGGCTGTTGCCCTCCCTGTCCAGGCCATCCGGCTGCCCTTCGCCCCTTCTGTAGGGGCCGGCTGACTGTCGGCCTGCGACCCGCCAGATCCAGCCCCTCTAAGCGCAGCTCCTCAACCTCGCTCAGAGATAGGGCCCTATGCCAGAGCAGGTAGGACTTCCCTCAGCCCAGCAGGGCATCCCAGCGGTGATCTCACACACAGACGGGGCGATCTCTTCAGGGCCTAGCGTGGGCCGAGTCGGGTAGTAGTCACATATGCTATAATGTAGACACATAGGTTCCAGGAGGCGGCCATGGCCGAGCAGCGAGTGGGTGTTCGCGAGTTGAAAGCTCGCTTGAGCGAGTATCTGCGCCAGGTGAAGGATGGCGGCACGCTAGTTATCACGGAGCACGGCATGCCGGTAGGCCGATTGACCCCGGCAGGCCTGTCGGTGGAGGAGCGGATGCAGGCGATGGTCGGGGCCGGGCAGGCGGAGTGGAATGGCAAACGCATGGCGCCGTTCAAGCCCGTAGCCCGAACGAGGAAAGGGTACTCGGTGTCCGAGGCGCTGGTCGAGGATCGGCGATGATGGTCTACATCGATGCCAGCGCTCTGGTCAAGCGCTACGTTGTGGAGCAGGGGTCCACGGCCGTGGAGCGCCTGTTGCTTGGCGCCAGTCATGCTGGGGCCTCGCTCCTCTCCCGGGCCGAAGTATCCGCCGCCATCGGTCGAGCAGCCAGGGCGGGCGCGCTGGTTGAGAAGGACGCCGCGGCAGCCGTGCGGCGTTTCCGCTCTGACTGGCCGAACCTGGTGCGGATTCGCGTCGATGAAACCACGGTCGCCCGAGCCGATCTACTGGCCTGGGCCCACAGGCTGCGGGGGTATGATGCCATTCACCTGGCCTGCGCGCTGGCCTGGCGGGAAGCAGTCGGGGAGGATCCGGTCGTGGCCACCTACGATCGGGAGTTGTGGGAGGCGGCCAGGTCCGAGGGCCTCACCGCCTGGCCCGAGGGTCTGGTTGATTGACGGATTGGTATGACAGGAGATCCGGCGTTCGAGCTTCCCTCGGAGTCGCAGCACTCTCCTTGGGGAACAGCTCGCCGGGGTGATCCCTGTCACCGCTCGGTTCAGGTGCTCAAGATGAGCGATCCAGGTGCGGCTGATGTGCCTTTGCAGGAGAGCTGGCTACGTTCGTGCTACACGGCAACGAACTCGCCGAAGGTAAGTGGAGGTCAGACATGCAGGCGCTTCCGTTTCGGGTTATTCGGAACCAGCCCGGCCGTCTGGAGGACAGCCTGGGCAAAGACGGGATCGTCCTAATCACGAAGGGGGGCATGCCCTTTGCCTTGATGGTCGGGCTGATTGGCGAATCGCTCGAAGACGCCCTCAGGCTCATCACGCAGCTCCGGGCCCAGCGGGCCGTTGCATCGATGCGGAAGGAAGCTCGAGGACGAGGGCTCGATCGGCTCACGGACAAGCAGATGCAGGGGGAGATTGAAGCCGCGCGCCGGTCGAAGTAGGCAGACCCGCCGAAGTGACGACCGCAAGCGACACCAACGTCCTTAGGGCGGTTTCCCGGGCCCATGGACCCGCGTGAGACAGTGGCGGATGCCCGAGATCTCCTTGCGGCCGCCGGGGCTTAGCCACGACGTCCCCCGAGAAGAGATGTGTGTCCGCTGCCAACTGCCGCCACCAGCCGAGTCCTTCGCCGACCACGCACCGCACGGAGCTGAGTGCACGATCTCAGTGCCAGGAAGCCATTGGGGGAACCCATGGATGAGAGACCCGATCTGATCGTCACGCTGCGTAAAGCTGGCGTTGCCCTCCCCCTGCACACCAACCGACCCTTCTTCGTTCTGTGTCCCTTCCACAAGGATCAGCGCAACCCCAACCTGCGCGTCGATCCCAGGCAGGGCGTGTTCCACTGCTTCGCCTGTGGGGCAGGGGGGGATGCCATTTCGTTCGTCGGGCTTCAGGCCTTTGGGCCGGCCTTCAACCACCGCGACACGAGCATGTTCAAGCAGGTGCTCGAGATCCTCGAACGCTACGAGGTCCCCAGGATCGAGTACCGGCCTCCGCCTCGTCCCAGGGAGCTCAACCAGGATATCGTGCAGGTCCTCACACTGGCGGCCCGCGTCTACCACCTGGCGCTGATGGGCAAAGCCGGCAACCGGGCCCGCACGATCCTCAAAGAGCGCAGGATCGATATCGAGGACATGCGCCGCTACCGTCTGGGCTACGCTTCCCCCGGCGCGCTGGTGGGCGCACTGGCCGGCTACCCCCGATCGCTGCGCAAGGCGGCCGAGGAAGCCGGGCTCTTCATCACCGGCAGGGACGACAAGCCAAGGGAACTGCTCGCCCGGCGCATCATCTTCCCCGATGTGATGCGCAACGGCTCGGTCCAGCACATGATCGGCCGGTCGACGGACCCGAACTCCAAGGCCGCCTACAAGTACTTCGCCCTCAGCGGCCTGCCGCGCACCATCTGGGGGCTCGGCCGAGCATCGCGCACGAAGCCCGTGATCCTCACCGAAAGCACGCCGGATGCCGTCAACCTGTTGCAGATGGGCTTTCAGGGTACGGCCGTCGGCGGGACCGGCATCGCCTCCTACCTGATCCCCCACCTGTCCAAGTTCGATGTGGTCATCCTGCCTCAGAACGACGACCGGGGCAGGGAGGCGGTCGAGCGCTGGGCAGAACTCCTTCCCAAGGCGCGTGTCCTGTGGAAGTACCCCTTCGCCGAGGGGGAGAAGGACCTCAACGACCAGGTCAAGCGCCACGGGCTGGTGGAGACGGCCAAGATCCTGCGTGCCGCCCTGGCTGAGGTCGGAGTGGAAATCCAGGTTAACTAGACTCCGTTCGGCAGGAGAAGGGAACAGAGAGCGGGCCCACACCGCCTCTACTTCTTCACTTGCGAGCCGAATGAGCCTCCGCATGTGCATGTAGACCGAGAGTGCCTCTTGGTCAGGGTCTGGCACGATCCCATGGTTCTGCTGCGCAATCTCAGTCTCACTCCACGGGAGCCGAGGGACGCTGAGGTGCTGGTGTATGATCGTTAGGCGGAATTGCGGGAGGCATGGCATGACTCCTTCGGAGCTTACTGCCGGGCAAAGGGTCCGCGATGTGCGCTTCACCGAGGACGTCATGCACGTCGACCTGGAAGATGGCCGAACAATCTCGGTGCCCCTTGCGTGGTTTCCGCGCCTCCTGCACGCTTCCCGCGCTCAACGAGCGCTGTGGGAAGTATCGGCCGGGGGATACGGAATCCATTGGCCCGAGCTTGATGAGGACCTGAGCACAGAAGGCTTGCTCCGCGGTGCTCCGGCGCCCCGCAAGTCGGCCATTGCCGCCGGATGATCTACTCCCCACTCGACTCGAGCGCGCATGGCGCCGGACACGAGGCTTCGGCACCCCTACAGAGTTCTCCTTCCCAAGTGACAAAATAGACCGAACGCAGCGTAGGGATCGCGCTGCACCCCGCCTCCCCCATGTCCACAACCTTGGGGACGCTCCTGACTGCCGGGCCGGCGGAGAAGCTGAGCCTGTGAACCCACTCGACAGCCGTACAAAGGAGTACCATTGTGTACGGCAGGAGAGCCGCCATGCAAGAGACAAAGCTGACCGTTCGTGTGCCGCGTGATCTGCTGGAGAACGTCAAGCGCTACGCAGCGCAGAACAACACCACGCTCACCAATCTCATCGAAGCCTTCCTGCGCCGCATCCCCGCCCAGCAGCCTCTGGAGGATGCCCCCATCGTTCGCGGACTGAGCGGTACGCTTCCGCCGGAGGTAGCTCCCCAGGACTACCGGAAGCGCTTGGATGAGAAGTATGGCCAATAGACCCGCGGTTCTGCTCGACCTGAAGATCTTGCTGGATGTCTTGCAGAAGCGCGAGCCCTTCTTCGAGACTTCCGCAGGTCTACTGGCCGCCATCGAGACCGGGCGAGTCCGTGGGTACATGGCTGCCCACAGCATCACCACTTTGTTCTACCTGATCCAGAAGGGCAGGTTGGCTTCGGATGCCCGAGCAATGATCACAGGTTGCAGCCCGCTGGAAGCCACGCGGTTTCAACCGCTGTGGAGGAAAGCGGGCTTCTCCTTTCCGGCGATATAATGGACTTGCGACTGTAAGTATCTGCCGGTACAAGGCACTCCGGGTAATCAGCGGCAGTTGTCTGCTCGGAGTAACGGTTCATACAGTCGCCCTTTCCAACTGAGCATATCCGGTTGCAGGCAGTAGTCGTTGCCCGCGTAAAATGTTCAGCGCCAGATAGGCTAACTCTGCAACTACGCGCTCCAGTCCATCGGAGCGGGCCGCCGTCATACGGCCATACGTCTCGGATGCGCAGACTAGCGCGCAGCACCAGGGACAAGCCACGCCGCTTTAGCGGCAGTGGTCTATGACGAAACCAAGATCAGACCTTCCCGCCTGAGTTCCCGGCTCCAGGCATCCCCTGGGACAGGCGCCGAGCGTGAGCCATAATCCAGACAGGCGAGCTAGGAGGCACAATGACACGTCGAGCCTGGAGTCTGCAGGATGCCAAGAACCGCTTCATCGAGGTCGTCGACCGGGCCCTTTCCGATGGACCGCAGGTCGTCACGCGCCGAGGTGAGGAAGTGGTCGTCGTCTTTGCCAGAAGGGAGTTCGCCAGACTGCAGAAGTCCCGCCCCGGCCTGGTCCAGTTCTTCCGTGAGTCCCCGCTGGTCGGGGTGGATCTGAACCTGGAACGCGATCGCAGCCCGCTCCGAGACCAGAAGCTATAGGCGTCCTGTTGGATACCAACGTCGTTTCCGAGCTCGTTGCTCGACACCCCGACCCCAACGTGGTTACCTACCAGTCCGACTGATCCCCTTTCGAGTCTCGATCGACACCGACCGCGTCCTCCGTGACGCGGTCTTCCGTTTGGAGGCCAACCGATGAACATCTTCAACGAGGTCTATGCCCGCCTGGATGCCTTGCCGCAGGACGAGCGCATCCGGCTGCTCCAGCAGCTCCTGCCCCCGCAGGAGCTGTTCGCGCGGATGGACGGCACACGGTTCATCATTCGCAAGCACGGCCTGCGCATCTTCGACACCTCGACCTTGCTCACGCAGGCCGGCATCCCTGAAGACGACCCCCGCAACCAGGTATTCCGCGAACTGCGCGGGGGACTGCTCGAGCGCCAGATCCCGGACACGCTGCGCTCGATCGCTGGCCGGATCGATACCGTCTGCAGCCAAAGCGGCGCCATCCAGGTATGGGAAGGAGGCCGCAAGGCCTGGTGGGTTCCGATCGCCGCGACCAGCAAGTACGAGAGCTCGGTCCGTGCGGGGGTCGGGGAGTTCGAGGCGGCGCGCGATCAACTGCTCCTGGCGAACTACAACGCCGTGCGGGCAGAGGCGGAGCAGCGCTGGAGCGACTGCTGCCTGGCTGCATGGGAGAACCTGCTGAAACTCGGCAAGCCGGTCGACCGGGACGCCTTCCTGGTGACGAGCATGTCCACCTTCGGTGAGTTGTTCCCAACACGGCTCGACATCCGGGAGAAGATCCACATCGACCTTGTCCCGGTCCAGCGGCCGCTCCCAGCAACGGTCGAGACACTGCTCTCCGACCTGAGGGAGGCCGAACGCCAGAAGCTGGAGGCCGAGACGGCCGCAGCCAGGGAGCAGATGCGCCTGCATTCGCTTGAGGCCGAGATCAAGGAGGAGCAGGCCGCCACCCTGCGCCGGGAGCGGCACCTGCGCGACCAGCTGCTGCGCGAAGCCCTCGACCCGCAGATCGAGCAGGCCAGGGAGATCCTGCTTCAGGCCCAGTCCAGCCTGCTGCGGGTCGCGAATGAGATCTTCTCCGTTCTCGAAACCGGGGCTGAGGTCTCCCCGGCGACGATGCGCTCGTGGAACAGGCGCCTGCAGACCCTCTCCGTTCTGGCCCCCGGGAACATCCCCCTGGAGAACGCTCTCGGCAAGCTCAGGGAGCTCAAGCGAAGCGCCAAGGACCCCGACAGGCCATCGGCCGAGGTCTTGAGACAAGCCAGCCAGCGGATCGCGCAGGCCTTCATCGGGCTCGAGCGCCGGGCAGCCCAGGAGATCCACGCCGATCAGATCTGGCAGCTCATGCGCGCCGGGCAGGGGGATGAAGCCCTGCAGCGGATTGCCGAGATCCGCAGCAAGGCCAACAACAACCTGAGCGAGGTCGATGCGCTCTGGAAACTTGTCTCAGGCATCGCCGCGCGCAACGAGCTTCTCGTCCAGGAGGGACAAGAGTCCGACGAGGCGGAGAACGTCGAAGAATCACTACTGCCACTCGAGGTGCTGCATGGGTGAAACGGTGTTTGCCTCGCAGATTGAGTTTGTGAACCTGACCGACCACGATATCCGCCTTGGCGACGGCCTGGTGATCCCCAGAACTTCCAAACCGGCCCGCGTCCTGAACGCCCGCCAGCAGGACGGTCAGCTCGTCCTGGAGCAGTCGGATGAGGTGATCCCGATCTACCGCTTCGACTCTCGAGGGCAGATCGTGGGCCTTCCCGGACCGGAGCCGGGCGTCTTCTACATCGTCAGTCCGATCGTGCGCAAGGAGCTCACCCAGCGGGGTATCCATCGCCCGGATGTGCTCTCGCCGTACGCGATTGAGTCACGTCCGGAGAGGGGGAAGATCGTCCCATGTGCGACCGCTCTCGCCCGATAGTCACGCTGCTTATTGCTCCCGACTCGCCTCTGGCGAATGGCAGGCTGCCGAAGGGCGCCTCACTGGAGGCGGCCGGCATCCGGGCGGCCTTCGACCCGGTCTCCTATTGTGCGCTGCGCGCCAGCCTTGGGGAATTCATCTCGCTGCTCGAGGTGCAGGCGATGTTCGAGGAGGCGATCCGTAAGAAGCTCGAAGGCGACCCTGTCCAGTCCGCCGATACCCACTCCAACGAGGAGCCTCCGGTATGACTACTGTCGTCCTGCGGGCAAGCGGCTACACATGGAAATGCCCCGAGTGCGGCCGGGAGAACTACACCGGTCCAGCGCCCGAGTCGGTTCGCTGCGGGCAGTGCAATGGTGAGTTCCAGGTCAGGGAGCTCCACCATCGCCGCCGCGCCGCCGGATCCAACGGCAGAAAGGAGGTGAGCCTGTCGCAACAGCCGGGGCTCTTGCCCCTGCTGCCTGTGTCTCCGCCGGTGCCGGTGGAGGATGAGATCCCGTTCTAGGCCGAAATCAGAGGCCATTCGCCAAACGAGCAGACCACCCGGTCTGCTCGTTCTATTTCCGGAAGGAGAGACCCAAATGAACATTCCGATCCAAGCCCTGCAGCCGGAGGGGGAGTTCTGGGTGCCAGGCACGCGCAAGACGGTGAACAGCAATCTGGTCCGCCGTGCGGTCGGCTTGCTGCCGATGCGCGATCGCAATGCCGCCGTCGACTACATGACCGGCGGGCGGGCACTTAGCCAGGAGGTCTCCGAGTCCATCCGCAGAGCCATCCTGCAGGTGGCCGAAGAAAGAAGAGAGCGGGCCTTCCCGCGCAACGGGAAGAACCGCTCCCAGGCAACAGCATTCTAGCACAGGAAGCCGCTCGCGGAAGCATCTTTCCCGGCGCTTCTTCAATCCTGTCCTGGCAGATTCCAACCCCGAGTTGGCGTCTGTCAGGACAGGCCCCAGGTTTCCAAAGGAGCATGCCCGTGACCGAACTCGAGGTTTCCCAGACGGCTCCTGTTGCGGTGTGGCCTTCCACCGAAACCCGGATCACACCCCAACAAGCCATCGCCCGCGTTCAGAAAGCTCGCTCGGGCAGGGCGCTCACTGACCTGCAGCGTCAGTTCACCGGCCTCGGCCTGCTCGACGACCCCACGAACGCGGCCATTCAGGAGCGGCGAAAGGAGGTCCAGCGTCTCCTGACCAAGAGCCGCAAAGTAGCCTGGCTTTGGGCCAATATCTACGGCTACGGCGACGACGATCTGGTCCCTGTGCCTGTGTATGATCCACAAGCCGCCTTCCTGGCTGTGGTCCAGGCCGGCGTCATCCTGGTCCTCAACGACGAGCGTAGGCGGATCGCCTGCTTCGTGAGCGACGATGGCCGGATCTGGAAACGCTACAGGATCCGGCGCAACACGCCTCTGAACACCAACGCGTTCTACTCCTGCCGTATCCGGCGCTTCCCCCGCACCCATCGCTAGTCGCTGTCCCGAAGATATCACCTCTCGGGCTCGCATGTCTACCCGTCCCGCGATCACCGGATCGCCTGATCGACCGGGCACGCTGCGCCCTGGGCATCCGCCATATCGATGCGCTGAAGGAGGCCTTTCCGACCCGGATCCAGGTTAGCAAGATCGCCCAAGGCTCGTTTGTCGAGATCATCTGAAAAGGAGGTGCGTCGAATGCCCGAATTCTCCCTGAGCCAGTTCGACCGCGAGACGTTCGTCGTGAAGGACGAAAACGCCGAATGGGCCATCTGCTCATCCTTCGAGGGGCAGTCCGAAATGGGCGTGCGAGATGGCCTGCCGGATCGCCGATGAGGCCGGCTACGACGACGACACCCGCGGGCTCCTTGAGAGGGTGCTCGCCGGAGCGCCGGATCTTGACCAGCTCGTCGGCTCGGGGGTCATCGAGGAAGGCTACTTCGACGACTAGCTCTAATTCCCAGACCGAAAGGAGGCCGGAGCGGCCCCTTGCTCCAGGGCAGGGGGCCGCTCCGATTCACCATGGCCAGCTTCAAGCGCACGATCGCACCCGACCCCGAGGTCCTGGCGGTCATCGTCACCTGCACCGAGTTCAATCGCCTGCAGGACGGCCGGGCCCAGGCCAGGCTGGACCGCCGCCTGGAGCCGCCCCTGGCCGAGCGGACCGAGAAGGTTCTCTCGGACCTTGGCGGCCAGTGGGACCGCAGCGCCCGCTGCATCGTCCTGCCCGAGGGGATCGACCCCGAACGTCTGGTCGAGCAGCTGCTCAACGAAGGTTCCGTCACCGTCACTGCCAGCATCGCGCTGACGGTCTAGCCGGAGGTTGAGCTCTGTACGTTCAGCATCCAGAAAGCTGCCGAGCACGCTCGAGGGCCGTTTGTGTCCCGCTCAATCGGGGAGACTCGCCTCTATAATACCTACACAGACAGTTGAGAGGCTTCACGGGCATACCCCAGGGGAGGTGGTGCCCATGAGATGCAGGCTGCTGATTGTACTGGTGCCGGTCCTGCTTCTTGGAGCGTACTTCGCCTCGCCCGCCGACGCGCGCCCATCGGCCGCCAACACCACCTTCGTCTGGGACTACATCCGCCAGCCTTGCACTTCGGCATCCGTCGTGGACTCCGGCAGCTCGCCGGCCAGGGTCGTCTGCAGCTCCATTGCCGGGGCGCGGCTGGCATCGGTGAATGTGCCCGCTCCATGGCTGCCTGCGCGTGCGCCCCAACTCAGCCTGGTAGGCATTCCGACCTTCTTCCATCTCGATTGGGATCCGCAATCCGTCGGCGCCGAGGACAGCGCGCCTCTCACGATCTCCTACCCGGCGGGCGCCCCGACCGAGAAACTGATCAACGTCCGCACCCAACTGAGGCTGCGGCCCGTCGCCTATGCCGCCGACTCGTCTGAGGACCGCCTGGTGACCGGCAATGCCGCGATCGTGACCTCCGACTCGATCTACCTGATTGACGCACAAAACACGGGCAGTCTCAACTACGGCTACGCCTGCACTCCGGGTTTGGAAGATAGGCAGAACTCCCTCTTGGAGGTTGGCAAAGACTACGGGGGTTATAGAGATGGCTGCGCCTCCATCCTGGAGCTGCTCCCCAAGCCGGCGAGCCACATACCCAGCCTCGAACGCCCCCTCGCGGGCTTCACCAGCGAGCGCTACCCCGGGTGGACGAACCTTGACATGCCGGTCTTTCTCGCCTTCACGCCCTTCGCCTCGATCTACGGCGCGGGCACAGATCAAGGCTCCCCCGCCTTCCAGATCTCGGCCACCACCCAATTCCAGCTCGAGGCCCGGGTCGTCTTCGATGAGCAGCAGTACCGGCATGAGGAAACGACGATCGACTGCCAGTGGTCCTACAAGGACGACTACGACTTCATCGATTGGTCTCGCTGGCCAAGGCCGATCTACTGCAGAAGGAACACGGTCGTAACCTGGCCCGTCGTCTGCAGGCCGGGAGGCTCACCGTCCTGTGACCCATACTATGGTGACGCGAGCAACTGGTGGGTCCCCTACGTTCCTGCCCTGGAGGCGACGCAGGTCCGCCGCCCTGACGGCACCTACGCCGCAACCTACGACTTCGTCTCGGTCCAGTCCCAGGCAGTGCTCACAACCCCGTAGCAGCAGGCGCGCCTGATCCTTCGGACCTCTGGCCCACCGCCGGTAGTCTTGTTTTCCCCTGCCATCGCCTCACTTCCGGCCGCTCCCGCGGGACGCGCATGTCCCGCCTGGGTGTCGTCTGTGTCCCGCTTGTCAGCCGGGAAGCCTGCTACGCTGTTCCCAGAGGCAACAAGCGTCAAGGAAGAGGGAGGTCGGCATGACAGCCCAGGTAGTTCTTCTCACGATCGGCGGTGCTGGGGGATTGGTGGCTCTGGGTTGGTGGCTGGTGCGGTTCGTGTCCGGATGTCGGTATCGCAAGATCGTCAACGATCGGCTGGATGCGCTCGATCTCGACCTGCGCATACACAACGCTTGTGGCTAAGGGGGGCAGGGGGTAGGGGGAAAGGCCCGGCAGTCTTCGGGTCGGTAGCCAGAAGTCATCTCCCTCTTCCAACACAGGCTGCCGGGCCTCTGCACCCTGTCCAACGAGCTCGCCGACCAGGAGGTTGAATGGTCACCCAGATCCAGACGCCGCCCATGCCCCCCAGCGTGGGCGGTGTCATTCTTTCGAAGAATCCGTACAAGGTCCTCTGCCTGTGCTTCCTCCGCAAGGGCCCGGATGGGAAGCCTGTCGAAACACCGGGCGAGATGCTGTGGCGAAAGGGAGCTCACGTTGCCCGGGGCCAGTCCCAGTGGGGCGAGATGCCGGAGCGGGTGCCGGCTGCCTTCCGCATAAGTCCAGTGAACTATAAGACACCACACGAGATCACCCGGTCATTGGCGCCGACAGCTTCGTCTCCCTTGAGGCCAGGAGCCTGGGGTTCGGTTGAACCTGCGCCTTGACAGGAGATGCCGCATGATGTATATACATGATGTATGTTTCAATGGAGGTGCTTTGTGGAGCGCACTCAGATCTACCTCACCGAGAAGGAGAAAAAGTCGCTCAAGGCCATAGCCCAGCGTCTGGGAAAGACCCAAAGCGAGGTAATCCGAGCGGCGGTCGACCGTCTTATCGATCGCGAGGGTCCCGGCAACCGACTGGAATCCCTGAAGAACGGTCGAGGGATGTGGCAGAACCGCGCCGACTTGCCCAACTTTGACCTGGTCCGGCGCGAGCTTGACCGGACTGATGACTGACGAAGGTACTTCCATGGCCAAACGACTGTTGGTCGACACGGATGTGGTCATCGAGTACCTGCGAGGAAGCGAGCGGGCAATCCGCTTTCTGGAAGGAGCGGATGGCCCGCTGTGTGTCTCGGCCATCACCGTGGCAGAGCTCTACTCTGGGGTGAAGGGGGATGATGAGCATGCCGCTTTGGAGCAATTCCTACGCGCATTCGAAGTGATCACGGTAGACGAGGAGTTGGCGAGGCGCGGCGGGTTGTGCAGGAGGGATTACCACGCCAAACACGGCACAGGGTTAGCCGATGCCTTGGTGGCCGTGTCAGCAGAGGCCGCCGGAGCGGTGCTGGTCACGTTCAACAGGCGCCGCTACCCCATGACGCGCGATGTGTTGGTGCCCTATCGCCGAGGCTGAATGTGGGAGCAGGAGGCGGGACAACAAGTGGCTCGTGACCATCCCCGAGTGAGAAGGAAGCCGCCTCCCTCCCACCTTCTCCCTCCAACAAGACCAGTCGGTCCTGAGCATCCAACCCTAGGGTAACCGCAACTTGCTCTGAAACACGATTCAGGGGCCCGTGCAGCGGGCCCCTGTCCATTCATTAGGAGGCTGGCACATGTTTCAACAAGCGTCTCAGTTCCTGATGCGCCTGTACGGCTACACGGCGGAGATGCTTCCCGGTGGCGCCATGATGGTCACCGCGTCGGAATTCGCCTTCCCCTCGGGCTCACTCCTCTTGCCCACCGTGGTCCTGAAGACAGAGGCCGACCAGCCTCTGCCGTCGCCCAATCCGCACCTTGACATCATCGGCGTCGAAACGCCGGAATGCCCGGTCGTCTTCATCGGGATCCGTTTCCCGCATTGCGACGACGACTTCGGCGCTGCCTACTTCAGCACCGTCAAGCTCCTGACTGAGGGCGCAGGGGCCAACGGTGATCCCTGGACGGCGTACGTCCGCATCCTGGGTCGGTCTCTCGCCTCGGGAAGCGGGACCGGACCTTCCAACGAAGACGCAGGGGCGGCGGCCGGATAGGTCAGCCGCCCTCCACCCCGCAAGGAGCGGGTTGGATCCGAAGTGGCCGCGCACCTGAGCCGGTCAGGCAAGTCCTTCATGCCCGTGTATACTCCCCTATCGGGAGGCAGAGGCCAGCCGTGATACACACTATTCGCTCTCGAGCCACGCAACAGCAGATGACGGAGATGCTGGAGGCTCTCGAAACCTATATCAAGCTGGCTGTCGACGTTCGCCGCGGCGTTCTGGCCGGTGGTGCAGTCATGCATGCGGATTGCGAGGCCCTGCTATTGCAGGATGGTAGCCAGCAGGCAGATGTGTGGGGTGCCGACTGGGATCCTGGGGCTCGTGAAGTCACCTTCGAAGCCCTCATCAATATTCGCCCTCGCCAGAACAATCCCGCGATGGATATTCTGGATCCGGGTACTCGGGCGCGCGTGGCGCAGATCGCCCGCGAATTGCCCGGTGACGCATGAGAGACTGGACGGCCCTGCGCGAGCGCTATCTCCGTGATGGGCTGCCCACCCGTTTGGGGGGATTGGCGGCAAACCTGGGCCGGATCAAGTCCTTCGCCGCTCATGGCGGCAGCCGTGAAGTGGTCGAGAGCCTGATGGATGAAAGCAGGCTCTTCATTGAGTGGACCGCCGCGGAGGCGGAGGTCAGTACCGCGGCCGAGTTGGTTGAAATCCAGGTTCAGCTGGCCGGTTGGCTTGACAGCTGGCCAAGGATCCGGGATGACCCGGCAATGCGCAACAAGGTAGCCGAACAGGCAGGGGTCTGGTCGCAGCGGGTGTTGGAAATGTCAGGGCTTCTCCATGTGGGGTAGCCTGAAGCCAAGGGGCGAGCGGCAAGGTGGCCCACATGGAGAGGCAGCTCAAGGTCATTGTGGAGAAGCACCCGGAAGGTTATGTCGCCTACCCGTTGGGGCTCAAGGGAGCGGTTGTCGGGGAGGGCGACACGTTCGAGCATGCGCTTGACGACGTCAAGTCGGCAGTTCGCTTTCATGTGGAGTCATTCGGCAAGACGGTTTTCGACGGCGAGAGGAGGTCACGGAGGCGTTCGTCGCCGAGGCCAGGATAGTGATCTAGTTGCCAAGTTCCCTTGTCCTGCGACTTGCCTCGCTGGTGGAACCACGCAAGAGGCTGGAAGAGGTCTACCGCCAGCTGTGGGGCATCGGCGGCGCCCGCTCGACCGGCTTTGGGAAACAGCGCGTGCGCTCGCTCCCGGATGCGGTCGCCCAGGTCCTGGGTCGCCACCTGGACTGGATCGCCGGGCAACCACCGTGGATCGTCGGCCTCGACCCCAGCTCCTCTGATCGCCTGACAGAGTCGGCACCCGCGCCCGTACTCGTCGGCCTGTACGCCGATCTCTGCCCCGAGAGCGGGGAAGTGTCGCTGGTCACGACGCAGGGCTGCGGCTCGTGCATCGCCTGCGGCTACTCCGAGTGTTGAAGCCCCCTCAAGCTGTCGCTTAAGCCATATCTTGGCCGCGTCGTAAACCATAACCTGGCCGCTGGACGGCAACTCTCCGCACAAGATCAGACGCCGGATGCCCCCTTGCACACGCCGCGTAAACCATAACTTGGCCGAAAGTGCGGGAATAAGGGATAACCTGGCCGAAAGTGCAGGCTCGTGGTTCGCTGGTTCTAGTGGCAGGTGACCTTCGAGCCGCCGGCCGGGACCTTGTCTGAGTTGCGCGGAGTGCCTAACGGCCTCGAGCTAAGCTGCCCGGCGGAAGCGGGCTACGCTCCTAAGACTCTAGGGCATGCCGGCGGGCATGACGAGCTTCCCCGAAAGCCCAGCCCGCCGGGTCAGCTTCAGCGAGTTGATCATATGAAAGTGCTGGTGTGCCCAGCAAAGCTTTGACCAGCTAACCGGTGGGAGTCCGGTCAAGGAAAGGGCCAGACCGCCTTGTAGCGACCACCCGGCGTCAGGGGCAATCCGAACGTCGAAGCGGTGTCATCGCGA
>Ga0315289_10002701_pt1 | contig 27110 bp, 21 predicted proteins | sample YL17G11_40_MG_FD_203452 | JGI IMG/M metagenome (GOLD analysis project Ga0315289, IMG submission 203452) | Sediment microbial communities from Yellowstone Lake, YNP, Wyoming, USA - YL17G11_40 | ecosystem: Environmental > Aquatic > Freshwater > Lake > Sediment | place: USA: Wyoming | collected...
AAATACCGTTCGACCATCTTCAAATACTGATCGAACGCCATATTCCTCTGTGCGCACTTGCATACTCTGCACCGCCAACCTGGAAACCTCGAGATATTTAGGATCACCGGTCAAGGAGTAAAGCCGGAGCAAAAATGCAGCCCCATAACCATTTCCAAGCCCGGATGTCCAGTTCTTCGGAAGTCCAAGGGGAGGATTTGCGAAGCGGTAAACCCAAATGGCAAAATTGTTGTCAAACCGAACTGCGTTATCAACCAGCCAATTGCCTTGTGTAACGGCGATTTTTAAGCCCAATAAATCTCCTGTATTGCAGTATGCATTTATCCCTACCATTCCTAAAAGTGATATGTTATTGGGGGTGTAACGCCAGCCCGCTGATGCGCCATACTCCCCATAATTGATTATCATAACGCCATTCCCATCCAACCAAAGAGTATCCTGGGCCCAATGCAAGTCCAAATAACTCATTGTTTCGGTTATATTAGGAGTCGGGGGTAGACAGATACCCGTAGAGTTCAATATACTCACCCGGTCGAACAACGAGAAGAGAGTTTCAAATGGTAATGTTGAAGGAACAGCGATATCAGGAGATTGGTCAGTTGAAGGAACAGCGATATCAGGAGATTGCTCAGTTGAAGGAACAGCGATAGCAGGAGATTGTTCAGTTGAAGTTAGATTTGATACCCCTGTGGCCACAAAAGAAAATTGATTCATCTTGTGAAGGCCGATCACCAAATAACTAACCCCAAGACTAACTGCTAGGGCAATTGAAACAACGATGACCTGGTCACCTCTCCTCGTAAATCCCCCCGGTTTCTTTCTCTCCAACGGTAGGATCACTATCGCAAAAAGAATCATCCACCATGAGAGCACAAGCAAATACGAGAGCCTCGTACTCAAGGCTAGACCAATATTGGCCACAATATAAAACAATATCCCTATTAAAACAATAATAACACCCATAGCGACTTGCCATCTTTTGCGGATGGTTTCTCTACCGAACAGAATCCATGATGGCCGGATAAAAGAAATAATATGTAAAACAATAAAACCAAGAATAGGTAGAACTAAAATAAATCCCTTAGGAATGCCTGTTCTACTGGTAATGAAAAGAAATATAGCCTGTCTACTGCCAGAAACAGCGAATCGAACAAGATAGGGGATGAAGGCAGCCAGGATCAATCCCTGTTGAATGAGTATGGTCTGTCGCAATGCCTTTTTATTATCCACTATAGCTCCTTGAGAATATTTCCTCTAAAATCAAAAAATTCTAAATAATCACTTTGAATGCAGCATAATTAATGGTGGACATTTTATAGTCGTCAATCTCGAAAGAGCGTTTTATTGTACATTTGGATAACTTGTCCCAAATAGTTGGTTAAGGATAAATTGGAACGTGTTTATCGGGTCAAAGTTTTCGGGAATAGTTTGGTAGTCCATGCCAGGATACAGGAGTGCAAAGAAAATGTGCGTTGCGTTCTTCGATGAGTAGTCCGGTATAGTTGTCCAACCTTCTGTATGAATAACTCGCATTCCATGATCCGCTTGGATAATTATGATGGGGTGTTGATCTGCGGGATATTGTGCAAGGATTTTATCTATCAATGCGGGGATTTGGTGGGTGAGAAATAGATACTGGCCAAGATAGCAATATTGACTACGAGCGCACGTCTCGTCTGTCATACCACCATTTTCGGTGAACACATATGGTGCATGAGGTGAGGTGATATGGGCATATATGAATCTTGGTCCGGGAACTTTCTCCGGTATCTGCGGAATCTCATTGAGAGCAAAGAGCGTCGAGTTCCTCCAATTGTTTACATAACCGCTATTTCTCTCGAAGGAGGTCGAAACAAAAGGAGCCGCCATGGTGTAATTCAATAACATCGGAATTACTTCATATTTCAGAAATTGAAGCGATAGATTTTGACTATCGTTACTTGAATAGGAAAGAACCAGATCGACATTGATTTCTGGCGGGTTAAAGGTGTTTTTGAGCAAGTAATAGTAACCGGGATAGATTACTGTATGGTATCCATGCTGGCTGAAGATTTGAAAAACTGCCGCATTGGAAATCTGAGAAACCATGTAATCACGATCGAGCCCCTTATCGTACAATTTCATATTTAACCGATCCGCCATTTCCAATTGTGTTGAAATTGTACGACTTCTAGCGTTTTTAAAATGATAAAAATCTCTGGCTTGAAGATTGCTTTCAAAAAGATCGATATTTTTATTGTTTTGAAACGTTTGGCGAACAACATCTGTCGAGGCCATCTCATCAAATACAATATAATAAACGTCTGGGGAGTAAGGCTCATTCAAAATACTTGCATCATTGGTTTCTGGGGGGGTGGTATTACTTAATGAAGGATTGTTCTTCGCCTGGATGGCAAATCCGGATATTAGATTATAAGCCACTAGTAATAGCATTACACTAAAAGGTATCGCAATCAGGCTGGTTTGAAACCGGTCTTGTCGCGCAAGAATGACCATGAATGATAAGTACAATATCAGAATGATAAGAGAAGGGAGAAGTGCATAATGTTCGATCTGAAATCTGTCCAAATGCTTGAGAACTTGAAAGACAATTCCGTATGATATAAAAAATAAAGCAACGATGCTGCAAACAATGATCGCTTTTATATAATTCCTTAATACCAGGAACACGACCAATGTCATTACCAGAGTGCTGGCGATAACGATCAGCGAAGGCAATACCAGCATACTAAATTTAACATAATGGGCATTATTATTAAAAAAGAAAGCAATGAGGTAACTTGCGATCAATGAAGGTAATAGAAAAAGTATATATCCCAGTTTATTCTTTGGAAGGATCAAATGATTTGACATATGTGCGCTCCTTGTCGTACAAACCTTATCACGGATGATTTATAACATTAACAAGAATTTTATTCGGCGTTCGGATTAACTCAGTATTTGATAAGCCGATAACCACCTGGTGGGTGATTGTATTTTCAAATTTAACCCCTATCTGGTACCTTCCACCGATTTTTAGAAAGTATTTTGATAGACAGGAAGAAAAACCGGTCTTCTGCCCGTTGTTGATTGGTTGATCAGTTGGGGGATTTCCTGCCAAGGTAACCGCGCTCGTTTCAAGAGCATAGTATTGGCTTTCCGCCTTTAGGATCACTGTCTTTTCGATCAATCCCTGATCCACATTCCCTTCCAATAAAACCGCCCATCCTGATATCTTCATGCAATTTGTTTCGTCAAAGGATTCACCTAGGCTGCTGAGACGGATTATTACATCATCTGAGATATTAATCCCCTCAGATGACATTGGGGTTGTTTTGCCTTCGGTAATGAAATATGCCTTGTAGAGCGAATTACTGAAAGATAATATAAGTACCGCTAAAACCAATGGGGTGATTATTAAAATAACTCCAAGACGCTGCCTTTTATTCATTAGAGCCTCACTTTTGATGTTTCTTGAACAGTTTGCTCTCAAATGACAACCTATGGAACTGAATCCGGAACTAGAGAATGAGCAGTGTATAAGGTCACTTATGTTGTTTCCCCAACTGAGTACAAACAAATTTAATTCTCTGTCACTTACGCTCCATTAAATAGAGTATCCGGAGACTATCCTCGATGGGCACTGATTTCAAGATTTTATAGTCCTGAGAGAAGGCCTGTTCAAATCCGGAACGGTTATACTGGTCAAAAATATCTAGCCGGGTGGCAAATAAGCGCTGCACTTGAGAGTCTTCCTTGGGAATAAACTCGATGATAAGGTGCTTTCCACATTTACTTAAAAATTCCGCCACTTGAGGAAGGGAAACGTTATTTGAAATCGCCATGTGGTGTACAAGCGCCAGTGCCATGACCAGGTTTGCGGGAGCACGGTCCAGCAAGCTTTCACGTTCCTGGTTGGCCCAACCTAAAGCAGGACTTGGATTGGTTAGATCAAGCACCAATGGCAGAATTCGCTCTTCCTTGCGCACTTTACAATCCAAATAGTTCCTGTCCACCGCCGCGGGGTCAATGTCAAAACAAATGCTATGTGCCCCCGCTTGGGCAACTGTTTGGCTGAATGCACCTGTGTTTCCGCCCAAATCCCATACCGTCGCTGGTTTTAATTCGGTAGCCCATTCTTTTACTAGTGACTGTTTGTGGTTAAAAGCAGCATTTGTGTAATTGTTATCACCATAATAATCCGCCCATTCGGTTCCTGCTGGTTGGCAGGTCAGTTTTTTTACTGTCGATCGTAGCGATTCGAGTAATCCGAGCATAGCATTCTTGCTGATGGATCTTTGCTGTATTTTATCTATTCGTTCACCGGCATATTTTTGTTGGGTGTTTGCGTGCAGATGGACGTGGCTCAAAATACCCACATTCAGTCTGGTTCGCCAGGGCAGCAGCCTGCTGGCGAGATCGAGCGGGATTCCGTCAATATATACCCTAAGCAACTGGTTTAGGCGGATGTCACTATATCTCATTAGCGCCAGGGGCGCCAAAAAGTGTTGACAGAATTGCCGATAGGCTACCCAGGGCTCCCCCTCCCGGTAAGTCTCAAATGAAAGTGTGTCGATCAGTACAGGCCTGCCCTGGGAAAATTGAATATTGTAAGCACTGGCATCCTTAAGTATCATGCCGTAATTGAGTGCCTGTTTCATGATCCTGAGAGTTGTCAGCGCAGCGTCCTTGAGTTGGTTAAATGACCATTCGTATGGGTATGAAATAAATCCCACGCGTTCCGGTTCAATGATTTTGTAGGCCAGCTTAGGAATTTCGGGGGGTAAATCTAATTCAATATGCGAGACCAAGCGCTTTTTTTTGATAAGCGCTTCATACAAGCCGGAGGTCATCAACATGTCATAGTCTGGCCGGTAAAAAAGATTGACTTGACGGTAAAGTTTTCCTCCTCGAAGAAATAAAAAACCGCTTGGGTCGCGAAACGACGCTGCAACGCGCTCAGTCTTCGTTGTCATCATCATTGTCGACAGGTTCGAATTCTTCTGTTTTTTTATTCTTCTTGAACAGACCCCGCAAGAATTTACTAACTTTCTTCCGATAAATACCAAGGAATATGAAAACACCCATCACTGCGGCCAATATTGCCTGGATGATAATACTTCCAGTGCCTGGATCAAGATAAAGCGGGAATTTTTGTGGGGCGTATATCATGAGATGAGACATCATTGTTTTCTCCTTTACTGAATACGGGCTATCTTTGGCGAAGTATTTTACCACGCTTTTTCACGCCATATTTTCCTGACGCAAGTGAGTGGTTAACTTCAGGAATATGCTCAAGCCCGGCCTGTCATTCTGAACCCTGCAAGGCATAAAAAAGGTCCACCGTTCTTACTAGTCTTACACTGGAGTCCGCTATGTAAACGCCATTCATATCAAAACCAAATTAAAGCAAGACACATGCCTCCGAGCGGAGCGCGCCAGGTACAGCACTGGGCTGGGGGAGACTCGGAATGGGTATAGTGGGTTGCTTTCTATCAGCTCAAGGCTTGCGAAAGTGAACGAAACGGCGCTGGAGATCCAATTGATCGATAATTTTTTCAACCGCGAAACCCACCTCTTTTGCTACTTCAAGGATTTCTTGCTCTTCAAATTGAAATCCACACGAAGGGTATGTGGGATCAAGACTACTCTTGGCTGGATGAATCACTCCTTGTGGAATGGCAGGATTCCCAAGGTAGAAATCTGCGCACACTAATCCGCACGGTCTTAGCAATAGCATTGCCAATTCCAATAGCCAGATAGTGTTCTGAAAGTTTTGGTGAATAAAGAATTCTCTCCCCACCATCGTATCCATGGTAATCGCATGTTTGGATATTGCATCAAGTTCTGAAAGGTGATAATAGTGACAATTTCCTGGAGAAGTCAGACATGCGATATAGAGAGCCAACTTGGAATAGTCGATCCCAATGTACGACTTGGCAACAAGGCCTATCTGCTTACCAAGGTAACCAGGTCCACAGCCAATTTCTAGTACGTTCTTGTTGACCAGATCATCACCATCTGTCCATATTTTAAGCGGTTCGACCAGCCAGTCGTATCGTGATGCACAAAGATTAGTGGTAAAAACGTCTGCGGCTTTTCTTCCAGGGAGGCTTATTGCTACATTTAGTTGATCATATGGTACGTAGAAAACTCGCGCATCCTCATCTTGCGCTAAAAAGTAGTTCAACCACTCCCGGTCCCATCGGTCGGTCAAACTCTGCTCAACCGGGATGATTGCTTTCAGCATAGAGATTGTTTTCATCAGTAGGTCCTCCGGGTATGCCGGGGCTTGAGTGAATCTAGTCTTCTCGGATATTCCTCATCGATCGGTATAGGGTTTATTGTCCTTCTAAAACATCAAAGGCTGTAAGTTGAATATCAGATTCGCTCTTGATGGTCAACCTAAAATAGCGCCAAGGAGCGATACCAGTGGGCAGTTCAATGCGTCCCGGAATCGCCGTCGTCCAGGCTGTTTCTCCTCCCATGACTGCTTTCCAACTCTCAAGATCACTCGATGTCTCCAGAACAAGCTGAACTTTCACAGGCTGTGCGGCGGGTTTCCCGGACAGCACAAAACAACTCGGTGTAGAGAGTTTCTGCAGATCGCCATAGATGATGGCATTGCCCGATAGCACAGTCGCGGTCGTCGCCGGATCATCGTCCGAGAGATTGTCACTGCTCCACGCCTCGGCAAAGCCGTTATTGACCAACAAGACGATCGGCCGTGTCCAATATGAGGCCGTATCGGCCCGGAGGGGACCAAGCCGAACGCCTTGATCAGTCGAAGCCTTCTCAATAGACAACCTCACATAACGAGCCGGAACATCCTCCATGAAAATAAGAGCATGTGACTGTTTGAAATCCCGGACATGGGTGATCTCATCCCAGGTCACACCATCGGTCGATACCGACAAAGTGTAATCTGTTGGGTAGCGCCCCCAATTGCTTGCATAGCCAAATGAACTCACAGGTAAGACCTGCTTCATATCAAGGACAAAGGTGTCCGTCTTGGGGCCAACCTTCTCACGTATGTCCCCAGGGGTATTGGCATGCAGGGTGAAGTCCGGATTCTGAACAAGGAGGGTTCCTGGAAAAACATTATCTCCCGAAGAGGATATATATAGATCCGCCTCGGGCGCATCCAATTGCTCTTGCTGCCACCTCAAGGCATACTTCAAGAAAACCGGGTTAGGCGATTTGCCGTATGCCCAAATCAAAGCCTGGATGAGTGCTACACTACCATAATTATCACGCGGCCGCGTCAGTTGGGGATTGAGTGCGTATAGGTTAGTAACGCTCGCATCGAAATCACCAATATAATCGGCAATCTCATCAATCCTCTTGGATGCCTCTTCAGAAAGAGTGGGATCATGTGTATATTCTGCAACGTACTCAAGCCCTTGAAGTGCGTAAAAGTGGCCATTCAGGATATGAGCATCGCTCCTGGCATCAGGCTGCGCTGCCTCTTCATAAAAAACCGTTCTGCCGTCATCCAAGACTGACCGAACACCATAGTCCTCTGTATTTACCAGTAAGCTTTGGATCCCTAATTTGGAAACCTCGAGATATGTAGGATCACCGGTCAAGGAGTAAAGCTGGAGCAGGAATGCGGCCCCAAAACCATTTCCAAGCCCGGAAGTCCAGTACTTCGGAAGTCCGAGTGGAGGATTTGGAAAGGGGTAGACCCAGATGGCAAATTTGTCGCCGAACCGAATTGCATTCTCAACCAGCCAGTCGCCTTGGGCAACAGCGATTTTAAGACCCAATGGATCCCCCCTAGTGCAATAGTCATCAAAACCATACATCCCTACCGCGGATATCCAATAAGGACTATACTGCCAGCCTGCATTATCGTAACTTCCCCCATAATCGATTATGGCAATGCCTTTCTCATCCAACCAAGTCTCATGACCAATATAATCTAGAGCACTATATCCTTTAATAAGAACTAGCGTAGGGTATTTGGGCAGGCAGGTGCCCGGGGGATTCGATATGCTCACATGATCAAAAAGGGAGGACAATCGATCATAAGGCAACGATGAAGGAACAGGAGAAACCATAAGAATTTCGAAAGGAGTGGCTGTAATCATGGGAGCTTCGGAAGGAGTAGAGGTGTTCGCGGGAGCTTCGGAAGGAGCAGCGATATTCGTGGGCATATCGGGAGTAATGCCGCCACACGCGACCAGGAAAATACACAGGGTTGTGAAGGGCAAAACAAATTTGTTTGAATTAACCAAAATAACCCATCTTCATCGTCAGGTAAAGGTGAAGACAATCAATCATAAGGCAACATTTAAGGGGTAGCAGTATTGGATTGTTCCATAACGTAAGGAATACATACACTTTCATTACCTTCACATAATATCTTGGGTGGATAGTAGATACCAAGACCAGGCATGTAGGCACGCAGAACAGCAGATCCGGCGCCATTCAGCACGATGTGTTTATTGGTTCCTGGCAAGTATCTAAAATTTCTTTTATCCAGAAGCTGTTGCGCAAATGTTCTCGCAATTTCTTGGTTCTCATCCATGGAGGGAGAATAAAATAATCGATATGTGCGAGGGCCTCCTTCCATCAACTCAAAAGCACCGTGATTTATCCACGTATTCGAGGTTGCGTCGAAGATCTCCCATTGCCCATCAATTTTCACTTCTAACCAACCATGTAGAGCGCTTAATCCGATGCGGCGCCAGGGCAATCCAAAGCCGTTCATTATAATCGCTTGGTAGCGATTAATCTGAAAACATTCGGCGACCTCGATCCCACGAATATAGTCCAGCAAGGTTTCAGGGGTGTGGTCTTCTAAGCCATAAGGATGGGCCAAGTGGACGAGATACATGACGTAAAGTGCCTTCAGCCGCTCTGGATTCTCTTCCCCCAAATCCACACTTATCTTATCCCGATTCTCCTCAAAATAATCCACCACGTTGTTAACCACTTCCTGATCAGTTTTTGCACCTGAGGCCAGCTCCTGTAGAGACTCAATAAATGGCGCAGGGCGCTCCCCGCTATAAATATAGAATGGATAATAAACCGGGTTAGTAATGCCATAATAGTAAGGATCGGGATAAGGTGCCGCAGGCCTTGGAGTTGATTGCTCAGTAGGCATATCAGCGTTTATACCAATCCCTGGAGTTGGTTGCTCAATTGCTACATAAGCATTTATACCAATCCTATTAAGCCCGACAAGCAGGTAACTAACCCCTAGACCAATAAAGAGGACAAATGAAATAAAGATGGCTATCACACCCCTCCCTGTAAATTTCTCTGGTTTCCAGGTCTCTGGCAATATGATGGCTGTTACGAAAAGAATCAACCACCACAGAAACAACAGAAAATAAGAGAGCTGTGTAGCCGGCGATAGGCCGATGTTGGTAAAGGCGTAGAACATCAAACTCATCGTGGCAATGCCAACGCCTAGAGTCACTTTCCATCTTTTGTGAATTACCTCCTTGAAGGACAGAATCCATAAGGGACGGATAAGAGAAATGATATGTAAGACAATAAAACCAAGAATAGGTAGAACTAATGACAATTGTTTCGAGAAGCCGGCTTTGCCAGTGATGAACAAAAATACATCCCACTTGCTACTAGAAAGAGAAAATCTAACCAGATAGGGGATGAAAGCAGCCAGAATCAAGCCCTGATAAATAAGGATGGTTTGTCGTAAAGAGTTTTTATTTTCCATGGTAGCGCCCAGGAAGATGTCTGGCAGGTATTTCTGAAACCCAACTCAGGTAGAGACGGTCTGATACACTTCCAACAATTTTCTACTTTGACCATCCCATTGGTAACCTTGCTTTCTCGCTCGAAGATTCTGTTTAAAACGTGCCGGTCCCCCAAGAGACGGATCAAACATCGTCGTGATGGCCCTGGCAAAATCCTCCGGCTGTTCCAAAGACATCACCACGCCAAAGTCCTCACCTGCCACGACCTGGCGCAAGAAAGGTAGGTCATTGACAATAATGGGCAGCTCGGCCTGGATGAACTCGAACAGCTTATTAGGCGAGCAGTAGCGCGTGTTCAAGTCTAGGGGGGGGTAGGGGATGATACCAGCATCCGCAGAAGCTGTCCAGAACAATAGTTCGTCCTGGGGCACAGCCTTTTTGAAGTGGACACGATCAGATATCCGGGCATCACTGGCAATCTTGTTTAGGGTCTCTCCGAATTCACCATACCCCATAAGGACAAGGTGGATATCTTCGGGGACCTGTGACATGGCAGATACCAAATTCCCCAGACCGCGATCGGGTGAGAACCAACCCTGATAGAGCAGAATTTTACGATCAGCGCGGATGTGCAATTCTTTGCGGATACGGTTGCTTTTTTTGCCAGGGTCAAAGCTGGAGGGGGGTAGGATGGCATTCCATATTACTGTTGGTACAGGAATTTTGTATTGTCGAGCCATCTCTTCTGCAATAAACCCATTAACAGTAATCACATGATTACATTGAGGAAGTAAGCGCCTCTCCAGGCGATGATAATTTTTACTCTGTTTTGAGGTCAGAGAATGAATCTCCGGATAAAATTCGTGCGCGTCATAGATAAGCGGTACCCGCAATTTTTGTTTTCCGGCCACGCCAACCCTTAGTACCGGAAGATCGTGGACATGGATGATGTCTGGGTCATAATACACGAGGCGGTCAAGAAGCGCCCGTTCATAGGCCGGGAGAGGGGTAAACTTGCGAATGATTCGCAAGCTCAGGCCTGTCGTTCTATTTACCAACACTGCCAAAAATGTGAAACCTCTCTGCGTGGCTCTTGCGATCCATGTCATCACCTTATTAATTATCGTAGCGACTCCGCCAACCAGACGCTGGATCCATGTCATCACCTTATTGATTATCGTAGCGACTCCACCAACAAGACGCTGCATGAATAACGCGAGCTTATTAAATAAACCGGCCACTCCGCAAATGAGCCGCTGCGCAAATGTCGAGAGCCGATTAATCACTATGATCAACCTGCCCTGAATGGAAAACATTAAGTTTTCAGACCTTGAGTACCTGGCTTGATCGGTAGCCAAACGCTCCATTTTAACATTGCCGACCCATTGGTATGAAGGTTGATTGGATAGGCCGCTGGCCAACAGAATCAGTTCATGCCCTTCTGCAAAAAGGTCTTCGGCTTCATGCAAAATCCGGCGATCGATCTGAATATCGGGTGTCACCATAACAATACGCATGTTTTTTCAACTCCGTCAGCGTGCTGAGTAATAGTGTTCAATTGTTTTCGCCGCAATGACCCGGCTGTCGTGCACTTGCTCAACATACCGAATGCCTTGCTCGCCTATATCAGGCCAGTCTGTCTTGTGTTCGATTGCATCTTCCAGAACATCGGCAATATTCTCCGGAGTGGCTGAGATGATTGGCAGATCGGCCGGGAAGTGCTGCTTTACCAGGTCATCTCGCAGGTAACAAATCACCGGCTTACCCATGGCCATCATTTCTACCGCGAACATTCCATAGCTGCCAATGAGCAACTGATCCACCGCAATGTCTGACTTTGCATAACAGACAAGTGCTTCTTCGTACGACATCTTTTCAACAAGCTGAAGTTTGACGGGATAGCCTTTTCGAACCAATTTCTGAACTGCCTGCTCTAAATAATGGGTGCCTTTGATCATCCGGTCAGAGGGAGCATGGGAAATTATAATATTTCTTTTCTTCGCCCGAGACTTTTTTACTGATGCCAATGCAGTATCGCGCAACAATTTGAAATGCTCTAAATCAATTGGCTGCGGCAGCCAAATGCTGCCAGGGATAAACTCCAACAAATCGGGGGTGCTGACAAAGATCCCGTTGGCATATCTTCCAGCAACAGCGATAGCCTTTTTCCGGTTGGCGCTGCACGCCATTGGCCAATGCTCACGGCAAGCATTGATTGGATAGCGGTATATTACATCCTTACTATCCCGAATATCACACCCGTGAAAGTAGAAAAAAACCTTTTTACCAAGCATCTTTAATATGGGTATGTCGGCGAGGTGAGATAACGTGAGCGAGTGACCAAAGTAGAAGTGAAACACATCAATACGCCAGGCCTGACGCGCGGCAAACATCACCAACTCGAGTTCCATTTTCTTCGGGGTATTAGCCTTCACTGAAAAATCGGAAAAATATCGATAGGACCCACTTGGCAAGCAATAGGAAAAAGAATCGATCCCTGCATTGCGTTCAGCCCGGGCTAATAAACCAGCAATCCCGGCAACATTTATCGGTCCATGAAACACCCTCATACTGTTGCTCCCTGCTCCTGTCACTTCCTCGTGTGGAAATGGTATATCATGTCCATAAAGTGTTGCTTGACGGCCCGAACCATTTCCCGCTACCCGCCTTTGAGACCCATGCGAAGTTCCAAATCCTGGCGAACTGTTTTATAGTTGGCCTCTAGCTGGTTATACTCCTGTTGCAACTTCGCGTACTGGTTTTCAACTGCCGTCCGGTTCTTCTCTGAGGTCTCCAGAAGCTCGTTAAGATTTCGATTCGCCTCAGCAAGAACATTGTACTGCTGTTGTACCAACGCGTACTGATTTTCGGCAGCTGACCGGTTCCTTTCTATAGTCTCCAGGGTTTCGTTAAGGCTCTGGTGTGCCTTTGCAAGATCATTGTACTGCTGTTGTACCACCGCGGACTGATTTTCCGCTGCCAACCGGTTTCTCTCGGTAGTCTCCAGAAGCTCGTTAAGGCTCTGGTGTGCCTTTGCAAGATCATTGTACTGCTGTTGTACCACCGCGTACTGATTTTCGGCAGCCGACCGATTCTTCTCTGTGGTCTCTAGGAGCTTGTTAAGGCTCTGGTTTGCCTTTGCAAGAACATTGTACTCTCGTCGTAATTGTATGTACTTATTTTCAGCTTTCGAACGATTCCTCTCCGCGGCTTCCAAAACCTTGCTAATACTTTGATATGCGTTGTCCGATTGGTCACATTGGCATTCTGCCAAAGTCAATATTTCGTTGATTGAGATATCTACCTCAATGTCCTCTGCCTCCACATCCATCCTGGCGAGTTCGTTACATGGAAGTCGCCCAATATTTTCAGTCAAAACACCCCAAGAGACCACGTAGTCACCCAAACGCTTTAGATCAATCACTGTATGACCTGATTGTAATGTTACAAATTGTGCATTATGCTGCACGGCAGGATCACCCGGCAAATAAGTCAGGCGCCTGAGTGCCAGTGGATTATCCAAATAGACATGTAGGATTAATCCAAATTGATCGGGTAGCCATGTCCGGTCGAATGTAAATTTGATCTCCGACCAATCATCCGGTACCGTCAGAATACCCAGTTCGATTTCACGGTTTACACCTCCATCCAAACCATACAGGCGAACCTTTGCTTTCCGACCGAGTCCACACGCATCAAGGAGTACACTATCACCTACTTGAGCTTCCACCGGGAGCATCACACGGACGAAGGACGGGTTTGGCTTCTCGGGCGTTACTTCCAGGCCATCTTGAGTAATTCGACCCAAGGGTGGGGGGATGAACTGCGCCCAGGGCATTCCCGGAACAAAATCCAGGGGTGCCTGCTGCAGTGGATTGGAAAAATCAACTTCCAGGCAACTCTTTATTGAGATCAACGGCTGAGGTTGAGGAGAGCGAAGCATGGGCTTCTTATCGCAACTATACAGGCCGATCACTTCGGTTCGCGTGCTCCAGGGGCCACGCGCGCGCAGTCGCCGGGCCCAGCGCATGCTACGTGCGCTATCCAACAGTCGCTTCGTGTATGGGCCAAGCTTGGGGTGCTCCTGATGTTTTGACCCGCACCTTGGGCATACGGCCTGATCCCATTCCTTAAATAGCCCCGCCTTGTGGCGTGTAGGAAGTGTTGTGTCATGTGGCGGGCGGGAAAAGCCACCCGACAAGCGTATTTCTAGGAGAGTGGCCCGGCCTGCTAATAGGGTTTGCATTCGTTCTAAGTTAAAGATCCTCTGATGATGGTTAAGATGATATACAGTGCCACAATCAGCGCACCTGGCAGTGTGTGCCTGTATATCCTCGTCAAACGGTACGGTAATAAGGATATATTTTCGGGCCACACGACGCAGTTCATTGAGCGTACGATCAAGATCTTCGTCTGGTATGTGTTCGAGCACATCATTGATCATTATCAGGTCAAACGAACAATCTGGCAGAGGGAGGTTGGGCAACATCCCCATACCCTTAGGCCGGCGAACGTACCGCAAAGCAGCGAGACTGGAATCGAGACCTGTTACCCGAAATTGCTCTGGCAATGCATTCGTGATAAACCCATCCCCGCAGCCTACATCCAGTACACTTTCCACATCAGCAGGTAATAAATCAAGAATGTCCGCTCTGACTTGCACCTGGTAAAGATCACTATTATTTCCCCACAGGTCACTCTGCTCAAAGTAACTATTTTTCATAAGGGATACTCACACTTCTAAATTACCAAAGGGAAACATCACTCAGCAAACCTCGTTCCGTTTTTCCTGCCAAGAGACATTTGCAAAGATACGACGCTCAGAAATCATCAAGGCTCTCGTGATCTTTGGATGACCCTCTCAGCGGATTCCGAGCTTAAAGTCAGCCACAAATTGCTGCCAACTGGCGGATCTGTCTGCAACCGAACAATCCCAAGAGGCATACTCCCCATATGCCCTTCGTCTACCCGCAAGGACAATGCACGGTCCCACAAGCAGTAGAAGACCATAGCTTCATTGGTGGTCGTCAGAAACTCTCTGGATAAACCGCAACTGATTATGTATTCACCTTGTCGGAGGTTCGAGGTACTCAGTACAATACGCCAAGTATGTTGGCCGACGGACAGACCATTCGGGATTGGCCACCACAGTTGTGCCACTACGGTACCATTCAATGCATACATTGACACCACAAATGTACACATTGGAAGAGCTTGGTGAATGGCAACTTCAACATCCATGATGACAAGCTCGTTCGGCTGGAAGATTGAGGTAGAATGACCAGAACGGTCGGTGATCGCAACCCGCTGAAAATCAGCATAGGCCGAATAATATTTATCCGCCACCTCATGCTGCAATATGACATCACTGGGCGCTGCATCCGCCATCTGGGTAAGAGATGGCGCGACAATATTTTCATCAGGTCGAGATTCCTGTGGTTCAGGTGCTTCCTGCGAAGGATTAATCTCCACTGGTAAGGTCCAGCTTTGCGTCAACCAATCGTCGGGACTGGGTTGTAAATTTCCCAACAAGTGATAGGCTTGCCCGTCATAAATTTCCACGCGCACTTCCTCGCCGCTCTGGGCTGCGTGTTCGATCTGTAAAGTCAGTTCGTCCCCGGGTTCTATATCCGCCGGCAAGGAGAAAATGAAAGGCGCATGACCATAGCGTCCACCGGTATTCTCCAAACATCGAACCCGGTTCTCTAGAAACTTTTTTGGTTCTCCCCAGCACATATACAACGGATCGGTCATTAAATAAGCAGGGTGAGTGGAGACATTATCCATCGGTGCGCCTGGTTCTATGACCATGTCCTTATCATTCTTAGTACGTAGCACCAACCGTCGAACAGGATGGCTTAAACGTGGTTGCTGCGCATCACCAACTATTAAGCGGCCTAGAATACCCTCCGCCGATTCTTGCCCAGGTGCCTGGTCAACCAGGCTTTGGAGCTGGCGTTCATTGCGCTTGCGAAGTCGTTGCTCCTCCTGTAAGAGAATCGAGGCATAGTAGGCCTTGGTAACATCTAATGGCGAGCCGTTGGCCACGACCTGCCCTCGCTCAATCCAGACTACGCGAGTACATATCTGCTGAATACTCCCAAGATCATGACTTACGAACAATACCGTCGCTCCGGTTTCTTCTGTCAGGCGTCGCATACGTTCAAGGCACTTGCTGGCAAAATAGGCATCACCAGCTCCCAGTACTTCGTCAATGACAAGAATATCAGGCTCGATGGATGTGGCCACAGAAAACGCCAGGCGGGCGTACATTCCAGCCGAGTAGGTTTTGAGCGGCTGCTCGATAAAATCGCCCAACTCGGCAAAGTCGACAATTTCATCCATTCTATTCCTGATTTGGGCCGGAGTTAATCCCTGGTAAGCCAAGGAGGCGTTTATATTTTGCCGCCCAGTGAAATCAGGATGAAAACCTGTTCCCAATTCCATCAAAGCCTGAATTTTACCGTGGACCTCTAATTTACCCTCTGTAGGTGCCACATTGCCAATGATTATTTTAAGGAGTGTGCTTTTCCCCGCGCCATTACGGCCGATAATGCCTAGCCGTTCACCTCTTTTAACCACAAGGTTTAAATCTCGCAGGGCCCAGAATTTCTGGTAATTATTCGCGCGCCTGAACAGCCATCGGTTGACCCCAAAAGCATCTAGCATTTTATCAGCCGGTCTGCGATACATCTTATACATTTTACCGACTGACTGAATAACAATAGCATCTTCGTTCTTTGATGGTAAAAATTCCATTCCTACCTGCCTTGGTTAATGTTAAATACGCGTAGCAGTTTTTCCAATCTAACGATAATTCGATCCGTATGATATCCAGATGGGAGCAAAATCGGCTTTGTTCTGATGCGGGTAACCTTTCTTCCTGACGACCGGGTAGAAACTGAATTGTTATACATAATCTACAAATACAAGTTTCAGCCGTGTGAAAAACCAGAATCCAGCGCTAAAGAAGAGGATGCCCAAAAGAAACATAGTAAGAACCACTGTCCATGGTGGCAGATGTCCAAGCATCAAAACACCCTGGTATGTAACAATAAAGTAATAAAGCGGATTGACGACCATAAAAGGACGCAGCGATGCTGGGACCATATCAATGGTATAAGCGATTGGGCTTAACATCATCAATATCAGAATCCAAACAGCTACTATATTCTGAAGGTCGCGGAAAAATATATTTAGACCGGAAAGAATCCAGATCAGCCCCACCATGAAAAGTATCTGGCAAAACCAAACGATGGGTAAAAGTAAAACAAAGAATGTAAGCTTGTTCATTGCAATTAGGGTTATCAGTAACAGGAAGGTACCTACAGTTTGAGTAACTTGAGCACTCAGTACTGCCTTGACAGGGATTAATTCGATCGGGAATAACGTATTCTTTATCAAATTCATATTACCTACCACGGATCCAACGCCGATACCTAATGCTTCAGAAAATCCCAGAAATGGAATAAGGCCACAAAAGATAAGCGCCACATATTCAGCCGAGTTTAAGTTTAACTGAGCGACACGCACCCTGAATACGAATATATAAATAAGGGCATAAACGCCTAACAGCAATAAAGGATACAGAACTGACCATATCCATCCCAAGGCCATGCCCACATATCGCTGCCGAATATCGTTCCAAACGGTTTGTATTAGTAAAACACGATGTTTCCAAATCAATCGAAAGGGGTTGAGGATAAAATTCATTTAATTCGCTCCTGCAGACCTTACTCTTGAGAAAATATATCTTTATAAAAAGCTAACTTAATTCGCTCGCTGGCTTTTCCGTCCCCATATAAAACATCGTGGCTCACGGGCGGCTTGAAGGAACGCACCGCTCGAACAATTGCATCGGTATTCGCTCCCACGAGCACATTCCAGCCGGCCTGGACCGTTTCCACCCACTCGGTCTCGCCTCGCAATGTGATGCAAGGTATACTCAGCCAGTAGGCTTCCTTCTGGATGCCCCCTGAATCCGTCAGGATCAGGCGCGCCGACTGTTCCAGTTGCACCATATCCAGATAGCCCACTGGCTCAATCATCAGCACATGGGAGTTGACGGCATAATTCAACTTCTCGATGACCGAGCGTGTGCGCGGATGGACCGGAAAAACAACGATTTCCGTCAGAGCATTCAATGCAGAGAGTATGTTCGCCAAGCGTTCATGGTCATCTGTATTCTCGGCGCGATGGACTGTGACCAGCAGGTATTTCTTTGGCGCCAGCCCCAGCTTCTGCAAGATTTGTGACCGGTCCCCTGCGCGCTCAACCGCATATGCCAGGGCATCTGCCATCACGTCGCCCACCACACGCACACCGCGCGTAATGCCCTCTGCTTTCAGGTTATCCGCCGCTGTCTGGCTCGGACAAAAAAGCAAATCGGAGAGATGATCGGCAAGGACGCGATTGATCTCTTCGGGCATAGCACGGTTGAAGCTCCGCAGACCGGCCTCCACGTGGGCAATCTTGATGTGTATTTTCGCAGCAGCCAGAGCACCCGCCAGGGTGGAATTGGTATCACCGTAGACCAACACCCAGTCCGGCTGCTCTTTCACCAGAACCTGTTCGATGGCTGCCAGCATCGCCCCGGTTTGTGCACCATGAGAGCCAGATCCAATTCCCAAGTTGCAATCGGGTTCCGGAATATCTAGTTCGTCGAAGAAGACCGCCGACATGTTGTCGTCGTAATGCTGGCCGGTGTGCACCAGTATTTCGGTATGCTTTTGTCGCAAAATCCGGCTGACTGGAGCTGCTTTGATGAACTGTGGCCGCGCACCGACGACAGTCACGGCCTTCACTTGTACTTCTTTCCCTCCCCCACACCTCGATAGGTAAACCCGGCGGCTTGAGCCCGGGCAGTGTCGAATAACCTCCGTCCATCCACCAGCACCGGCAGACGCAAGGCGGATTTCAGTGCGCCCAGGTCGAGATCCCGATAAGCGCTGTGCGCCACCATCACTACCGCCGCATCGCAGCCACGAACGCACTCCAGCACGTCACCGCTGTACTCAGCGATCCAGGGGTCTTGAATGATAACATCCACGCCCAGTTCGCGCAAACGGCGGATAAGGGCTTCGCTGGGACTGTTGCGGGTGTCGCTGCTGTCTTCCAGGTACGCGTAACCCAATACGGCCACGCGCGCCCCTTTGAGTTCACGCCCGACTTCGGTCAGTGCGCCATTCAGCAATTTCACCATGTGCAGCGGCATGGAGTTGTTGACAGCACGTGCTGCCGGGATGATGCGCAAAGGCACATCCTTGTCTTTCACTCCATAGGCCAACAGCCACGGGTCTTTCGGAATACAGTGCCCGCCCACACCCGCGCCGGGCAGGTGCATCTGGCGGTTGGGACTTTTGTTGACCAATTCACGCACCTTCCACACATCTGCGCCGACGGCCTCACAAATCAGGGCTACTTCGTTAGCAAAAGCGATCTGCACGTCGCGGTAGGTATTCTCGGCCGTTTTGACCAGTTCGGCGGTGATGCAGTCCGTAGGGTCCAGGTCCGCCTGGACGATATGTTGGTAGAGGGGCAGCATCGTCTCCGCCGTCTCAGCCGTCATCCCACCCACCACCCGGCTGAGCATGCGCAGGTTCTTGAGCAGCTTCCCGGGCATTACCCGTTCAGGACAGTGACCCAGATAGAAATCCACATTCACCTTTTTACTGCTGCTCTGTTCAAGAAGAGGAAGAACGACATCCTTCATTGTCCCCGGTGCAATGGTGGACTCGATGATCACCAATGCGCCTGATTTCAGGAGAGGTCCCAGGCTTGTCAGAGAGGCGCGTAATGCCTCGTAACGCGGGGCGTTGTGTTCTTCCACCGGCGTTTCCACATCAATCAGGATGACATCCCGGTCTTTCAGGTCGGCATAGTCGGCTGTGGTGCGCAGTTTGTGAGAGGCAATGACCTTTGCCAGCAAGTCGGCCAACCCTGGCTCTACCCCTTCGATTGGGCAAATGCCGCGATTGATCTTCTCGACCCGTTCGCTGCGGATCTCTACCCCCAGCACATCAAATCCGGTTTCGGCCAGCAGAGCGGCGACCGGTAACCCCACATATCCCAATCCGATGACGGCCAGGCGGGCTTCCTTTCGCTCAAGTTTCTGACGTAGTTCGCCCAAATTCATTTCAGACCTCAATCACTTGATGGCTCTGACCAGATTCGACCAACGCCAGCGCCAGGCGCAATGCCTCCAGACCGTCCGCACCGCTGACCGGCACCGAGTTGCCTTCGTTGACCGCCTGCAGGAAGGCCTGCAATTCAGCCTTGAGCGGCTCGTAGCGCTGAATTGCATAGCGAATCATGTGGCCCTCGCTCACACCTTTCAGCGTCTTCAAAGCTAACCAAAGATCACCATTGACTTGAGCGTTCTCGTAGAAGTAGAGATCCTGGGTCAGATCGTCGACGCGGAACAGACCGCGTTCCCCAAGCACCAGAACTTCGCGGATTTTGGTTGGTGTCAGCCAATTGATTTCCAGACTGCCGACCACACCATCCGGGAAACGTAGCAGACCCCAGACGAGGTCCTCGTGGTCGGTGTGGATGCGCCGTTCGGTCTCAGCGTAGACGCGTAGCGGCTCTGCCCCCACCAGGAAGCGCATGATATCTACGTCGTGCGGAGCCAGGTCCACCACCACGCCCACATCCCGGATGCGGGCCGGGAAAGGTCCGGCACGCCGGCAGAAGACCTGGAAGATGCGTCCCAGCGTCCCTTCCTGTAGTTTTTGCTTTAAAGCCTGCATGGCCGGGTTAAAACGAACGATATGACCAACCATCAACTGCCGGTTCGTGGCGCGGGCTTTATCAATCAAGCGGCGGCCTTCTTCCACGGTGGCTGCGATGGGTTTTTCCATCAGCACGTGCGCACCGGCTTCCAAAGCCGTTATTCCCACTTGCGCGTGCAACGCGGTCGGGACGGCGATAGAGACTGCTTCAGGCTTTTCCTTCGCAAACATAGCACCTGGATCCGCGTAGGCGCGTACGCCGTATTTGGCGGCTACGACCTCGGCAGTCTGGAGGTCCACATCAACGACAGCCACCAGTTCCGCTTCGGGCAATTCACTGTATACGCGGGCATGGTTCCTGCCCATCGAACCCACACCAATCACGGCAACTTTCATGGGTGTATTCATCATTTCGCCATGAAATCGTTGACGGTTGTCACGATAGTTTCGAGATCGGCCGCGCTCAGACCGGGATGTACCGGCAGAGAGAGTACTTCCTGAGCAGCCTGTTCAGTCTCAGGCAGGCTCTGGTCATAACCAAGTTCCTGCACATAAAAAGTCTGCTGGTGGATCGGCACCGGGTAGTAGACTTCCGAGCCGACGCCGTGTTCCTGGAGATATGTTCGTAGCGCGTCCCGCTTGCCCCCAGGAACGCGCACCGTGTACTGGTGGTACACGTGTTTGCAGCCCTGTGGCACGGTTGGGACAATTACCCCCTTGAGATGAGTGCTCAAGAATTTGGCATTCGTCTGGCGGATCTCGTTGAAGCGCTCGAGTTTCTTCAACTGCTCCAGGCCAACGGCGGCATGGATATCGGTCATCCGGAAATTAAAGCCCAATTCGTCGTGATAGTAACGTTTGCGCATCCCATGCTGGCGGATAACCCGGCACTTTTCATCAATGACCGCATTGTCCGTTGTGATCATGCCGCCTTCGCCGGAGGTCATGTTCTTGGTTGGATATAGAGAAAAGGTTCCCGTGTCGAACGAACCGGCTTTCCGGCCCTTATACTCCGCTCCATGGCTTTGGCAAGCATCCTCGATCACAATCAGATTATGCTCCCTGGCAATAGCCATGATCGCGTCCATGTCGCAGGATAGGCCGTAAAGATAGATCGGCAGGATCGCTTTCGTGCGCGGTGTGATGGCTGCCTCGATGAGAGGTGGGTTGATGTTGAACGTCGCCGGGTCAATGTCCACGAACACTGGGCGCGCCCCCACGTACAAAATGCTGTTGGCGGAAGCAATAAAGGTGAAAGCAGACGTGATGACCTCATCCCCTTCGCCGATGCCGTGCGCCAGCAGAGCCGTATGCAAGGCGGTCGTGCCAGAAGTAGTGGCAATGGCATGTTTGACGCCGCACATCGCTGCAAAGGCCTCCTCGAAAGCTTTCACGCGCGGTCCCTGGGCAATGATGCCTGAGTCTAAGACTTCCAATACAGCCCTTTTTTCTTCGTCCCCGATTTGGGGTTTCGCCATGTTGATCATTTGATCTTCTCCCAATCACGCATTGATATTTCAATCTGTTGACCACACTTAGGACATTTGGCAAGAATGTTCTGTCCCTTTTGCGCTTCTTTTTCCAGCTTGGTCCCGCAGGTGCAGACGAAGCCATGCAAGCGGGCTGGATTTCCGTAGACCAGTCCGTGTGCGGGCACATCCTGCGTCGCAACACTGCCAGAACCAACCATGGCCCATTCACCAATTGTAATCCCGCATATGATAGTGGAATTGGCTCCCAACGCCGCGCCGCGCTTGATCAGCGTTTTGCTGAGTACCCAGTCGTCGGCAGCCTTCAGCGAGCCATCCGGATTGATGGCACGCGGATTCATGTCATTAGTGAAGCAGACATGCGGGCCGACGAAGACCCCATCCTCGAGCGTTACGCCGTGATAGACAGAAACATAATTCTGGATCTTGACGTTATCTCCGATGGAAACATCGTTATCCACATAGACGCCTTTGCCAAGAATGCAATTGCTTCCAATATTTACGCCTTCGCGCACCTGGGCATGGTGCCAGATGCTGGTCCCCTCCCCAATTTTTACCTTCTCAGAAACATCTGCAGTTGGGTGAATTCGAATTGCCATTGACATTTTCCTTTATAAACCAGAATACCACCGGAAAACCGGTGCAAAAGAGACCATTATCGTATGAAAGCACCCTGGGAAACAACCTCATAACTTTGTCCCGCAGCCTTAAGAATGATGCCGCCAAGATCTTCGTCCAGCGCCATTCCCTCTTCGATACAAGTCAACCGTAGGATATCGATCACTTCGTCATCTCCTTCCAGATACACGTGGGTGACACCCTGGGATCTCAGGTCAGTCACAATTGCCTTGGCCTTTTTGCGCAGTTCATTGTAGACTGTCAGTGATCTTTTCAGGTATTGCAATGTGCGCTGCGTCAAAATGGACATGCCTTCTGGCGTCAGTTGATATTTCAGCCGCGTGCGATCAAGGTGAGAGATTTTAACATAGCCACAGTTTATCAGCCGTTTTATATACCAGTTAACGCTGCCCACGGCTATTCCCAGACGGGCAGACAGACTCGCCTGGGTGACCATCGAGTCCTGTGCTATTGCATCGAGAAGTTCGTATTCCTGGCTTTTTATCATGACGAGGTTGTTGAGCATTCAGTTTTTGAATTCTCACACGAAAACCTTATAATGTCAAGAGGAGATTCCATGTCCAAATTACCAAGAACAGGAATACGCCATGCCTCCCTACCCCACATGCGAACGGGTCCGCCGCCGGCTATTGATCAGCGGCGCGACCAGACGACGGACATAATATTTTGCTACGATTACTGAGAACTATGAGCCGCCATCGCGATAGTGCACTTTGAGCATCTCCGGCCAGCAGCGGTCGTCGGCAGCGATGGTTTTACCTTGCGTGTGCAGGCGGAAGTTTGCCCATGTGCGCGGGACGTAGTGAATGGGGGCAAGCGCGGCAAGTAACAGGGCCGTGGTCTCGGCCAGCATTCGCGCTCAAGTGGGGTTGCTAATCTGTCATCTACAATTCGCAGGCTCTCATTTTGCCTGGCCGGATGATGTGGCTCCCTTTTTGCCTGACCACCTTCCAACCAAGAAGTTTAAAGGCTCGTACGGTTTCCCGGCCGCTCAATCGGGGACGCGCGGGCATCAGGCGTATACCTCCACCTGGCGAATTTCAATGGTCAGGGGAAGACCTTGTTCTGCGCGAACTTCAAGGCAAAGCTGGATCGCTTCTTTGATGTTGTCTAATGCTTCTTCTCTGGTCGAACCCTGGCTGACACAGCCGGGGATTGACGGATATTCTGCAATCCAGACGCCGTCTTCATCGCGGTCGAGGCTCACGATCAACTTCATCTTGACCTACTGGTCACAATTAAAGTTACAAGCGTGGTTCTACTACACATTCAAAACCCAAAGTGTCCATAGCGGGATATTTATTTCGGTCGTCGTGGTTGGATCATCCTGCGCGCTCCCTGGCCTAGCCCGCCCGGGCAGGCAGGACAAGCCCGTGCCTGTCCGCCAGTATATCGAGCGAGCGGCTCACCTGGGCCTTTTTCTGCGCCTTTGTCCAGCCGAGGGCCTCACCCACATACTCAGCCAGCTCCTCCACCAGGGGAAGGGTCAACTCACCCAGGAAAGCCAGCATTGTGCGGCGCAACAGCAGGTCATCCAGGTGAACGATCTTTTCGTGCTGGGCCAGGAAGGCAATTTCTCGACGGGTCATGTCGGTTTTGTGTTTGAGGGCCGCGTCATAATCGCCGGCCATGAAGGCGGCAATTTCCTGGGCGCGCGTCCCGTAGCGATCGAACAGGATTTTCGGCCACTTGTCCGGCAGGCCGGTCAATTCGTAGACCCGGTTGAAAAATTGGAGCTTTATGTAGCCTGTCCAGGGATAGTCCTTCCCGCCTCCGATGGGCAAATCCTGGGTGCCTGCCTTACGCACCAAGCCCAGATAGGACATCACCTTATCGGCCACCTGCTCGGAGAAGGCGCGGTAGCTTGTCCACTTGCCGCCGACCAGGGAATAGACCGGGATATCGCCGAGTTTATCTTCCTGGATGTGATGGTCACGCGTGATCTGGCCAGCGTTCTTCGCTTGGGTATACGCCAGTGGACGCACGCCCGAGAAGCGAAAAACGATGTGCGAGCGGTCAACTTTGATGGATGGGAAGACCCTGGCGATCATATCCAGGAAATAATCAATCTCGTCTTCGGTGCAGCGGGCCTCGTCGGGATTCTCGATGGGGATGTCAGATGTCCCGATCAAAACCTTGTCCATCAAGGGGAAGATGAGCACGATGCGCCCATCTTTATTCTCGAAGAAGAACTCGTTCTTGCCAATCGCGGCGCGCAGCACAGGGTGGTTCAGGATCAGGTGAGAGCCTTTGGTTCCGCCGATGTAACGCGTCTGCAGGCCGAGGCTCCGGTTGGCGGCGTCAATCCACGGCCCGGCGGCGTTGACGATCAATTTCGGTTGAAGGTTGAAGGTTTGCTGGTTTACGTTGTCGCTTATAGTTACCGTGTTTCCGTCAATACCGACGACGGAAACGTAGTTGAGGGCGCGAGCGTGCGGCCCTTCCGCCTCGGCGTCGAGGAGCAGTTCGACGGTCAGTCGTTCAGGCGAGAGGATGGAGCCATCGTAGTAGGTGGCTGCGTAGCAGATTTCAGGATTGAGGTAGCGGAACTTCTCCAGGGCGACTGCGCGCTTATCGAATACGTGCGGCGGGACGGTGCCCTGGCCGCGTGTGTAGAAATCGTAGAGCATCAGGCCGATCTTGATGACCAGCGCGCCGCGCTCTGACGGTTTTTCCAGCCAGCCCAGGAACTTGAGCGGGGCGTTGAGCAGGCCGGAAAGAGCTTTAAATATGGGAATTGTGGTTGGCAGCGGGCGGACGAGGTGTGGGGCGTTCTCGATCAGCCGGTTGCGTTCCTGCACCGCTTCGCGTACCAAGCGGAACTCGCCGTTCTCGAGGTAGCGGATACCGCCGTGCGCCATGTGTGAGGAGGCTGCGCTTGCGCCAGAGCAGAAGTCGGCGCGGTCAATGAGCAGTACGTCCACGTCGTTGAGAGCCAAGTCTCGGAAGGTGCCGGCGCCATTGATTCCGCCGCCGAGGATGAGCACAGCGGGCGAGTGGGATTTTAGGGAGGTGAGGATGTCTTGTCGGTTCATGGGTGTCGTCTCTACCACAAAGGCACGAAGGCACAAAACAGGTTGATTTTTCGTGTCTTTGTGACTTGGTGGTTAAGGAACCCAGTCGAAGGTCCGCGTCACAGCTTTCTTCCAGCCGGCATAGAGTCTATCTCGTTTGACCGCAATCATCTTCGGTCTCCATTCCTTGTCCTTGCCCCAGTTGAGGCGCAATTCGTCGAAGTTCTTCCAAAAGCTGACAGCCAGCCCGGCAGCGTAGGCCGCGCCCAGGGCGGTGGTTTCAGCCACTTTGGGGCGGATGACGGGCACGTCGAGAATATCCGCCTGGAATTGCATCAGCAGTTCGTTGAAAACCATGCCGCCATCTACTTTGAGGGCAGTGAGTTTCACACCGGAGTCTTTTTCCATGGCATCCAGCACTTCGCGCGTCTGGTAGGCGGTGGCCTCGAGCACGGCGCGGGCGAGGTGACCCTTGTTGACGTAGCGTGTCATGCCAACGATGGCGCCGCGCGCGTCGGACCTCCAATACGGGGCGAATAGGCCGGAAAAGGCTGGTATGAAGTAAATTCCACCATTATCATCCACTGTGGACGCCAGTTTTTCGACATCCGCTGATTTTTCGATCAAGCCCAGATTGTCGCGCAGCCACTGCACCAGCGCGCCGGTGATGGCGATCGAGCCTTCCAGCGCGTAAATAGCCTTTTGATCGCCGATCTTGTAAGCGAGCGTGGTCAGCAAGCCGCTTCTGCTGGGAACCGGCAGTTCACCCATATTCAGTAGCATGAAACAGCCCGTACCGTATGTGTTCTTGGCCTCGCCGGGACTGAAGCAGGTCTGGCCGAAGAGGGCGGCCTGCTGGTCGCCGAGATCGCCGGAGACGGGGACGTCCTGTAAGGGCGACGCTTGCCGTCTCGCACCGGCGTGCCGCTGTTGCTCGCGGCACGAACGGTGTCGTCGCCCCTGGGCGCCCAATTCCTCCGGAATGGGGGTGAAGGTCGCTCCTACCGTGCCATAAATTTCCGAGGAGGAGCAAATTTTCGGCAGCATGGCGCGCGGGATGCCAAGGAGATGTAAAATCTCCTCGTCCCAATTCAGCGTTTGCAGGTTCATTAGCAGCGTGCGCGAGGCGTTGGTCACGTCGGTGACGTGTGTTCCACCGGTCAGGTTCCAGATGATCCAGGTGTCCATGTTGCCGAAGAGTAGTTCGCCTTTTTCCGCCTTTGCCTGCATTCCAGGGACATTATCCAAAATCCACCTGATCTTCGGCCCCGAGAAGTAGGTTGCCAGGGGCAGGCCGGTCTTGGCGCGCAGGCGGTCTTGCCCGCCATCCTTCGCCAGTTCGTTGCAGAGGGCATCCGTGCGCGTGTCCTGCCAGACGATGGCATTGTATACCGGCTTGCCTGTGGACTTCTCCCAAACCACTGTTGTCTCACGCTGGTTTGTCACACCTATCGCGGCAATTTCTTCACTGATCATTGATGACTGCTCACTGCACACTTTTTCCAGGGCGCCGTGCAACACTTCTTGTGTCCGCGCCCAGATTTCGAGCGGATCATGTTCCACCCAGCCAGGTTTGGGGTAGAG
>Ga0315289_10002702_pt1 | contig 27109 bp, 22 predicted proteins | sample YL17G11_40_MG_FD_203452 | JGI IMG/M metagenome (GOLD analysis project Ga0315289, IMG submission 203452) | Sediment microbial communities from Yellowstone Lake, YNP, Wyoming, USA - YL17G11_40 | ecosystem: Environmental > Aquatic > Freshwater > Lake > Sediment | place: USA: Wyoming | collected...
TGTCTTTCTGTCTCTAAGGACTAAATCCTTAAAATACTCAGTTTGTGATTTGTATGTTTCTTTTAACTGACTTTGCACATATTTATATAGTTCATTTGGAAGATTAAATCCGATAAAAGAGAATTTCTTGTTGGCCATACTCACCGTTTTTTGCAATAAAATTTGATAAAATTAAATAAAACGATGCGTCTTCTGCTGTCAATTATTTTTTAGATGTAATCCCCTTGTTTTTTATCTTTTTTGGTGCTTTAATCCATTTGTATGATCCAGCTATTGCTTTTCCACTAGCATTGATCTTATATTCAAGAATACTGCCATCATCAAATGTTCTAACCACTTTTTCAGGAGAAGTTAGTTCTTGGGAATATTCTTTATCATTCCTCTTATCACCCCAATCAAATATTGAATCTGCTGCAAATAGATCGGATGAATTATTATTAAATGAAAATAGATTCTTCCAAGTATATTGAAAGATGTTTATTTCTTTAACTTTTACTTTGATTGTACCAACTTGCTCATTTTGCATATCTCCTAAATCTCTGAAAAGAACAAAGAATTTAACATCCTTTTTTGTTTCAGGTGCCGCAACATATGGATTTTTGAATATCGTGAGATCAGTTAGATATAATTCCTGAATCTTTGTTAGTTTTAATCTCATATCAAAGGGTCTTTGCAGATCAATGCCTGTGTCTTTTTTTGAAGTAGCTACACCAAGCATAAAAAGAACGCTAGAGTAGCTGAAAAATGTACTTATGATTATTATAATAACAGATATTTTTAATCTAAGTATACTATCTATAACATGTTTTAATGTGGTTGACCTAGGATCATTCATAGGCACACTTCCTTAACATAGCAACACACCGCTCTACGCAGTATTCTTTAAGTTTCCGTTCATTGTCAAATTTAGTTAAATCTTCTTTGGTAGTGCAAGATTCTACACATGTAGAAAACTCATTCATATTAATAGGTTCACATTCTGCCTTGAGATGATTGTATAAAACAAATAGAAAAATAAGTGTGAACATAGCTATACAAGGAAACAAAAGAAATCGCAGCACATTCATATCTATATCTCCCTAAAAACAAAGATGCTTTTTTAGAGTGTTTCTTTAACCCAGTTTTTCTCTTTTTATATCCTTGACTACATCTTCCTTTCCATTTTTATCTATCATTGCAATTGTTTCTGGCGATACATCTCCCAATTTATCTATGGAACTGTCATGCAACTCTATTGAGAGTAAAGGGGCCGATTCTTGCATAATGTCATCAACCTTCTTCTTAAATCCAAGCAATACGTTGCGAGATGCCACAAGTCTCCCTGATGATCTAAGGAGAACATCATGCTCATCTATGATTGTATTCGCATGTTGATACATATTCAACCAAACTTCTTCAAACTCTGATATCTTTCTCGCAAGCTGATTTTGTCGTCGAAGGAGTCTCTGACGCTCGGCTTCAAGGTTGGTTCTACAGGCAGAGCACTTAGTTTCATGTAATTGCTCCATTCTTTCAATTCTTTGGTCAGCGGAAGTTCTTAGTCGGCGTTCAATAGCAATGTTCTGTTCTGTCAATTCCTCAATTTTCTTCGTCATATTCTTTTGTTGAATAATAAATCTTGATGAAGCATCCTCTTGACCAATTGAATAGTATTGAGCCTTTATTGCTGCAACATGTTTTAATCCTTCAAAGTATCGTCGCATGTTTTCAAACATAAGTGCCTCACTTATTAGTTAAAATAGGTATCCATATCATCCTCTGTATCTTTTATTATGTCGTATATCATATGTGGATTCTGTCTGAGTTCTTCTTTTGCTTTATTAATCCGAGAATAAATCTTTGCTAATCTGACATATGAAAAAGATTCAGCTTTAATTACACCCATTTTATATATTAAAATCTTTCTGAGATTTTCATATTTGTTTATTCTTTCTAGTAATAGAAATTTCCGAATGATTTTGAATGCAATAATACCAATTATTATTATAACTGCCAAAAAGATCGAAGCAATATTCATGTATACGTTCCATACGCCTGTATATTTTCCCCCAACGATGTAGTTAAGTTTTTATTAGTATCGGCAAGTAGATATCTCGTTATACATTTATTATACATTACGTCAATCATTTATTTTATATTATTTTATGTTTTTTTATGTCTACAGAAAAAGACCGCTCCAAAGAACGGTCTTTTTGCTTTGTTGTTGTGGGATATTTTAGGTAGCTAATAGAGGTTTCTCACTTTAAGTTATTTCTTTTTTCAATAGTATTTAATCTTGATTCCAATTCTGATACTTTATTTACGAGTCCAAGATTAATATCTTTTTGATAAACTACAAACATCTTCAATGCTGTTTTTAACCCTTCATACAAATATTGAAACTTTTGTTCATCATTAAATGCATTGAAGAAGTCATCATTATCGTCAAAAGGAGGTAATGAGTCATCATTCTTAAAATCTCGTATGAGTTGCTTTAAATCAATTCCCATAGTAATTCTCCCAATTAGTAGAGTTCAGTCGCGTCATCGAGAATATTTATATTATTACAATAATCAGTAATAGTTTCATAGTACGGTTGAAAAAGTTCTCTGTTAATATACATGGAATCACTTCTAATATAAAATTCTACAATAACATTATTATATGCTACTCCCGGTGCGATATCGAACTTAACTCCATAATAACCAGTTGAATCGATAAGTTCATCATTGTAGTTTGGGGCGTTTGATCCCCATGTCAAACTTTCAACTGCCCATGGATATAACCAAGTACTTCCTCCATCTACACTGAAACGATAGGGTGCTTGCGCTCTATAACTTCCTGATAATACAAATGATGTTGTAGTACCATCACCATTAAAAATCTTTGTCTTGGTAATGATATTATCTTCACTTAAAACATAGGATGTTACTTCTGTAGGATAATTACTATCCCATAAATAGGCAGTAGTTTGCATAGAAGAATTCGTCCATGGATCATATTCAAGATATCTTAAAATATTTATATTATAGGGTGAGGCGGCACTTGCATTATAAGTTCCACTGTTTTCAACAATAATAGAATAATTATGATCTTTTTCTACAGAAATCAAATAAGTAGAAACTTTCTCTATTGGATTGATGTTTGTTAAAGTTCCACCAACATATACTTGTGTGGGAGCATATGTGTCATATAGTCTATATTGGGGGTTGGTAGAAGATACCCCTGTAGAAGTAATCCACATATTTGTAGTAGTATCCAATACAGTTATTTTTGCGATACCACAATCGTTTCCTTTTTGAAAAACAATTCCATAATACCTATTATTTTTCATTTTGATTAACTCCCTATGTCAGTAAGTGTAATCGTAGCATTATTTCCTGAAGCACCTGCTTTGTAATAACCTACTCCGCTATTTGGAGTAGTTAGTACAGGAATATATCCATTTGTTGCCCCATATATATAATGAAGAGCAGATTCTCTTCCTGAGCCTGAATTATATTCCCAAGTAGGGTCATCAACAACAACATGATTCCACAACTTAAAATTATCTAACCAAGGAACTCCGACCCAATAACCTATACTGCATTTGCTATATAATTGAAGTATAAATTCTGAAGCTGTAAAAGCAGTTGTATCTTCTGCTATTAATACTGCGTTTCGATAGACTTTAATATTCCCAGTTTGATCCCATATTACATAAAAATGAGTCCATGAGTTCAATCCCCAAGTACAACCAACACTTTGTGTTAATAATCCATTTACATAAATTTTACATAGCTGGCCTATACTATTATCTGCTGATATTTCTACATAGGTATTGGAACTAAATTTTAATGTTTCACTAGCAGCATATGTTGCTTCACTTCCTTTAGAAAATGTCGTCCACCAAGAAGCGGTTCCAGAAGTTAATACCATATTATAGGAATTATTAAATTTATATTGAGCAGTTAGTGTACCACCGCTTGAAGAAAAGTTTAATGCATTTCCAAACTTTCCAGTTTGTTGTAATATTACATCAAAGTCAGTTCCAACAGGTGCTAATGTTCCTATCTCTCCTGTATAGAAGTTTGTGAGTGTCTCCATCTTAGACCAATATACTGGTTTAGGTAGTATAAATTTCCCACTAAATGGATCAATGTAACATTGAGTTGCGGGAGGGGACATTACAGCGGGATTAGCAATTGCTTTTGCATAGACTTGTAGATTTAAACCGGCCCCATCTTTCATATTCAGTGCGTTTTCTACAATTCTTATATATTTATTTGATGCAAGAGAACCAGAAACCCCAGTATCAATCATTCCACCAGCAATTGCACCGAATCCATTTGTTGAATCTTGTGTAGTGGAAGCATCGAGTCTTTTATCATATTTAAAATGAGTTTCACTTATTAAATTAGAAAAGGAACTATTAGCTAGATTATTTACAGTTCCAAATGTTCCAGTTGCGTAGCTTATATTTGAAGCACTTTCAAGGGTCGCTGTTATGTTTGATAGATTTCCCGCCAGTGTTGCAGGAGAGGTACTATCTGTTAAATAAAAATATCCCAAGCCACCGGGAGATACGAGTTTTGGTAAATATTCATAACTTGATGTTGCTCCATAAATAGAATGCATTGCTAATTCTCTTCCAGTTCCACTATTATATTCCCATGCTGGGTCTTCAGATACCACATGGGTAAAATATTTACAATTACTCAGAGAACTTTTAGCATTTCCCCAACCCCAAGCAGCAAACATTCCAGACGCAGATGCATACGTATATAAATAAAAATAAGGACTTGTATTAGTTAATGCATCTGGTAAGTCATTTGTTGTACTCACTGCTTCTACATTATCTAAAAATACTCTAACTGATTTACCCCCTGTTAACCCTTTTGCTTGATCCCACACAGCATATATATGATAGGTAGTGCCGTTACTAATATCACTAGCACTTGTAGCAACTATACTATTATTAATATATAGATATAATTTAGAGGTAACAGACCCATAACAATCAACGTATCTAAAAATTAGTATTTTTATTCCTGCTACCTCACTAATTACAAAACCAGTATAAGCATATCCAGCACCAGTTTTAAATGAAGAATCTCCAACAGAATTAACATTTGTATTTGCCCAAAAAGAAACTGTACCTTTTGTAGAAACATTGAATGCAGGTGGAATAGCAGGAATACCAGTATAAAGTTTCCTCCAGCCATCTCCACTTTGTGATGCATTAGTATTTGTGGAGGTGTATACATACCATCCTTTAGAAAATTTAACTGATTCAGCACCTTCTGAACTGTAGCCACTAAAAGCATAAGAAGTGGAAGGATCGTTTGTTCCTCTGATATTTGGATTATTTACTTCAGTTGCATTTAATAATCCATTATAATAGTAAGGACGAGGAAGTACTAACTTTCCTGTTATAGGATCGACATTTGCTATGTTATAAGTAGGAGAATCTTTGGGCATGCCCAAGTCTTTTGCATATACTTTTAAATTAAGTCCTGTTGCATCTTTAATGTTTTTTGTATTTTCAACAGCACGTATATATTTTCCAGAAGCCAGTGCTCCTGATATTCCCGTATCTACAATACCTCCAGCAGTAGTTCCAAAACCATCGGTTGCGTCTTCTGTTGTAGATGCGTCTAATCGTTGATTATATTGAAAATCAACACCTTGTGCCAAAACTACTTTTCCTGTACCAGCACCATTTATTAATGGTTTACCTCTGGTAGTACCTAGAACAGTTCCAAAAGTACTCTGTCCATTTAATATATTAGAGGCATTTTCTAATGTTACAGCATTACCACCAGCTAATCCTGTCCATGAAGTACCATTATAACTTATATTGGCTGCTTGTTTTTCTATACTTTCTGTAAAAGCCATAATTATCTCCTAATCTTCTTCATAAGGTAAGGATTCTGATTTTAAATAGTGAATTTGCTTTGGATTGTTGATGGTAAGTGTATTAGTATTTATCATACAGTTATTATTAAAGTAGCTATGAATATATTGAACACCTACACTTGCTGTAGGTGTTGTATCTGATTGAAGTGTATCTGTAGCTAGAGATAAAATATTATGTTTTGGAGAATAGATTGGTCTAAAACATCTAGCAGTTGTATTTGAATCTGGATTGTTTTCAGAAAACTGCCATATCCATATAGGTCTCTCTGAGCCAGTTTTTCCATTGTATTCAAGTGTTTGTGATCCTGATGTATTGCCACCTACATGGTCAGCAACCCACCCTGATCTATATATATTATAACACGTTTCTTGTATACGAGATCGTTTTAGAAAAGTTAATCCCATATATCCCATGAACCACAATCTACCCTCAAAATAATCTAGACACCCATAGTGTGTCGCACCGGCATTCCATGCAAAAACATCATAATATATATTATTTTCTATATCGTAAATTTGTACTCTTTGAAGATCGGAGGCTCCTAATTCCGAACCGCCCACCATTAATATATGTCTCCACTGGCCGGAAGGAAGTCGAAAACAGATGGAATTTTTAGATATAGTATTAATACCATAGTTGGAAGCACCAACACAGGCAAAACTAGTAAAGTCCGCAGCAGCAGTCTGGGCATTATACATCCATTGCGCTCGTTCATAAAACCAAATAGGTTTAAATGAACATAAAAAGTTGGATGGGCTCGTAGAAGTAGACCCCATAAAAATATATCCATCAGGTGCAATAAATAATGCATAGCAATAATTAGCCCAAGAGGTATGCCCCGGATATATTTTACGAAGAGTTGCATTATTATTAGAATCCCAATCCCATACAACAAGATCAGAACCAGAGTTACCATTTCCCATTAAAGCATATGTTCTTGTAGTGTCATAGTTATAATCAGATATATCATCTTTTGAGAAAGTTTTCATTACAACTTTTCCTGCATTTCCTGTACTATAAGGAATTTTGTCAGGATCGCTAATAAGAGTGTATCCTATTGCGCTATTTCGTTGAGAATACGTTCCTTGATAGAAACCCCCTAGACCTGTTGTTCCTGAACCTCCTCCTAGAGTTCCAGTTGCATATGCAGTTCCTGCTTTCATATTCAGAAATATATATGTAATATAGGAATTAAAAGTATACTCTGCATTGATAGATACTATATCTCTATCACATTCAATAGATCGAATTATTATATAGGTTGGAGCACTGATGGCTCCGGGTATTAAGTTAAATTTAGTTGTACCAGAGTTATACCCTGCAATGAAATGTTTTGCTTTGATTGCAGTAACATCCCGGCGAGGCATTCCTGTTACAGAATAGTCATTCAAAAATTCATCGAGACCTAGTAGAGTAACCCCCCCAACCCAAACACTACCCCCTTGGTATGCATAACCAATCCATTGAGAGAACTGGTCTGGAACATCATCTGCATATCTATATTCTTCGGGTGAAAAGTATCTCTCATATATTTCTGTATGTACAGATACATATCTACTTAATAGCACGTTGTAAGGAGATAGCATACTATGAAGCTGCATCACGTCAGGGTCTTCTAATATTTTTATAGCACCAATTCGATACTCAGTTGCACTTGAGCTAATAATATTAGAATATAGATCAGTGCCTATAAAATCTATATTTCCGGGACTACTAAAAATATGCGGCCCTTGATATACATGTTTTAGATATAAGGTTTTTCCATTGAGAGATGCTCCTCGTAAAGTTCTACTTATACAGTAAATTCTTTTATGAGTTTGAGCCGCATTGGAATTATAGTCTGATAAATAGAAGTTATCATTATAGTAAGCTATTCCGCCCCATGTAGTAATAGAAGAAAACAATGTTATATACGAAACACTGTCTGCTGTTGCAGGAGATGTCATATTCCATCTTTCTATGCGATCCAATGTATCATTTATTACATATAAATATGTACCATCAGTACAAATACCATACGCTGCATTATTATTATACACAAAGTCAAGAGTACTCACACTACCTGTAAATGCGGTTCCAACAGTTCCAAGGTCTATATTTCCACCTAATGCTGCAACAAGAGTTGCTTTAGGAACTACCCTGCCTAGGCTAACAGTTGTATTTCCTAAAATAAAGGCATAGTCAGTTCCACTGATACTTCCAAAACACAAATCGAAAACATACGTCCAACTACCAGCATTAACAGTAGCGTATGTTTCAACACCTGTTAATCGGTTTCTTCGATATATTCTTACTACATTTGCTGATCCAGTATTATTTGCAGTATACCAAAAGTAATCCCCATCTGCGGCAAAAGCCCTATTCTGACCTGCTACAAATGTCGGAATATATGTATTTATTGCGCTACCCTCTGCATAAGGATAGTTAGCCCACGCTCTCTTAACTATCCATTTTTCAGCAAATGAAGTAGTATTAATAACTTCAAGTATATGCCCATCATGAGAAATTGAAATTGCAGGAAAATAACTATCATCATTTCTAAATAAATCCAATCTGTCAGATAATTTTATTATAGCATTACTGACTACGTCTGTAGTAATATCTAATCGAAATATGTATCTTCGTTGATCTTGAGCTTCATTACATTTAATAAAAATATCATTACCAGATTTTATAAATGATTTATAGTAACTATTATTTGTCGTGAATGCACCAAAACCTGTTATATCACTTCCCGCAGTATAGGCAAGTGCGGTTTTGGCTATTTTTAACATTGTAACGGTTGTAGTACTATTGCATGCTAACACAAGCAGATAGTTTGTATCATATTCTGTTACATCGGTATAATATCCAACATCGAGACCAGAGTTGGATATTGTTCTAATACCACTGGCATAGGGAGAGTTTACCAAATCTAATGATTCTCCTGATACCTTTGTATATCCAGCTTTTCCAATAGTCCCATCAATGTTGATTGGAAAACCATAGAGTTTAGAGGTAGTTGTGGAGCTTCCGTACAATACTATCCATATATTAGTACCAGTTGAATCAACATCAATTCCTCTCCAATAAGTTGAAGAACCTGCCGCAGGAAGATACCATCTTGCAGTAACTTGTAACTGCTCTTGATATTTTTCCTTTGATATTTTTACAAGCTCACCAATCCCATTTGCACCTTGGGTAGAAAGAAACCAGTAGCATTGATTAACAGAATCCCATCTCGATAGTCCCTCTTTATTCGAAGTTGGTTGACCTACAGTGGCAATATCATATATATCAATACATTCGCCTTTATAATATATTTTATCCTGCTGTAATGATCCATTTTTAAATAAAGGCTGTGCGTCAGTTTGATACCAGTTATCATTCCATATAGATTGAATTCCGGTTGTTGAATCAGGAAATATTTTATCTGCATTGACTCTAGGAATTGCTTTCTTTAATAATGTTTCGTAGTTATTCTGGTCTATGTTTTTTTTGTCAGTAAACATCTCTATCATAAGAGTACTGCTGGTTTGATATCTTTGAGTAATATAACCTAATGTTATATCTTGCTCTATATTCTTTTTTTCAGCAGCATCGATACGACTATTTATACCAGCTACATCAATAGCTTCGATAGTTGCATTTATGATAGGATCGTATTTTACTACTGTTTTACTCGCTTTGGTAAAAGGCATAGCGCGTCCCCCTACAAACTCTATACAAATATTTTAGCGTGAGTTGAATCAACAATTTGCATAACAACTCCAATACGTTTCGCTTGTCCAACATATAGTGTTGATGCGTCTGTTGTAATACCGCCACTTGTTAAATATAATTCATCCCCAACCAAGAAACCCGATGTAGTTGCAGCTAAGGTGGTAACACCTTTTACTGCAATGTCAGCAGGATTAGTATGTCCCAATTTATTAACAGTTGGTATTCTATGACAAATTCCAATAAAGGAAAGAAATTGACTGTAGTTTGTTACTAATGAAGCGAGACCCGTACTGCTGTTGATTCGTACAAGACCACCGGCACTAAAAGTTCCGTCACCTTGTATAGTTGTTGTATACGCTTCTTGAGTTAGACTTCTGAATGTATCTTCTACTGAACCTGTTTCACCATGGCGCAGTATTGTTTTTGCATCAAAGTCTGAAGTCCTTTGTTTGGCATTAAACTCTAACCAGTAATTATTAGCATCATACCCTGTTGGAAATTTAACCCTTCCTGTTTTTACATCTACGCCAATGTAAGTTTCGTATGACCAGCTATCCCATATAGTATCATCCGAAAGATCAACTCCCATAATATCAAGAATGCTTTGATCATGTCGGGCATTTTCAGAATCTGCACCAGAACTTCTAACAGCTACAATGGATGCTCCTGCTAATGTAATTATATTTACTACATCAGAGTCTTTATACATTCCTGTATAAGGTTTGTACATCTCAACATAACATCTGTTAGTTGCATCCCCGGTTGCAGTTCGTATATAAGGAGAACTCCCAATTCTACCATGAACAAGTACATGATAATGATATGTTTGTCCGGGTACTAGAGTTGTTTGGAGTTCAAAATAGTTCCAGCCAAGTATACAATCTGCATAATTTTTAGTTGAGGTACTTCCTATTTGATTATTCGATGAATCGTGAATTCGTATGCTTAAATAAGTCCAAGGATCAAGTGTTGGGTGTGTTCCTAAAACAGATAAATAGATACCAACACGTTGATGATTTTCTGATGCAAGTAATCCCACCGTTGGGGTAAAGTAAATCATAATTGTTGAAACATCATCTTCAGAAAGAACTGGTGTAAAGTCGGTTATATCCTTTGTACCACCCGTAACGATATTTTGATTATCAGCACGACTTACAGGGTAACTTTGTTCAATATTCCAATAATCTTGATAGAATCCCGTTGAACTGCAAATCTCTTTATTATCAAGATAGATTTGAGCTTTTTTTGAATTTGCAATATCTACATAAAACTTTGAGTATACTCCGCGATAATTAACAACTTTGTAAGGTTCAGTTTCAGGAGCACTATAAATAAAATCATTATCATAGTAAATATCTGCTCGACCACTCAAGAAATTATAGAATATAAAAGTTTCCCCTGTAGAAGTAACAGTTAGTCGAACATTATGAAATCCTTCAGATAATTCATCCTCAATAAATATAGGAAATTTCTCAACACGATCTTTATATGAAAGGTCTAGGTTATAATATGAATCTACAGCATTTGTACCATCTACTGATGAGTCTAGTGCAACAAAGTCGGCAAGGTGGTTGAATAAATCCCCATTAGAAAATTCAAGAGAAACTGTACTAGCTGGGTTTGTAACACGAATGTCACTTTGAGTTTCACCAAAACTAGTATTGAATACAATGGTTGCAGTCATACTATCTACAGCAACCGCAGTATTCATTAATGCTGCAATATTAGTATATGTCAAACCTGTGCTCGTCTGAATTTTGTATTCAGTAGCATTGACCTTGAAATAGTAACTAGTATTAGCGGATAGACCGGAAACATCTGCTGGATTTATATCAAGTCCTACCTCTTGATAGTCCCCAGTAGAAGTATCAAAGGCAGTAAATCCGGTAAGATTATTGAATAAATCGCCTGAATAGATATTACAATGATCAAGCGAGATAGTTGAGTCCAATCCAATATAATAATTATCAGTAACTCTGATATCATTGGTTATAAAATTTACAGCATAAACATAAATAGAAAAAGCACTTTGAATTAATGCAGGAATAGCTCCGTACGTAACATTAGTAGCTGTTTTGAATTTATATTCAGTACTATTTATTTTTAAGTAATAATCTGAGTTTGTATATAAACCTGATGCAGCAGAAGAAAGAACATTTAATCCAAATTCTTGATATCCAGCAACAGGGTTGAGTTCTACCGTAATATTATTTACCCATGGTGTTTTGTCTACAAGCAACCAAAGTTCATCATTTGGAAGACAACTGACGGCTGTAAGTATTCTTGTTCCACCTGTTGAGGTTATTGCTATACTTTCATCTTTATATGTCGTAAGTGCCCATTGAGTCTGGCCCGAATCATAAACTCCAGATGAAGTAAGATAGGTAACCTTATTTATAGTAAAATCATATTCACTTATCGCAGGAGCATTTATTTCATAAAGATTGCGAACATATTGAGAATATACACGAGTGTCTATCAGATTTTCTGTAGGAATCGTGAGATTAAAGGGATCTACCTTAATTTGATATAATAAAAGAAAGCTAGTATCTGGTGCAGGTGGCTGCGGGTTTGGCTTGGCAACTCCAGTTTTTATCTGAACAACATTTCTTTCACCTATTTCGACTATATCATATCGAGTATATCCCCATTGATAATAACATTTAACTGTTTCTTCAGCGATACGACTTCCTACTACGGGAATGTAAACAATACCATTCTCATAATCAACAGTGTAATCTATTCCTTCATCAAATCCTTCAGGATAAGGCTCATTATAGATGTCAGTAATTTTAAGATTTCCAACATTTTTAAAGTTTAATGAAAATGATGTAGGTTTATGACTTACATAGTGTTCTTCTCCGGTTCTCGTTGCCCAATCACCTATCTGATGATTACTTTGTGGTGCGAGTGGAAGAAGTATAGGTGCTCCTTGAAGGACATGGGAAACACCACCACGTACAACTGCTTTTCCCGGAAGAACCACAACAGCAAGTCCTGTACTATTTGAAACAACCTGAAGTTCATTCCATTCTTCTGGAAGAACGCCGTTACCGTGTAATTTATTAGCTGACGCATCTGATGTAAGTAAGGAATTATCTATATAATCATCATAATAAGTTGTTCCTTTCACCTCACGTATAATTGTACGAACTTTGTTTAGATCGTCCTGAAGGTAATAAGGAGTTCCTGCATAGTAATCATCTACCTGCTCAGAAGTAGATACATTGTGCTGAGTGATAATAAATCCAGTGCTGGAAATCATTGCAGTTTTGATGGAGCCTTGTTGGATAAATGATCTTGTATAAATACGTCCAGCTTCACTTATTGAAGTAATAGGACTTGTTCCATTTGCTACAAAGGAGCCAAGTCCTATCAACTGAGACTTTAAAGAGCTATCTAAAGCAAGGTACTCGCTTTGGGTATAAACATGAATTTCCCACTTTAAAACAAGACGATCATAGGTTTTTGTATAGCTATACAAATCTATGTTTTTTTGAACGCCTTCTTCTACTGTTTTACTTTTCTTGTTAAATGTTCCGTATACTTGATATACACGAATATATACATAGTTCACCACACCCGGAGTAATATCAGATGCGGCAACAAGATCAACTGAATCAGATGTTTCAACAATTTCACCTGTTGAAGTTATGACCCCACCATAGCTATCTCCATGATATATTAGTATTTTTGATGGATCAGATATACTAGCGCGAAGATTGAATCCTTTTATAATTGCATTTATAAAAGGATTTTGTATATTCTGTCTGAATACCTTTTTGATTTCGGTATCGATAGAGTCCTGAAGATATTCATAATCAGGACTGTATAGATTTTGTATTTTGGCATCAAATACTATTTTATTCATGATTAATCCTATACACCTGTAATATCAGTAAAGTAAGGAATATAAATTACACCAGTACTCGTATACATTTTTATCCATCCCGCACTATCTTGAGAAGTGGAAGTTCCCTTTAATTTTATTGCTCCTGTTCCGGTGCTTAACACATCATCAGTTACATTTGTAAGAGTAAGTGCGCCGGAAATTCCTGACCCAATATCACCGGTGACAGATAAACCGGATATTTCGGTTCTTCCCGTAGAAGAATCGAAAATAAGTCCAGTACTTCCAAAGATAACATGATCCCTTACTTTAATTGTATCAAACTCATTGCTTGGAGGAGAGGTTGGATTAAGAGATAAAATATGAATAAGCTGTACTTTATTCCCAGCCCCCAGTGGTGTGGTAAATGTTAACAAAGTTCCTGTGAAATTAAAATCATTCTTATCTTTAAAAGCACCATCAATTGATATGAATAAAAACTCTTTGGATATAGGTACGTATGCCATTGTATATTGAGTTTGTCCAAGAGTTGATGTAAACATTTCAGTAACTAAATTAGACCCTGAAGCAAATATATTACTGACAGTTTGAAATCGTATTTCTTCATCTCCTGCGAGTGGACTAGTAAATTCTACACCCGCAACAATTCCTGTAGATGAAAAGAATGTATATTTATTCTGGCTTTGCGTTACACCATCGACGGTAACAGTTACATAATCAGCATTGATCGGAAGTTGTGTTAAGGGGAATTTGGTTTGACCTATTCCGGCAATATACTCATCAACATGTAGATTTGCACCAACATTGGGTCTGAAAATAAAGACATAGGCTTCATTCGCCGAAATAGCATATAATATTGGATTGGATATTTGTGGTTCAACAAGACTTAAAAGACCCGCTGTTGTATCTGATAAATAATACCATCTATTTGGTGTAAAGTTAACAGTATAACTTAAATCTATAAAATATCCACCACTACATACTATGAAGTTATTAGCATCAAGCACGTTAGTAACAACAAACATGCCAAGTGTATCGACATCGTTTGCAATAGCTTTGAGATATCCTCCCGGAGCTATATCACTATCATATCGTAAACCATCACCGACAATAAATCCATGGTTTACTAAAAAAACTCGGTGTGTTGTTCCACCCCCGCCCCCTATACTTTCCCAGTTACCAATCTGTAACAAGAAAATAGTTGAAGTATGTGCTACTAGGCATTTGTAAATGCCTTCTTCATTGACTATAACCTCATCGATACCATAATGTACTCCAGATTGCCAAGGTATTACTAAACTTTTACCTTCGATATAATCAAGGACATGAAGTTCATGACCGATAGAGGCACCACCAGCATTTACTGCCAAATCACCAGTAATATTGACATCATCATTAAATACACTAACACCGCCAACTAAAACTGTACCATTTATTATGAGGTCTTGGATTGTCATGCTGGCACTGACAACTATATCCGGTACATACAGAGTTCCGGTCATAGTATCGCCAGCTCTCAATACATAACGAATATCATTATAATCCCTGTCACCGACCTCGCTACCTATTGTTGGATCAGATAGATTTAGGAAGTTGTTATCGAACATATCAATACCACTTCTGGCGGTAATGAGTCCATCTACGTTAGCTGTTCCGGTAACAACGAGATTAACAAAGGATTGGCTGTCAAATCTATCTTGTCGGGCTACGTTTATGTCAGATTGTTGAATAGCACCTGAAGCGTACAGGGTTGTATTGTATAAAATGTCGCAAAGAAGGACAGCACCATAAGGAATACTTGGTTTAGTTGCATAGCCTATGGGAGAGATTGTTCCTTGTATAGTTCCAATTGAGTAGCTATTTTGATAATCTTTATAATAGGGTACGTTATCACCATCTGTATCAAGCTCGCCTAATTGATAGGTATACTCAATATAGGCTGTCATCCAAACTTCATTTCCTGTTCCGGGGTCAATTGAGGGTTTTATAAATATATTGGAAACTGGATGTTCTGAGGAAGGAACTACAATACGTTCTCCAGCAATAGTTCTGGCTATAGTTTCTTCTAAAATAATAGTATATTCAATTGAAAAATTCGGTATAAGCGATCCACCTGTAATTATACCCCTGATGCCGCCATCTATAGCAACCTCACCAACATTTAATTCTTCATAATTCTGTGCGAGATTATGATCGCTTGCGTATATTAATCTTTTAGTACCAAACTGTCGTTTTCTCACGAATACACCTCACCAACTTCCAAACTGGGGTGATAATAATACGATAAATCATAATGTGCATATACCGGCGCAGGTTCTTCTAGATTGATCTCTGTTCCTTCGGGATAAAGAATTACTTTTGTATCATTTGAAAAGATTATCGTATAGTTAAGTTCAGGTGGGATAAACTTTTTCAGCAGATACAATATTCTCTGTAAGTCAAAATCTGCTATGACACTATCTCCGGCACCAAACAAAAGAATAACCAGCGAGGAGACTTTTTTAAGTCTCAAGATCAAATTATTTACCCCGTACTTGTCATACAACTTAACATTTGAAGGAACTTCCATGTCTGTAAAATTAAAGCCAATAGGTATCATTTCGCTAGAAGGAACACTACCTCTAATATCAACAGCAATATTCATTCCTGTGGATGTTATTAAATAAAGTTCCTCTGAAGTTGTTCCTCTATATACTTTGTAGAAATCTGCTCCTTGAACATAATCCCACATGATGACATTCTCATTTTTATATGGAGAGGGCCACCAGCGTCTATCTACTTGGATTACAGTTGCTGGTGTTTCTTCTCCATCAATTGTACAGGCAGACACACCATAATAATAATTACCTCGTCCCATTCCTGTTGATGTTGTTGTAAATGTATAGGCAGTTCGTTGTGTATCATATAAGTCTATATTAAAATATACCTCATAGTGATCAAGTTCTGGTATATTTTCTGAGAAGGAATCAAGCATCATTTGTATGGATTTGTCATAAGAGGCATATTGAAATGCCTTAAAATTTGTTGAGGCAAGGCTAATGAATTTTGTTTCTGCTTCATCACCTTCTTTATATAATCCTACAAAGGGAGAGAATCTATCTTCAAAATAGGAATATCGACATGTTTCTATTGAAACGTCTGATAGAATCGAGGTTGATTCCTGATCAACCTGTTTATATTGTGTTCCTAAAACAGCCGCATACCAAGAATAGAAATTAAAGGTTCTAATACTATATGGAGCACTTTTGCGTGAAAATTTGATATTATATCTATCCCTTGCCTGAAATACCATAGAGATATTTCCCTTAGGAAATTTATAGTTAATCTCAAATTCTCCATATATTCCAGTTGAAGTAGTGTAGTTATAGATATCATTAATAAATATATCGAGTTTACAATTACTTACTCCAAGAAATCCTTTAAGATTATATATAGTATCTTTTGCATAAGGAATGGCATACGGAGTCTTATCCCAAAAGTTCTTATCAATTAACACACTCTTAATTCTTTTCCAGTAAGGATCACTCAAGAGTTCCGTTTTTGAGTTATCTACAGATCGTAGATATGGATAAGCGTTTGTTGTATTTATAGTATAACATACACAAGGAGTACTTGAACTGGGGTGCATCCCGACTCCAACAGAACAAATAGAATAAATGTAATATCTATCAAAACTGAATGTTGTATCTGTGTAAAGTCCTGTTGAGGAGGTTCCGATAAATGCTGGATTTTTGTAATCTATGAATATTTTGAGATTATCAATACTGATTGTATATGCTGTTGAGTTATCACTGTATTCAATCAATTTTGTATTCGATAAATCAAATTCTCCTGCGGTAGTAACGGCCCCTGACCATTGTGATCTTTTAAAACTATCTATTACCCAAATAATACTTCCTACTGTAAATCCATCGTTTAGTAATAGATTGATAGTATTATCATACATTGTTCCGTTTATTGTTACGGCTAAATCTCGATATATATTATAATTAACCAGTATTGAGTTTTTATTATCTGTGAAATCCAATTCATTCCAAGTAAGGACTGTTTCTATCCCTGTGTATCGGGTAAAGAGATTTTCAGGTTGTGAAGGAAATGAATATCCAATTTCAACTGAAGAAAAAGTGGATACATCTCTAGAAGTTGAAAGAGCCTGTATTTTAAAATACAGCATTTTTCCATCATAATAATCTGAATCAGTAGTATACTCAAAGTAGGTAATACCCTCAACATCATATGTTTTATCTTCTTGAATTTGAGAATGTATTGAATCTATTCTTGTTTTTATATTAATATAGGTTAGCCCAGTTGAACTCATATATAGATAATACCCACCAAGATCACCTGTAGGTTTAGTGAAACTAAAAGTGAATACAGTCATACCATTGCTTAATTCGGTAGAAGCTAATGAAAAGTTTGTTACGGGGTCTATCATTTGTATTTTCTCATAATAATTTCAGATTAAAGAACACTCCGGTGGGCTGTTACTATCAAAAATAACAAGGTGAGGTCTATTTTTAAGTCTGATCAACGTCTTTTGTGCTTTCTTTTTTGCATTGCAAATGTATCAAACTTATTAATAGGATTCTTACAAAATCGCTCTAAACTATCCTTAAATGACATTTTTGCTATTTCTGTCATAATCCCACCTTCAGTCGAATTTATAACTGGTAACCTTGCTGCCCGAATAAGTTCTAATAATGTATTCTTATAAAGATGAAGTGCGTTTGAAGTTCCTATAGATTCTGTTGGTGAAATCTTAACTAAAACGTCTTTCTTTATTTCCTCCTTTTTTAGTTTTTCAAGCATGTAGGTATGCTCAGGTGATCCTACAGGATGTTCGTCATGATGAATTTTGAGATCAAGGAACCCATCACAAAAGGCTTTGTTATCTGTATATCCAAAGTCATGACCAATTAAAATGACAACTGAAGGACTAAGGTATGTTAAAAACTGAAACATAGTTGCACCAACAAAGTAACGATTGAATAAAACCCCCCATCCTTCTGTTGGTTTTATCAGTTTCTTCAATAAGTTTCCTTTAGGCGATCCGGCAACATCAGATTGATTAAAGAAATAAACATTTCCTCTCCATGTCTCAAGTGTTCTTGAACTGACTGTTGTTGGACAAACCAAAGTTAAATTGGTTGTATCAAGATTGACCCAGTATCTTCTAAGAGAATCACTTGGATCAATATTAACAACAAAATCTGGTTTGATATCATTCTGAAGGAGTTTGAAGAGAGTAACATCAGCACAAAGAATGACGCAGTTATTTTGATATTCTTTTAAGAGATGAATGTTTTTGTCTAAAGACGGGCCAGCAGCAACTATTACAACTGGTTTGTGTGCATACGGTTTTGTATTTTTTATATAAAGTAGAGGTCGGGTTTTATTGTTAGATAAATATCCTTTTGACTGATTTTCATTGTAATTATTCTTCCATAAAGTTAAAAAAGGATCATTTTTCAATTGTTCACTAACTTCAGGAGTGTTTACAACCTCAACTTGTTTTGTATTCATGTTTACCTATGCAATCTTGATTTCTTTATTGGCGAATAGTTTTTTACATACACGAATATTATAGGATTCATCTGCATCTATCAAAGGAGAGATTACATCCCATTTATCCAATAGTTCGGTAACAATATCTGCAACAGAATATCGAGGATGAAAGCCAAGAGTTGTTCTTGCTTTTTCAATAGATACTTTATAATTTCTGACATCCTGAATATTCTTAACATCAAGTTTTATGTGTTTTTCTGGATATCTTTTTTCAATGACATCTTTTACTGTATATCCAACCTCACCTACGGTGAAATTATCATAAGCAATATTGAAGACCCCACTTATCGAATAATTTGCTTGGAGGCCCCTGAGGTACGCTGCGACAACATCCCGCATCGCAATAATAGGTCGCCAGATCGAAGGGTTACTTATTGTAACTACTCCCTTAGTCATTGCATTTAGAACCATAGTATTCACGATGAGATCAAGGCGCAGTCTTGGACTATATCCAGAAATTGTTCCTTTTCTTAAACAGATTACTGAAAAGTCATCATCTTGAAGATGCATAACTCCTTTTTCCCCTTGTAATTTTCCAACTCCATAGGGAAATGAGCATGATATTGTAGATGACTCATCAAATAGTTTATCGACAGTATATCCATAGACGGAACAAGACGAAGCGTAGAGAAATCTCTTAACTCCCGCTTGACGAGCTATATAGGCAAGATATGAAGGAAGGGAGGCATTGTAGATGAAACTACGGACAGGATCAAACTCACTCATCGGATCATTTGATAATCCTGCAAGAAAAATGCATTGATCAAATCCTTCCAAATCCTTTTCAGTACAGGTGAATAAGTCTTTTTGAATTACATTGACTTCTTTAGGAAGATGATTACCAAACCAGAGCAGATCAATAACAGTCACATCATAACTATGATCCAATAAAACAGGAACTAAAGCACTTCCCACGTATCCGCAGCCGCCAAATATCATTAACTTCAATTGATAGCCTCCTTATTTACTATTTACTGATTTAAAATCATCAGGTACAATTGAATTGAATGTTATCTTCCTACGTGTTTTCAAACCTTGACAACTTGGGCACGGCGGGTTATCAGGAAATCTTTCTTCACCATAAGGTTTGTCATATTCAAAGAAAGTTCGGCAGTCTTTACAGTAGTAGTCACTTAGCATTACCAGCCTCCAGAAACAAAAGCATCATATTTGCCCGTATTAAGAGAAACATCTCTAGGAATCTTGGTTTTCATATCCTTGATAGATATTTCTTTTATATCCTTGTTTGGACTTACTGATTTAGCATAATCATATACAGTTCTAGCTTTTGAACCTATATGAACTGTTCCAAGAAAATCACTCTTGATTATCTTTGCTATTTTTGGTGCTATGTTTTTTACAGTTTCTCGTGAAGTAAGCTGGTCAACAAAAGCACCATCATATGGAAAGTCATTTGGCCCAAAAGAAAGTCTTATAATAGCGTGTTTGTCATACAATCTAACAGCACACTCTCCTCCAAGCTTACTCCAAGCATACTTGTTTACTGGATAAACAGAATCCTCCTCGGAGTAGTTTCCCTTGTCTCCATTAAAAACATAATCTGAGGATATATAGATCAAGCGCAGTCCATGTTTTTTACAAAGTTTAACTATATTTGCTGTTCCAATAATATTGACTTCAAGAGCCTGAATAGGATTTTGATCTATCTTAGGAGGAGATGTGAAAGCCGCCATATGTACCAGAGTTTCTGTAAAATCTCCTAGAAGACCATTCATCATTTGGAATGCACTATCCATTTTTGTATAATCGGTAACATTAAATTCAGTCGAGGAAGGAAAATTATGAGATGGAAATATATGTTTCATTTCACTTCCTAAAAGCCCCGATCCCCCGGTAAAAAGTATTTTATTCATCATGCCCTCTTAAATTCTGGAAATATGTTCATGAACCAATATAGCAATATGAAATTTGTCCATAATTGCATTGCAGGAATTTGTCTTTTCTTTTCATAATATGCTGTTGCAAGATCAATCATTACATCTACATTCAAAATATTATTAAGCTCTGTTGATCTGGCTTTATAATATGTCTCTAGTATTATCGGCTTCATTTTCTCAATCATTGTCTCAACTGGCACAGTAAATCCCATTTTTGGTCTGCTTACTATCTTTTTTGGTATTTTGTCCCAAACAGCGTCCTTTAGAATCCATTTTGTAATGTTTCCATTGAGTTTATATCGCTCTGGTATTCTATGAGCGAGTTCTATAATCCTCTTATCGAGGAAGGGAAATCTTCCTTCTAACGAATGTGCCATCATGATCTTATCTGTTTTCATCATTAGGTCTTCAGGAACCCAAGTTTTAAGATCATAGGCCATCATTCCATTTAATCGCCCATTACCCTCAAAATATTCTTGGTATCTTTGATAAGGGGAGTAGTCACTTTTATCTTTAATAAACATAAATGAATTTTGATAATAATAACTGTGAAGTAGAAATGATGAGAATAAAAATTGAGTATCACCTGTTTGCTTCATTGTCTTTTCATATTGAGGGTATCCGGCAAATAGCTCGTCTCCCCCCTCACCTGAAAGAACAACAGTTACGTGTTTCTTTAATTCTTCACATAGAACATAAAGGGGAAAGCAAGCTGGATCGGCAAGGGGTTCGTCCAAGTGCATGGCTATTTTGTGGAAATCTTTAATAAAGGAATCTGGTGTGGTAAGAACTTCAATATGATCCAATCCAAAGTTCTTTGCAATCTCTCGCGAGAATTCAAATTCATTTACTTCGGGGTAGCCAATATTGAATGTTTTTAGATTTGCCTTGTTTTTATGAATGAAGTATGAGATAGTACTTGAATCTAACCCACCGCTCAAAAGAACTCCAATAGGGACTTCTCCCATAAGCTGAGATACAATTACATCATTTAAAACAGACAGTATTTCTTCCTTAAAACTTCCAATTGTAGCAGTTTCGTCAGGATTGTATGAAATATCCCAATACTTATGAAGACTAGACTTCATTTCTTTGAATTCTAGGTAGGTTCCTGCTGCAAGCCGAGATATCTTTTTGAATAATGTATGTGGAGCTAACATATAACGAAATGTCAGATAATCTTGGAACCCTCTAATATCCAAAGAAAGATCAATATTTGGAACACTCAGAATAGCCTTTAATTCAGATGAGAAGATAAGTATATCATTATCTTCATATATATAGAGGGGTTTTATTCCCATATGATCGCGAACAAGGTATGTAGTATTTGTACGATGATCCCAAATACAAAAAGCAAACATGCCATTAAGCATTTCAAATGAATCTGTACCAAATTCTTCATATAATTTTAATACAACTTCAGTGTCTGAATTTGTATTAAATACATATCCCTTTTGAATAAGAGTATATTTCAGTTTTTTATAATTGTATACTTCTCCATTGTAAACTATTCCTATGCCTTTATCAGCATTATTGTACATAGGTTGTTGCCCACCAGCAATATCAACAATAGATAGTCTAACATGAGCACAACAAAATAGAGGTTCGTGCCATATTCCTGTATCATCTGGGCCTCGATGTTTAAGAATCTTTTGAAACTTCTCTAGAAGATGCCTAGAGTCAGACATGTCTGACTTTTTTGAAATGATTCCTGCTATTCCACACATATCATATCTCAATCCGTATAGGGATGTAATTATCTTTTTCTATCAATTTACTTATATCCATAAATGGTATAATTTCCCAAGACTCATTTAGAAATATTATCTTATCTTCGTACCATTTGAACAATGTTTGGTAATGCAGATTCTCACTGTATTCCGTAATAAGAAACCTAATGCATATATCCTTAATAGAGCGTCTTCCTTTATCCTTTTCAATAAGTCTCTGAAATCGTATTTCAGGTGGAACATGTATAAATAGTATTTTATCAAAGTTTTGTAAAAGTATCGGCGGCCCAAGAATAGCACCCTCTATTAAAAGTTTATTAGAAGTACATATTTGTTCTGTATTGTCTATCTCTCCAGTTATTCTGTCATAATGATCTTTAATTGATATATATTTATTCTTATTCCAGAATTCGATGTCTTCATATACTTTATCCCAATTCCACCAAGAGAATTGATTAATGGCATCAACATACGCAGTCAAACTAAACTCACTTTTTTTATGAAGTAGCTCAACACGATCTTTACTATCTCCAATAAATCTCCAATCAAGACTGTACTTAGCAATCTCTGGAATTTCTGAGCAGATGCTATCTGAAAAGTATGTCTTACCCGCCCCTGCATTTCCTGTTATTGCAAAGATTTCAAAATCAGAGGTAGCTATGTATTCTATTATTTCTTTACTCATACAGAAACATTACCTATCCCTTTATTACGTTCTACTGAAAATGAGAATGATTTTATTTCCCCGGAAGAACTGGTATCGTTAATTAAAATCCTTTTACCAACAGGAAGATCAGTTAAGATAGCATCGAAACAGAAGTTATAATCAGTTTTAAGTTCTTTAAGCACGTCCTTAATGAGTTTCTTTCTTCTGCCTGTCGTAAGAATAATATAATAACCAGTGCTTCTCCAATGAAGGAGCTTTTCTATTGAATTTTGTATAAATGTATCATGAATCCGATCAGGGTGATAGTTGTGTATTACAAGACATCCATCTAAATCTATAAAAACGGCAGGTCTTCTATCTGATATTATTTCCTTCATTTTGCTGTATCTTCCCACAACTTTCTTACAAGCATTAAGTCTTGCTCAGTCCCAAATTCATAAACTGAATCACACAGTTTAAAGTTAATCTTTTCTATTTTAGAAATATAAGGAACAACCATATCCCATGTTAAATCTGTGATTGAATCATACACGCCATAGGCAATGTGTTTAAAAAGTGGAGTATTTCCTATAATGAATGTACCAAGAACGCCAGACATAGTGCTATCTGGTTTAATTGGATTGACTGCTTCCAGTACTACGCCTTGTTTAGTGCAAACATAATGTCTAAATGTTCCAATATTTCCCTTTGTTTTATCTGTTGCTAAAAAGATGGAATCGTCTTCTATACTATTATTTCCAAGCATTAAGAGATCACAAAATGCTATAATTAAACCATAATTACTGTCAGTATAATCCAAACAACATAACGTAGAATGCCCATTATTTTTGAGTTCATCTGAGTTCTCATGAACAAATGTTATAGGTATATTGGAATAATGATTTTTGATATAAGAAACAAGTAGATCAGCATGGTGGCCCACACCTATAGTAAAGCGTTGAGCTACATTAATGTATTTTTCAATAATATAATCAATAGCACGTCTATTACCAAGTAATGATAAAGCTTTTGGTATATAATTGCTACTCTCACCGATGCGAGTGCCTTTTCCTCCTGCAAGTATTATAATATTGTATTTCTTTCCAGAAGGAGAGTAGCATTGACCAATCATAAATTATTCCTCTTTATTCTTACACAGAACTACTTGAAAACCGTCTACAAGTATTCCTTTCAGAAATTCAAATCCCAATTCCATGAACATTTTTATATATCCCTCATTGTCCCAAGCCCATGCATGGTGAATATAATGATTTTCCCTTGTGTCAGTAGTAGGTGAGGATGCGATAAATATATTAAATTTCTTACTTATTCTTAGACTTTTTAGAAAATCTCTTGGTGTTTCTAGATGTTCTAACACTTCACTGCAAACATAACAGTCCGCATTATCTATCTCATCAATTTTCCTTTCAAAGTTCATATGAGAAACGATTCCAGATAATTTTCTAGTATTGATGGCATAATCATAGCATGTTCGTGAATAATCGTACCCACGCAATTTCAAATCAGGCAAATTAAGTCTTTTAACAGATTCAAGCAATCCTCCATCACCACAACCTATATCAACAATAGATCGAACATTTAGAAATTTATGGGAAAATTCTATAAATGCTTTTACTGCAAGTAATCGCATACAGTGATGTTCCTCATCGATATGATGAGCGGCAACATGAGAACTCTGCCAATCTTCATTACAAATCCATTCGGGTCTTTCTGAGAATAATATCTCTTCCATAAGGTTTATAGCTTTATTGGAATAGAGCCATCTGGAAAAACAATGCCATTCCATTTGTTTAAAAAGTATGTCTCATTCTCCCCGAATCTACATACTTTCGATTCTAGCTTGTGCTTTAATTTAAAGCTGTTATTTATAACGGCTCGCCATCCCGGATATTTCATGCGTAATTGGAAATTAAAGTCAGTATCATCAAAGCTACTTCCTTTAAAGTTCTCATCAAAGCGTACTCCGTCATTTCTAAACGCAACACAGCAAAATGGAACAAGTCCGCTAGGAGTATCAAGTATTTCCGGTTCTAACTCCATTGTATTACTGCATGTTCTTTGTACAGTACCATCTGGATTAAATACTCTAGCTGAGGCTATTATAATATGTTCATCCTGTTTTAAGGTATCAATGAGAATCTTGTCCCATCCTTGAGGAAAATCAAATACGTCATCATCTACCTTTAATATTATTTCCCCTGTTGCTCGTTCTAATCCTCTGTTTGAATTATATGATACAGAGCCTTTACTGGAGGACACTATCAATTCATACTCCAAAACAGCCTTAGATTTTAATTCATTAATCAGTTCAGTAAGTTCTCCCTCTTCCTTAATTGTAGCAATAAGTATTGAATTCATAATAATCCTCTTTTCTTTAATTCAGTATCTGCTATTGTATTGGTATCCTTCCCTATAAATTTACTGTAATTATTTTGTAAGTATGAACAATATTGTTTTATTCCAACATCAATAGTAACTTTAGCTTCCCATCCAAACACTTCTTTCATTTTCTTAATATTAGCACTCATGTCTCTAATGTCACCTTTTCTGACTATGTGATTGTGTGTGATTATTTTATCACTTCCAAGTAATTCTAACATCTTTTGTGCAATATAATTCAGGGGGACTTTTTTTCCTGTTCCAACATTGACAGCAACAAACCCGCTATTCCATTTTCTTGATACAGTGTAATGAGCATCCGCAATATCATCAGAGCAGATAAGATCGCGTGTTTGATCACCATCTTCATTTAGAGATATTGTCTCACTATTTAGTATCTTATTACCGATTACAGACAAAACTCCGGTGAATGGGTTCTGTGGATTGGATTCTAATCCATATACTGAAAAGTATCGTAATGCTACCACCGGAACATCGTACAATTCAGAAAATACCTTTAACATCTCTTCTTGAGTTTTCTTAGTTATAGCATAATATGATTTGGGAAACATTTCTAATTCTTCATGCGTGGCTACAGAGTATGTATTTCCATCGCACATAGGACAAGGAATTTTCATTGTCGTTCGTAATTTATCTATCGAGACTGCGCCGTGCTCTATACAAAAACGCAACCCTTCCCCATACCCACCCATGCTAGATGCATGCAATATCAACTTTGGAAATTTCTTAGTATCAAGTATAAGTTGTAATAATTGAGAAAGAGCTCCGATATTATTTGATATATATTTATTGATTGCATATTGAGACTCCCCAACTCCAACAAAAGCCATTTGAGTTGAAATTATATCAAATTCAAAAGAACCAAAGATTGATTCCAATGTCATATGTGAAATATCTTCCCCAAGTAAATTATTATAATCATTATATGGATTTACCCTAGTATCATAAACATATACTTTATCACCATGTACTATATGTTTTTTAGCAATAGCTTGCCCGCACAAACCACCGCCGCCAAGTATAAGTATATTCATTTAACTTTACTCCATGTAAAGCGTATGCAGTCTGTAGGTACAAGATTATTATTTCTTATCTTTTCTTCCAAAAGGTTTCTACAAAATGTTGGGTCTCTCTGAAGCCCATGCTGATCAGAAACACCGTAATAACCCTCTACATATCTTCCATCAAGCCCAACTTGATTGACACAAAATACCCTGTCAACCCTATGCCTGAATGTCAGATCGCTACCATAATAACCACGACAATCCTCATCATACCCTCCAACTTTCCAAAAAGTATCTCTATGCATAACATAGATATTATAGGGAGATGATAACTCCTCTTTTGTAGAAAAGTTTCTACCGGGAAATACGTAGTATGAACCTTCTGACAATTGTGTTGTCATAATATATCTCAGAA
>Ga0315289_10002703_pt1 | contig 27108 bp, 21 predicted proteins | sample YL17G11_40_MG_FD_203452 | JGI IMG/M metagenome (GOLD analysis project Ga0315289, IMG submission 203452) | Sediment microbial communities from Yellowstone Lake, YNP, Wyoming, USA - YL17G11_40 | ecosystem: Environmental > Aquatic > Freshwater > Lake > Sediment | place: USA: Wyoming | collected...
AGCACCACGAAAGCTGTGGCCGTCCTCCACGCGCGAGGGAACTACCGCACAGCTTTCGTGGTGCTGCTGGCGCCGGCGCTGCTGGCGCTGAGCATGCTGATCGTGGCGCGCTACCTCTATCCGCGTCCCCGCGATCTGGAGGCCCCGCCGCGCCGTCTCCAGGCCGCCGGGTTCCCGCGTGTGTTTTGGCTGTATCTCGCCGCGGTCGCGCTGGTGGCCGCGGGATACGTCGATTTTCCGCTGATCGCCTACCATTTTCAGAAAAGGGCGGTGGTCCCCGAAACATGGATACCGTTGTCTTACGCGGTGGCGATGGGCGTCGATGGCCTGGCCGCGCTGGTCTTCGGCCGCCTCTATGATCGGATCGGCATTCCTACCCTGGCCATCGTCGGCCTGATCACCGCCTGGTTTGCGCCGCTGACTTTCCTCGGAGGCTTCTGGCTTGCGCTGGCCGGAATGGCTTTGTGGGGAGTCGGTATGGGAGCCCAGGAGTCCATCATGCGGGCCGCGATCGCCGGCATGGTTTCCCCCGAACGGCGCGGCTCGGCGTACGGCCTTTTTAATGCAGGCTATGGGCTGACCTGGTTCATGGGCAGTGCCCTGATGGGGACACTCTACGACCTCTCGCTGCCGGCGCTGATCGCCTTCTCTGTGGCCACGCAGCTTGCCGCGGTTCCCTTGTTTCTGCTGGTCAAGAAACGGGCCAGCGATTGAAGCGTCTGGACGGCTTGGGCGCGTGCTTCACCCCGCAAACCTGATCATTGCGTCTATCCGCAGCGGCGCGAACTTCACGCGCCTGCCGCTGACATACTCGGCCTTCGCCGCCAGCCGGCACATTTCGATGATCTGGCCCGGATTGCCCTTTGCGCTCTCCAGAACCTGCCGACGGAATCCGTTCAGTTCCAGGCCGCGGAGCTGAAAACGTTCCGCGGCAAGCTCGAAGAGCCGCAGCGCGTCAGCACGGGCCAGGGGCCGGAGATGGATCACGTGGCGAGGGTCCCAGAACAGCCGACGCAGCGCGCCGAGGCCGGCCACATCGCGGGCTGCGGCGATGATGGCCATGCCGGGCGCGTGATACAGGCGCTGGAAGAATCGGTAGACCGGGTGGCTGGCGCCGTGGACGCCGTCCACCAGGATCACGCACGGATTCGCCTCCAGGTGATTCCACAGCAAGCCTCGCAGCCGCACGCTAGTCGAGCAGGCCACGCTCTCGGGCAGCAGCGCGCTGGCCAGCGACGCCAGCAGGTCGTGCGGGACGGGGACATACGGAATGTAGAGAGCCCTGCCGCCGCTGGATTCCAACGCCAGCCTTAGCAGCCTGGTCTTCCCCGAGCCGGCCCGACCCAGCAGCAGCGCCGATTCCCGTTTGCGCACCGCCGCCAGCACTCGTTCTCGCTCCTTCGAGAGCCCAATCAGCGGGAATTCTGGGTCCTTGGTCAGCGTGCCAGCGCCTCCTTGTCCGTCTCCAGGGGCCTGCCTGCGGTGTCCAACTCGGAGGCGGCGCACTCGAGCTTCTGCTGGAGCCGGTCTAGTTCTTCGATGGCGCCGGACAGCTTCGCCACGAGATCCTCTGCCTCCGCCGAGCCGGCTTCGTGCCGCTCCAGCGCGGACTGCAACGCCCCGCGGATGCCCTCGATCGTTTCGTCCAGCTTGCCTTCCATGGCCTGCTGGAAGGCCGAGACGCCCTTGTTCAGGCGCCGCCGGAAATCGTACGCCACGCGCGTGGCGTTGCGCTCCAGTTCCTCGGGAACCGCTTTCAAGACTCGCCGGAGCAGGTAATCGTGGAACAGCCGCCTAGGCAGCAGTAGTGGCGCGTTGCCCAGGCCCCAATCCAGTAGCGAGTCCGTGTAGTAGCCCGTCGGCTCCAGACCGGCGAGCTCCTCTGCCGCCTCAAAATGCCCGAGAGCGAGCCCGAACAGGCTGCCGGCCGTTTCCCGGACGTCTTGTATGAGCTGGTTGATGGTGGTTTGGAAGCGTTCCGTGACCTGGCGAAAGTCCTCGATGGCAGAGGCTTCAAACTCCCGGCGCCAGCGGTCGAAGACTGCGCGGATGCGCTCGGCCACGAACCGGTCCATGGCGCCGGCCAGCTTCCTGCGCGGCAGCGAGCGCAACTGCTCAAAGTGCGCTCTGGCAGCGGCGGCCAGGGGCTCGACCTGCGACTCCGCGAAGCTCTTGGCGGCGTCTTCGAAGGCGGCGGAAAGGCGTGCCAGCCCCCCTTTCAGGAGCAGTACATTGTCTTGGCGCTGTTGCTCGGCCAGCTTGAGGTGCTCGTTGAATTGCGCGATCTTGCCGCGCAGCTCTTCCACCGGCATCCGGGTCGCGTGGATCTGCAACCCCAGGAACATGCGAAGCTCAGCGATCAGCCTGGACAGGTTTCTGCTGGCCGAAGCCAGGAAGACCCGGCCTTTCTCGTCCCGCAGGAAGCGGTTCAGCCGCTCTTCGAACGCCGGGAAGCCGCTGCGCTCCAGCAGCGACGCGTCGCCGGTGAGCTTGGCCTCCAGCGCCTGGCGCGCCGAGACGGTGCAGATCTCTCTGCCGTCTTCCCGAAGGCCTTCCGGCAGAGAGCGCCGGGCGAAGTCGAGCACTTCGGCAAGCTGGTGGGCATCCGCCAGGTCGGTCTTGTTCATGATCACGAAAATCCGGCTGACCTGCTCCATCAGGTCGGTGAGGAACTCGACTTCCGAGGAGGTGAGGGGCGGCTCCGGCGAGGTGATGAAGATGGCGGCGTCGATCCTCGGGAGGAAGTCATAAGTCACCTGCGTGTTGTGAGCGTACACGCTGGCCACGCCCGGGGTGTCGATCAGGGTGACGCCGCCGCGCAGGTACGGGCTGGGATAGAACACATCGACGTGGCTGACCCCCTTGACGTTGTGCGGATTGCCCTTCTCGGTCACGAAGTCGGGCAACTGGCGGATGCCAATGCCGAGCTGCTGGCCGGACTGGAAGTAAACCGTGCCGCGCGGCGCTTCCCCGTAGCGCAGGATCGTGACCACGGAGGTGAGCGGCAGGACCGCGACCGGAAGAATCGCGTCCCCGAGCAGCGCGTTAAGGAACATGGTCTTTCCGCGTTTGAACTGCCCGACCACCACCAGATGAAAGCGGTTCTGCTCGATCTTCTGCGCCAAGTCTTTGGCGGAAGAACAGATCGATTGCTGCTGGTGACCGGCGGCCAGCCGCTCCAGCTCGGCCGTCGCGCTGAGCAAGTCCTGGCGAACGTCGAGGCCGGTCGTCATGTGGCGTTTCTCCGGAACAGCCGGGAGGCCATTTGGTGGGATCTCCCGCGGCGATTCCACCGTAGGAGTTATTGGCCGCGGGACGCGGCGGTTCAGGCGAACTCCACCGCCACTTCCAGTTTACTCCGCGCGGGCGGTCCGCAGCAACCGCGCCTTGGGGGAGCTTGCGGTTGCCAGGTGGCGCGGCCGTGGAGTATAGTGGAGTTTCGTTTCAGGGTGATGGGGCGTCACCTTTAACCGTTCCAAGCCATTGGAACTGATAGCTCCTACTGATGAGTAGGAGCTTTTCGTTTTTTGGGCCGCGCTTCGAAATTAACGCGCCCAGGGGCTCAAGAAGGTCTGACTCGAAAGGAGTCATCATGACTGAGATCGCAAGAGTGGTCGGACGGGAGATCTTGGATTCCCGTGGCAACCCGACAGTCGAGGCCGACGTGTGGCTCGCGGACGGCAGCATGGGCCGGGCGGCGGTGCCCTCGGGCGCATCGACTGGCGCGCACGAAGCCGTGGAACTGCGCGACGGCGACAAGAGCAGGTATTTCGGCAAAGGGACTTTGCGGGCCGTGCGTCATATCAATGAGGAGATCGCCGCAGCGGTGAAGGGCACGGACGCAACCTGCCAGGCGCAGCTCGACCGGAAGATGATTGACCTGGATGGGACTCCGAACAAAGGCCGTTTGGGTGCCAACGCGATCCTGGCCGTCTCGATGGCGGCGGCGCGGGCAGCCGCCCAGTCCCACCGGATGCCGCTCTATCGCTACATCGGCGGGGTGTCAGCGTCGTTGTTGCCAGTGCCTCAGATGAACATTCTCAATGGCGGGGTCCATGCCGACAATTCGGTCGATCCGCAAGAGTTCCTGATTGTTCCGTTCGGGGCGACGAAGTTCTCGGATGCCTTGCGAATGGGCGCCGAGGTTTTCCACACGCTGAAAGCCGTCCTGAGGAAGCGCGGCTATTCCACCGCCGTGGGGGACGAGGGCGGGTTCGCGCCCGACCTGAAATCCAACGAGGAGGCCGTCGAGCTGATCCTGGAGGCCATCACGAAGGCGGGCTATCGGCCCGGCGAGGACGTGGCCGTGGCCCTGGACCCGGCGGCCAGCGAGTTCTTTGACGCCAACACAGGCAAATACGTCTTCAAGAAATCAGACCAGAGTGAGCGCACGCCCGACCAGATGGTGGAGTTCTGGGCAAACTGGGTTCGGCAGTATCCGATTGTCTCCCTGGAGGACGGCATGGCGGAGAACGACTGGCCCGGGTGGAAGACGCTGACTCAGGCGCTTGGAGAGAAGATTCAACTGATCGGCGACGACATCTTCGTCACCAACACGTCGATCTTGGCGCGCGGCATCCGGGAAGGCGTGGCCAATTCCATCTTGATCAAGCTCAACCAGATCGGAACGGTCACGGAGACACTGGAAGCCATCCGGATGGCCGCCGCGGCGGGCTACACTTCTGTTGTCTCGCACCGGTCGGGGGAAACCGAGGACGCCTTCATCTCCGACTTCGTGGTCGGCACCGGCACCGGCCAAATCAAGACCGGGTCGGCCAGCCGAACGGACCGGATTGCGAAGTACAACCAGTTGCTCCGGATCGAGGAGGAATTGGGCGCCGGCGCAAAGTTCGCGGGCAAAGCAGCGTTCCGCCATTGACGCCCCCCTTGGCCGCGAGCTCGAAGCCGGAGATCTGGTTGGCGTGCTTGAAGCCAGCTCCGGGCGGCGCTGGAGGCCGCGCACTCCTACGAGGTCCCGGAGATCGTCGTGCTGCCCATCATCGACGGCTCGCCGGCCTACCTCAACTGGCTGGAGGCCGAAGTGGGATAAGTCCCCTCCCCCAGCGCCTCCGCGCCGGCGGGCACGCATTGCGGCGGCAGGCCCGGCGGTCGTATACTGCACTCTTGCTCTTGCGTCTGGCGCTGGAGAGACGTACTTGACGCTGCGCTTCCTTTTCCATGGAATGGCTGTTCTTTGGACAGCGTGGCTGGCCTTCGCCCAGCCCGCGTCCAAGGTCCTGACCCTGGAAGATTGCATCCGGCTGGCGGGCGCGGCGCAATCTTCCGCCACGATCGCCCGGCAGCAGGTGGAGATCGCCCGGCTGGGCGTCGCCCAGGCGCGCGCGGGATTCCTGCCGCAGAGCCGGATCAGCAGCGGCTTCACTTACAACAGCCCGCTGCTTTACGACCGGGGCACGTTCAGCTTCATTCCGCTGAACGGCATCCGCGAGTATGCCTCGCTGTTCGCCGCCGGCGTCGAGCTGGACACCTCGGGCAAGCTGCGGGCCGAGCTGGCGCGCGCGCAGGCGGAGCGGAACGCCGCGGCCGCCGGGTTGCGCCTGAGCGAGCGCGACCTGAAGCGGGCCGTCACCGCCGCTTACCTGCGGGTGCTGCTGGCGCGGCACGTCGTGGAAGTGACGCGCGAATCGCTGGATGAGGCGCGCAGCTTCGAGAACCGCACCCGCCTGCTGCTGGCGAACGGCGAGGCCGCCCAGGCCGACGTGGCCAAGGCGGCCGCCGAGACCGCCTTTCTCGAACAGGGCCTGAACGCGGCCGAGCTGGACGCGCAGCTCGCCGCCCAGGAACTGGCCTCGTTCTGGACCACGGCGGTCAACGATCCTCTGCCGCTGGCGGACGTTCTGACGCAGCCCATCCAGCCGCCGGAAGGGGCGGCGGGCGCAGCAGGCCAGCCGTTTATGAAGCGCCCGGAGTTTCTTCTGTTGGAGGCGCAAAAGCAGGGCTTTCTGGCCGACTCGCGCCGGGCCAGGGCCGAGTTGTTCCCCCAGTTGGGCCTGGTGTTCCAGTACGGACTGGATTCCACCCAGGTGCGCTGGTCGGACCGGGGCCATGCGGCGTTCCTGACCCTGAACGTCCCCGTCTTCGACTGGCTGAAGGCCCGCAGCGCCTCGCGCCAGTTCCAGTTGCGCGCGCAGCAGGTGGAAGCCGGCCGCTCCATGGCCGAGCGGACGTTCTCGCGGGAATACCAGAGCGCCGCGACGCGGGTCCGGCTGATCTACCGGCAGATCGCCATCACCGCGTCGCAGGTGAAGTCAGCGGAAGAGAATCTGCGTCTGAGCCGGCTGCGGTACGAGGGCGGCGAGGGCGCGGCGCTGGACGTGGTCACCGCCCAGCAGCAGTTGACCCAGGCGCGGACCAACTATTACGCCGCTCTGGCCGGTTACTTGAATGCACGAGCGGATCTGGAGGTCGCTTCCGGACGATGAAAACCTGGACGCTATTCGCACTCTTGATCCTCCTGGCCGGTTGCGGGCCGCGCGAGGAGCCTGCGCCGCCCAAGCCGGCGGTCGCGGTCAAGGTGGCGCGGGCCGAGGTGACGGACCTGCGCGTGTACGTGCGGGCGCCCGCCACAATCTTTGGCCGGGAGCAGGCCAGTATCGCCGCCCGGATCGCCGCGCCCATCCGCAGCCTGAAGGCCCGAAAGGGCGAGACGGTCGCCGCGGGACAGATGCTGGCGGAGCTCGACGATGGGGACCTGCTGGCCCAGCGGGCCGAGGCGGAAGCCGCGGTGGCCGACGCGCAGGCCACGCTTCAAAAGATGGCGTCCGGAACGTTGCCCACCGACATCGAGAGGGCGCGCGGCCAGCTCGCCGCCGCGGAAGCCGTCCTCAACCAGGCGCAGAAGATCTACGAACGCCGCCGCGAACTCCACCAACAAGGCGCCATTCCGGCGCGCGACCTGCTGGTGAGCCAGACGGAGCTGGCCCAGGCCCAGGCCAATCATGGCGTGGCCAATAAGTCGCTGGAGCTGCTGCTGAGCCAGTCGCGGGACCGCGACCTGCGCATCGCCGAGAGCCGGCTCGAGCAGGCCCAGGCGCGCCGCGCTTACGCCGAGGCGCAACTTCAGTTCACCAGGCTCCGCAGCCCGTTTGCGGGCACCATCACGGAGCAGTTCCTGTACCCCGGCGACATGGCCAAACCCGACGCGCCGGTGTTCACCGTCGTCGATCTCTCCGTGGCGGTAGCCCGCGCGCAAGTGCCCGAAGCGGACGCGGCCGGCGTGCGCAGCGGTCAGGAGTGTGCGTTCACTTCCGTGGACTCCGGCGGCGCCTCCCATTCCGGGCGCGTGTCGGTGGTCAACCAGGCGGTGGATCCGGCGCGCCGCACCGTGGAAGTGTGGTGCGAGATCCCGAACCCGCGCTACGCCCTCCGGGCCGCCGCCTTCGGCGAGGTTCGCATCGCCACGGCGGTCGAGCCGCGCGCGGTGGCGGTCCCGCTGGCGGCCGTGCAGTTCGTCGAGGGCACGCGCCGGGGGACCGTGCTGGTGGTGGACGACCGGCGCCTCGCCCGCCATCGCGAAGTCGAGACCGGCCACGTGGCCGATCGGAAGGTGCAGATCAAGCGGGGGCTGAAGGGCGGCGAGTGGGTGGTGATCGAAGGGGGCTACGGTCTCCCCGACGAGACGCAAGTCCAATTCGAGGACAAACAGCAGTGAATCCTCGCTTCGCCGGCTTCGTCCTAGCGCACGGCCGGGCCCTGCTGCTGATCGTGCTCAGCTTCACCCTGGCCGGGGTGGTCTCGATCTTCCAGCTGCCCATCGCTATCTTCCCGCAGACCAATTTCCCGCGCGTGGTCATCCTGGTGGATAACGGGATCGCGCCGGTGGACGTGCAGATGATCAAGGTGACCCGCCCCATCGAGCAGGCCATCCGCATCGTGCCCGGCATCACCAACGTGAGGTCCACTACCGGCCGCGGCTCGACCGAGATCAGCGTGTTCTTCCGCTGGGACGTGGACATCCTGAACGCGCTGCACCTGGTGCAGGGGCGCATCGCCCAGATCATGCCCACGCTGCCGCCCGAGTCTCGCTTCTACATCAACCGGCTGACCTTCTCCGTCTTCCCGATGATCGGGTTCAGCATCACTTCCTCCAGCCGCACCACGGCCGAGCTCTGGGAGCTGGCCTACTACAACCTGGCGCCCCGCCTCTACCGGTTGCCGGGGGTCGCCGAGACTCGCATCGTGGGCGGCAGGCAGCCGGAATACCACGTCCTGGTGGATCCGGGGAGGATCAACGCCTACGGCCTCCCGCTCACCAAGGTGGTGGAGAGCATTCGCAACAGCAACATCATCGAGGCCGCCGGGATGGTGCAGGAGAACTACCACCTGTACCTCACCACGGTCACCGGCTTGATGCGGGAGAAGGAGCACATCGAGAACACCGTGGTGGACGTGGTGAAGGGCACCCCGGTGCTGGTCCGCAACCTCGCTCGCGTGGTCCCGGGCGAGCGTCCCGTCTACAACATCGTGACCGCCAACGGGCGCCCGGCGGTGCTGGTGAACGTGCTTCAGCAGCCGGACGGCAACGCGGTCGAGATCGCCGATGCGGTCAACCGCGAGCTGCGCGAGATCAAGAAGTCCCTGCCGCCCGATACCGAGATGGCGACCTTCTACGACCAGTCCGTCCTGGTGCGCGACTCGATCTCCGGCGTGACCGAAAGCATCGTGATCGGCTTGCTGCTCTCGGTGGCCGTGCTGGTGGGTTTCCTGAAGAGCTGGCGCACCACGGTGGTGGCCGCCACGGTGATTCCCATCGCGGTGCTCACCGCCATCGTCTTCATGAAGCTCTTCCACATGAGCTTCAACCTGATGACGCTGGGCGGCCTGGCCGCCTGCATCGGCGTGGTGATCGACGACGCCATCGTGATGGTCGAGAACATCATCGTCCACATGTCGCTGGGCCAGCCGCCGCGTGAGGCCGCCCAGAGCGCCATCACCGAGCTGACGCCCGCGCTGATCGGTTCCACGCTGACGCCCATCGTGGTCTTCGTGCCGCTGGTGTTTCTGGGAGGGATCACGGCGGTGTTCTTCCGGGCGCTGGCCATGACCATGGTGACGGCCCTGCTGGCCTCGCTGTTCCTGGCCATCTTCTTCACGCCGGTGCTGGCCCAATGGTTCTTGCGCCAGAAGACCGTCCCGGCGGAGTCCGACCTGGAGCGAGCGGAGCAGGCCGGAGAGGGTCGCATCCTGCGCTGGCTGACGGCCCGCTACGAGGACGTCCTGCACTGGGCGCTGGCGCACGCCCGGACGGTGCTGCTCGCGGCGGTCGCCATCCTCGTCCTCTCGGTGGGAATCTACTACCAGTTGGGGAGCGGGTTCCTCCCGGAACTGGACGAGGGCGCCTTCGTGCTCGATTACATCATGCCGCCGGGCACCTCTCTTCTGGAGAGCGACCGCGTCCTGCGGCACATCGAGCAGTTCCTGCGGGAGACGCCGGAGGTCGAGAGTTACTCGCGCCGCACCGGCGCGCGCCTGGCGCTGGCCATCGCCGAACCAAACACCGGCGACTTTCTGGTGAAGCTCAAGCGGGACCGCCGGCGCGGGCTGGCGGAGGTCACCGGCGAGCTGCGCACCAAGATCAACCAGGCCGAGCCGGTCATCGAGGTCGAGTTCCCGCACATCCTGGAAGACCTGATCGGCGACCTGGCGTGGTCGCCGCAGCCCATCGAGATCAAGGTTTTCCACGACGACGAGCGGGTGTACAAGGCCGTGGCGCGGTCCATCGCCGATTGGCTGCCCAAGGTCCGCGGCGTCGTGGACGTGGTAGACCGCACCATCGTGATCGGGCCGGCCATCAACTTCCGCGTGGATCCTCAGAAGGCCCAGCGGGCCGGCTTCGGGGTGCGCGAGGTGAGCGAGCTGGAGTCCGCGATTCTGGATGGCACGCTGGCTTCGGAGATGATCCGCGGCGACCGGCTCATCGGGATCCGTGTCCGCTACCCGAGCGAGTATCGTTCCTCGGTGGAGAAGCTCAGGTCGTTGCTGCTCACTTCGCCCACGGGTGCCAGCGTGCCGCTCGCCAGCGTGGCCGACGTCGAAGTGGAGGAGGGGCAGACCGAGATCCGGCGCGACAACCTCCGCAACCTGTCGGCCGTCACCGGGCACGTCTCGGGCCGCGACCTGGGCTCCGCCATGGATGAAATCCGCAGCCGGCTCTTCCAGGAGGTCCGGATACCGCCGGGGACAGACATCGAGTTCGGCGGCCTGTACCAGTTGCAGCGCGAGTCCTTTCTCGGGCTGACCCAGGTGCTGCTGGCCTCCATCCTGCTGATCTTCATCATCCTGGTGATCGAGTTCCGTTCGTTCTCCCATCCAATCGCCATCCTGATCGCCACGATCCTGTGTGGCTCGGGCGCGCTGGCCGCGCTTTATCTGACGGGCTCGACGCTGAATATCTCCTCGTTCATGGGCGCCATCATGGTGGTCGGCATCGTGCACAAGAACGGGATTCTCATGCTGGATTCCGAGAAGCACTTCTCGGCCCAGGGCTACCCCTTGCGGGAAGCCATTTTCCACGCCGGGAGGCGGAGGCTTCGGCCCATCCTGATGACCGCCCTGGCGACCATCTTCGGGATGCTGCCGCTGGCGCTGGCCGTCGGTTCCGGCGCCCAACTGCTTCAGCCGCTGGCCATCGCGGTGATCGGCGGGGTGGCGGTCTCGATGATCCTATCGCTGGTCATCACCCCGGTGCTGTTCTACCTGTTGCGCAGCCGCGGGCTCTGAGCTCGGCTTGAACTCCCAGCCTTCACTGTGATGTGATATCCCTTCTCATGCCCCTATCCGCCCCCGAGACTGATCAGAAACCCACCCGCGCCCGGCACTGGGTAGTGGTCTTCGCCGTGACCCTGTCGGTGATCACCTACATCGACCGGGTGTGCATCTCCCAGGCCGCGCCCAACATGATGCGCGATCTCCACCTGGACAAGGTGCACATGGGCTACGCCTTTGCCGCCTTCGCCTGGGCCTACGCGCTGTTCGAGATTCCCGGCGGCTGGCTGGGCGACTGGATGGGGCCGCGCCGCGTGCTGATGCGCATCGTGCTGTGGTGGTCGTTCTTTACCGCCGCCACCGGCTGGGTCTATGGCCTGATCTCGCTGATGGTGACCCGCTTCCTGTTCGGGGCGGGCGAGGCGGGCTGCTTCCCCAACCTGACCAAGTCCTTCACCACCTGGCTGCCCCAGCACGAGCGCGTGCGCGCCCAGGGCATCATGTGGATGAGCGCGCGCTGGGGCGGCGCCTTTACCCCGCTGCTGGTGGTGTGGGTGTTCCAGTTCGTGAGCTGGCGGCACGCTTTCGAGCTGTTCGGCGCCATCGGCGTCATCTGGGCCATCTTTTTCTTCCGGTGGTACCGCGACAACCCGCGCGACCACAAGAGCGTCAACGCGGCGGAACTGGCGCTGCTGGAGGGGGCCGAGCAGATGGCCTCCGGGCACGGCAACGTGCCCTGGGGCAGGCTGGTCACCTCGCGCACGGTCTGGATGCTGTGGGCGCAGTACTTCTGCGTGTCCTACCCCTGGTATTTCTACATCACCTGGCTGCCGACCTACTTGCAGGAGTACCGGGGCCTCAACCCGGCCGACGCCGCCAAACTGGCCGTTTTCCCGCTGTTTTTCGGGGGGCTGGGCTGCCTGTTCAGCGGCTACTTCAGCCCGTGCTTGGCGCGCTGGACGGGCAGCGTGCGCACGGCGCGGCGGCTGATGGCTTACATCGGCTCCTTGAGCGCCTGCCTGATGCTGTTCCTCCACGCCGGCATCCGGGATCCCCTGCCGGCCATGATCGCCATGGGTCTGGCCAGCTTCGGCAACGACCTGCTGATGCCCGGCAGTTGGGGCGCCTGCATGGACGTGGGCGGCAAGTACGCCGGCACGCTGGCGGGCTCGATGAACATGATGGGCAACCTGGCCGGCGGAATCGCCCCGGTGGTGCTGGGCTACGTGCTGCGCACCACCGGCAACTGGCTGCTGAACTTTTACATCATGGGGGCCATCTACTTGCTGGCCGCGCTGTGCTGGGTGTTCATCGACCCGGTCACGCCCTTCGACGAGCCGCGCCGCCAGCGGTAGCGGCCTGTCGCGGTGGCTTCTTTACCGCTCACGCTCGCGGCTCGGAGCGGAGCCGCGACCGGAAGGGAGCGGACGCCAACCATTTCACTGCGCCTCCGGCCCGGCTCAGGGCTGGTCGTAGCCGGTCAGCTTCCGCACCCAGATGTTGCGGTAGCGGACGCGGTCCCCGTGGTTCTGGAGCATGAGCGGCTCCTCGGGCCCGTGCGGCGCGTAGGTGCCGACCTGGGCATGGGCCATGCGCCCGACGACCTCCTGGCGGTGGTGCATCAGCACGCCGTTGTGGAACACGGTGAAGTAGGCCGGCTTGACCAGTTGGCTGTCTGCGAAGCGGGGCGCCTCGAAAACGATGTCGAAGCTCTGCCACTGGCCCGGCGGGCGCGAGGCGTTCACCAGGGGCGGGAACTGCCCGTAGATGGAGGCGGCCTGCCCGTCGGCGTAGGTCTGATTGCCGTGCGAATCCAGCGCCTGGATTTCGTAGCGGCTCATCAGCAGGACGCCGCTGTTGCCGCGCATCTGGCCCGCGCCCCGGAGTTCGGTGGGCGCGGCCCACTCGACGTGGAGCTGGCAGTCGCCGAACTTCTCCTGGCTGACCAGGTGGCCGGTTCCCGGAACCACTTCCAGGTAGCCGTTCTCGACTTTCCAGCCCGGCTCGCGGGGGCCCTGCTTGTCCCGCGCCGTCCAGCCGGAAAGATCCTGGCCGTGGAAGAGCACGATGGCGTCGGAGGGTGGCCGCCCGGGACGCTCCGGGGTGCTCTGGGTGCCCGGGACGATCACCCGGGGGTGGGGCCTGGCGGCGTCGTGCACGCGCCATCTCTGGTTCGGCAGAACCGGCGTGTCCGTGTAGCCGTAGACCGAACGGTCCTTCTGCTCCGCCGGCCGCGGCTGGGCGAGAGCGGCGGCCGCTACCACCAGTGCTAACAGCGTGCCTTGGGCTGGGAAGTGCATTGCGCGTCTCATGATGCTAGGATAATCGGTCTACGGCAGCCGCGTCGTAAGAACTCCCACCATGGACCGGCTGGCGGCCGCGGGCACGGTGTTTACCAACACCTTCGGCGGCTCGCCCACTGGCGTGCCCTCGCGGGCCATTCTCACGAGCGGCCTGATGCCGGCGCGCAAGGGAGCGGAGCCGAATCACTCGCAGATGAAGCCGGCCTGAAGGAAAGACGTTCGGCGCCCCGCGCCCGCTGCCGCGATGAACGGCCCTCAGCGCCGGCGCCAACGGATGTACCATCAGGGGAGTGAAGGTTTCGCTCGAAATGGAGTGGCGCTGATGTCGCTGAGCAGATGGACTGCTATCGCGCTGCCGGCAGTGGTGGCGCTGATGTCTTGCGCGCCCGGAAGGCGGGAAGGGAGCAGCAGAGTGAAGAAAGAGGCATTCGGCAATGCACCCGGCGGTGAGGCCGTGGAGCTGTACACGCTGACGAACTCCCAGGGAGTTGCAGCCGCCATCACCACCTATGGCGGAATCGTGGTGTCGCTCAAGGTTCCGGATCGCGCCGGCAACCTGGGCGATGTGGTGCTCGGTTTCGACGCGCTCGACGGGTACCTCAAGGGCCACCCGTACTTCGGGGCCATCATCGGCCGGTACGGGAACCGCATCGCCCAGGGCCGGTTCACGCTGGGCGGCGTCGCCTGCACGCTGGCCCGCAACAACGGCGAGAACCACCTGCACGGGGGGATCCAGGGCTTCGACAAGGCCGTGTGGAAGGCCCGCGAGGTCGCCGCCAAGGACGGGCCGGGCCTGGAGCTGAGCTACGTCAGCCGGGATGGCGAGGAGGGCTACCCCGGCAACCTGTCGGTCACGGTCACCTACACGCTGACCGAGTCGAACGAATGGCGCATCGACTATAGCGCCACCACCGATAAGGACACCGTGGTCAACCTCACCAACCACTCCTACTTCAACCTGGCCGGGCAGGGCGAGGGCCATATTCTCGGCCACCTGGTTACGATCAGCGCCGACCGCTTCACGCCCGTGGACGCGGGGTTGATCCCAACGGGCGAATTGCGCAGCGTCGCAGGGACGCCGTTCGACTTCCGGCAGCCGCACGCCATCGGCGAGCGCATCCAGGCAGCGGACGAGCAACTGAAGCGCGGCCTGGGCTACGATCACAACTTCGTGCTGAGCAGCCCGCCGGGCACGCTGCGCCTGGCGGCGCGGGTGACGGAACCCACTTCGGGCCGCGTCATGGAGGTGCGCACCACCGAGCCCGGCTTGCAGTTCTACACCGGCAACTTCCTGGATGGCACCGTCACGGGCAAAGCCGGCAAGGTCTACCAACAACGCTACGGCTTCTGCCTGGAGACCCAGCACTACCCGGATTCGCCCAACCAGCCGGCCTTTCCCAGCGTGGTGCTGCGGCCGGGCGGGCGCTACCAGACCACTACGGTCTACCAGTTTTCGGCCAGCGATCGGCCATGAACCCGGTTCGCTTCCTCCTGCCCCTGGCGGCCCAGCTTGCGTTCGCACAAGTCACTTGGCGGCCGCCCGCTGTCCCGCTGCTCACCCATGATCCATACTTCAGCGTGTGGTCCATGGCCGATCGGCTCACCGACGAGCCTACCCGGCACTGGACCGGCGCAGAGCAGCAACTGGCAGGCCTGGCGCGGATCGACGGCAGCGCCTACCGCTTCCTGGGCGCCTGGCCGCGCGCTCCACGGATGGCCGTCCGCACCAGGTGAGCCTGCATTTCGATTGCGGGGCGCAGCTTGCCCTGAACACCGTGGCGGCGCCAGGGCGCCGCGGCGGGTGAGCTGCTCACATCCGCCGTGCGCGATTTCCCCACGCTCGGCGAGCGCGGCCGCCGCTTCGACCAGGAACTAACCGCCACCCTGGTGAAAGCCGGCGGGCAGAAGTACGCCGAAATCGCCCTCGTGGCGTATCGCCAGACCTTGGCGGCCCATAAGCTGGCGGCGGATATCGACGGCACGGCGCTCTACTTCTCCAAGGAGAATTTCTCGAACGGCTGCATCGGCACGGTGGATGTCACCTACCCCTCGGCGCCATTCTTTTTGGCGCTGAGCCCCGCGCTGCTGAAGGCCATGCTCACTCCGGTGTTCGACTACGCCGCGCTGCCCCGCTGGCCGTGGCCCTACGCGCCCCACGACCTCGGCCAATACCCGCTGGCCAACGGGCAGGTTTACGGGGGCGGGGAGAAGACCGAGGACTGCCAGATGCCGGTCGAAGAAAGCGGCAACATGATTATCCTCACGGCCGCGCTGGCGAAGGTGGAGGGGAACGCCGAGTTCGCCCGCAAATACTGGCCGCGGCTGGCGTAGGATAAGCCTCCAGGCTTGTCGGAAGGGCTGGAGCCCTATCCTACGCGACAGGGCTGGAGCCCTATCCTACGCGACAGGGCTGGAGCCCTATCCTACGCGACAGGGCTGGAGCCCTATCCTACGCGACAGGGCTGGAGCCCTATCCTACGCGACAGGGCTGGAGCCCTATCCTACCTGGGGCTGGCCCGGGAAACGGCCCAGCAGTGGATGAAGATGGCCGACGACGGCGACCACTACCGCTTGAACGAATCGCCCTCGCGGGTGCCCATGACGGACTGGTACTGGACCGTAGACGGCAAGCAGCGCGGCTTCCAGGCGCGTTCGGTAGTGGGCGGCGTCTTCATCAAGCTGCTGGCGGCGCGCCTGGCCAGCCCCTCGGGACGGCGTTAGACGGTACGCCTCAGATCGACAGCTTCAGCAGCGTCACCGAGTGCTTCGGAAACTCGAAATGGACAAGTGGGACGTTCAAAGCTTCCCCGCGGCCCACCGGATGGCCTGGCGGACCAGCCGGCGATAGCCGGGGTGCTGGTGGCTGAAGTGGTCGTGGCCCAGCTCGATGTAGACCACCCGCGACTTCTGGTAGGGGCTGATCCAGGCCACCGGGCCGTCGTCGTTGGGGTTGTCGGTGGTCAGCAGCACCTTGACCTGGGGCGAGATCCACTTGCCCTTGTAAGCTTCATCGCGAATGTGGATGGGCCCGAGGCCGGCCAGAATGGGATGCTGCGTCACCGGTCTCACGAACATTTCCTCGTCGTGCTTGTAAGTGGAGCCGGGTCTGCCGCCCTCCGGCTTCAGGAGGTACTTGCCGCCCACCACCTCCTCGTACCACCACGGCCAGCCGTTGAAGTTGGCGATAGCGTGGTGCAGGACCACCAGCCCCTTGCCGCTCTCGAGAAACTCCTGGAGGCTCTTCTTCTGGGCCTCGGGGATCTCCTGCACCATGTCGTAGAGCACCAGCACATCGACGCGCTTGCGCAGGTCGCGCCCGTAAGCGTTGGGATGCGGGTTGACGTTGACCGCGATCCGCTCGTCGCCCTCGAAGACGGCGTAGAAGGAGATCTCGTGATCGTGGCCGCCGGTCACCACCTGCACGCGCACCGGCGGAGCGGGCGGTTTGGCCTCGAGTGCGGCCGGCAGCGTCACCGCGCCGCTGGCGGCCCACTCCGTGCCCCGCGCGAAAGTAGTCATGAAGCCCGGCTCCTCGATGGCGGCCAGATCGTGCCCCAGGGCGGTGTGGAAGACGCGGCCCTGGCCGTAGCTCACGGTCCACAGCATCGGCTCGTCCTTGCCGGTGCCCCGCATCTTGGGGTCGTCGAAGGCGGTGGCGAGCAGGTGCACGCCGGGACGCACCCGGATGCTGTGGTAGAGCTCGTCGGTGGCCGTGAAACTCTCCGGGAGCCCTTGGGCGACGGGATGCTCGCGGTCCACGAACTTGACCGGGAAGGAATGCCGGTCGCCGTGGCCGGTCTTGGGTTCCGCCTCCGACCACGCCCCGCCCACCATCTCCGCGTAGGCCGGCCAGGGCGGCTCGAGGAGGTCTGTGCGCCCGAAGTTGTCGCTCAGTACCCGCAGCCCTCCGAATGCGTAGGTGGCCGCATGCACCGCCACCAAGCCCTTGCCGGACCGCACGAACGCCTCGACCGCCTTCTCGGTCGCCTCGCCCCAGCGCGGGCCGTTGTAGTCGAGCACCAGCACGTCGTAACCGGCCAGCGTCGCCGCGGTCGTCCCCGCCGGCTCCTCGGTCACCCGCACGTCGAAGCGCCCCGTATCGAGCAGGATCTTCTTCAGGAACGGCGTGGTCGTGCGCCAGTCGTGGTTATTGCGCCCGGAGAAAATCAGCGCCCGGATGGGCCCGGCGCCATGCGCCGCCCAGGCGGCGGCCAGCAACAGACAAGCGGCTTTACGCATGGGCCTGCGCCTCCTTCCCGGCGATGATCGCCGTCAGGTGCTCGAGGCTGCGTTTGGCCTGATCCGCGGTGCCGCACTCGATCGAGAGCACCCCGTTGAAGCCGCCCTCCCGCAGGATGGCAACGACCTTCCCCCAGTCGATGACACCGTCGCAGCAGGCACAGCCCACCGGCGTGCCGGTGACCTTGCCGCGCTCGGCCTCCGCGTGCTGGACCGTGATGTCCTTGGCGTGCAGGTGTACCAGCAGATGCCGCACCGCCTGGAGCCCTTCGTAGGGGTTCTCCCCGGCCAGGTAGGCGTTGCCGGTGTCGTAATTGACCCGCAGCATCGGGGATGACACCAGCGTGGCGATCTTCAGCAGGCCCGCGGTGGTCTTCGAGATGCTCTGGTGCGGCTCGATGCCCACGTAGATCCCGTAACGCTCCGCGGTCCGCAGCACCGTGGTCAGCGTGTACTTCATGACCTGGAAGGCGTCCTCGAGCGGCACCCACTCGGGGCGGATGCCCTCGTCGGTGTTGATCACCGGAGCGCCCATGGCGGCGGCGAAGCGGATGGCTTTCTGCAAGTACGGCACGCTGATCTCCGGCCGCATCAGCGGGCAGTGCGCGCTCAGGCCCGACGGCTTGATCCCGTGGCGGTCCAGGATGTCCTTGATCTCGAGCGGGTCCTCGTCCATCGAGACCGAGTGGAAGTACCCGGCCTCGCTCAGCAACTCCCGCCCGTTGTGCACCATGGGCTCGACCCAGCGGAAACCGAGCTCGGCCGCTCGCGCGACGCCCGCCGCGAAGGACTTGTCCTCGTGGCGGATGAATTCCAGGTTCACGCCGACTTCGATGCTCATACGTCCCACTCCTTCTGCCAAAGAGCCCGGCTCTTCTTCTGATACGCGATGTTGACCAGGTGGCAGGCCAGCGAGGAGTAGTGCCCTTCCACCTCGTCGCAGTTGGGCCGCTTCCGGGTGCGCATGCACTCCAGCCAGTTGGCCATGTGGTCGGATTCCGGAGCGCCGCCCGCGGTGATTTCCGGCGCGTCCGGCTCGGCGGGAATGAAGCGGTAGCCGCCGCGGAAGATGGACAAGCGCCCGCCCGAACCCAGAAACACGATGGTGGCCGACTCCTTGGGGATCAGGTCGGTGATGGTGGCCTCGAAGGTCACGTTCAGCTTGTTGGGGTACTCGACGATAGCGTTGATGTTATCCGGCGTGTCGCGCCCGTCGTCGTAGCGGTAGACCCCGCCCAGCGCCACCGCCGACACCGCCTGGCGCAGGCCCAGGTACCAGTGCACCACGTCCACCATATGCACAAACAGGCCGCCCGTCTGCCCGCCCGTCGAGAAGTCCCAGTAGGCGAAGCGGTTGAAGTAACGCTGCGGGTCCCAGGGGATCTTGGGCAGCCAACCCAGGCAGGCGTTCCAGTCCAGCCCTGGCGGTTTCTCCTCCATCCCCAGCGGCGCCTTCTCCAAGTACCCGCGGTTGGCGTTCCAGATGGTGCGCGCCAGGGTGACCTGCCCGATGCGCCCGGTGTCGATGAAGCGCTGCTTGGCCTCGCGGAAGTTGGCCATGCTGCGCTGCTGCGTACCCACCTGCACGATCCGTTGGTATTGCCGCGCCGCCCGTACCACCGCGTGCCCCTGCATGGGCAGCGAGGTCATGGGCTTCTCGACGAAGACGTCCTTCGCCGCCCGGCAGGCCGCGGCGGTGATCTCGGCGTGCAGGTGGTCCCAAGTGGCCACGATCACCCCGTCGATGTCCTTATGGTCGAGCAGGCGGCGGTAGTCGGTGTACTCGGCCACCGGCGCGCCCGCCAGCCTGGCCGCCCGCCGGCAACGCTCATCCCAGGCGTCGCACACGGCCACCCACTCGAGGCCGCCCAGCTTGTTGGCGATGTTCATCAGGTACGACCCGCGGCCGCCCGCCCCGATGATGCCCAGCCGGATCCGCTCGTTAGCCCCCGGCACCTGCGCGGCCGAAGCCGCCGTCGCTACAAACGCTCGTCGTGAAACCTGTTCGCTCACTGCGTCACCCTCTCAGACATTTTACGCCCGGGATGGTGCTCTTGACACACAACGGCTTCTTCCAGCCGTCGCTCGAGCGCGAGTGGCAGCCCGTCAGCCGGCGCCTCGCCCGTGAGGCGGCGCCGCCGCGCTCAGTTCCTGGCCGGCTCGAAGTAGCCCTGGGCCAGCTCGGGCTTGGCCTCCAGCGCCTTGCTCCAGCAGGTGCGCGCCTCTTCCTCCTGGCCCAGCGCCTTGAGCACGTGCCCCAGGTTGAGCAGGGCCTCGGCGAACTCGGGGTTCTCCTCGACGGCCTCCCGGTACAGACGCGCGGCGTCCTCCATCTGCCCGGCCTTCTGGAGCAGCAGGGCGGTGTTGTAGAGCACCTCGGGAGACCGCTCGCCGAGGTCGGTCAGCCGCCCGTGATACTCCAGGGCCTGATCGTAATCGGCGCGCTCCAGGGCCAGGGCCGCCAGGCCGCGCACCGCGTCCAGGGACTTCGGATCGGCGTTGAGCACCTGCTCGTAGACCAGTTGCGCCAGGTCGCGCTCGCCCATCTTCCAGTAGGACAGCGCCAGGTTCATCTGGGCCTCGCTCCACTGGGCGCGCTTCTTGAGGCACGTCTCGAAGGCCTGGGCGGCGCCGGCGTGGTTGCCGCGCTGGAGCCGGACGTAGCCGAGACGGAAACGGGCCTCCTCGGCGTCCGGGCTCTTCTCCAGCAGCCGCGCGTAGGTCTTCTCGGCCTCTTCCTGCTCGCCCGTCTGCTCGAGCACCAGCGCCAGGTTCCACAGCGCCGCGGTGGCCTCGCCGTCCAGCTTGATGGCCTGCTCGTAGGCTTCGCGGGAGGACTTCAGGTCGCCCATCTCCTGGCGCACGATCCCCAGGTTGGTGTAGGCCTGGGAGGCGTCCGGTTTGGTGCGGATGGCCTGCGCGTAGGCGTCGGCGGCTTCCTTGAAGCGCCCGGCCTTCTGATGGGCCAGACCCAGGTTGAACCAGCCCTCGAAGTGCTTGGGGGCCACCGAAACCAGCAGCGTGCAAAACTTGGCCACCATGGCGAAGTCGTTCTTGGCGGAGGCCCAGGCGGCCAAGCCCTCCAGGGCGGCCGTGGACTGCGGTCGGATCTCCAGCAAGCGCTCGGCATACTCGCGGACCATCTCGAAGTCCTTGTTGGTCATGCCGATGGCAATCAGGTTGGTGAGCGACTCCTCCGACTCCGTGTTGCGCTTGAGGATGGTCTTGTACAGGCCGGCGGCCTGCTCGAGTTGCCGCTCCATTTGCAGCGCCACGGCCTTGCCGAACAGGGCCGTCTCGTCCTCGGGCGCGTGCTCGAGGCAGCCCTCGAAGGAGGCCAGCGCCAGCTTCGGCGTATTCAGGTGCAACTGGCAGATCCCCAGGCCCAGGCGGGCTTCCGAACGCGCCGGGTCGATGTCGGAGGCCTTCTGAAAGCGTTCGGAGGCCTCCTGCCAGCGGCCCAGCCTCTCCAGGCACACCGCCAGGTTGAACCAACCCGTGGGGTGCTGGGGCTCCAGTTGCAGCAGTTCGCGGTAGCTTCCGGAAGCGCCCTCGAACTGCCCTAACTCGAACTGAATGTGTCCCATCGCGGAGTAGATCTCGCTAGACTTCTCGCCCTTGGCGATGGCCCGTTGAAGCTCCTTGAGTGCCTCGTCGGGCTTGCCGTCCAGGTGCAGCGAGACGGCCCGCGCCAAGTACCGCGAAGGCTTGGGAGGCTCACCGCGGGGACTGGCTTCGACAGGCCGGAGGGTCTCCACCCCCACGGCCGATGCTTTACGTTGGTTCATCATTTCGAACTCCCGTTCCTGGAATCAAGATTGTTTGGCGCCAGATAAGAACAAAGCTTGCCTAGCATATCATCTTGGTGGGCGATTTTCACCCAATACAGCCGGGCGCGGTCGCCGGGCTCGCTGAAAAAGCCGGCTCCGCCCGCCTTCAAGCGGTCGTCGCCCCAGAAATCCACCAACTGGCCATTGATGAGCGTGGTGAAGTCGCTACCGCTCACCGCCACCCGCACGCGGAATGGCGCGTTGTTGTGCAGCATGATCCTCAGCGGCATCTGGACGCGCTGTCCCTCCTTGCCACCGATGACCTCGTAGCGCACCAGCCCCATGGTGGGCAGTGGCCCGGGCTTCACCACCGCGATCTTCATGGCGTAGTAATTCTGAGGATCCTGGGCGCGGAAGACCCAGCTCAGGCTCTGGCGCTCGATTACTCCCATGAACTCGACGCGGTAGTCCTTCATCCGCAACGAAGGAGCCAACAGCGCCAACCCTCCCACGTGAACGGAACCCCCCGCATCGCGCGACCAGCCTGAGGCTCCGTCCGTCCACCGGGCCAGGCCGGAGGAGAAGTCCTCCTCCAGCACGACCGCGGCGCGCTGCCGGACGCTGTCGTGCAGGGACGCCGCAGCCCCGGTGTTCCAGAAGATGAATCCGAGGACCAAAACGGCGACCAGTGTAGCCGCGGGCACCGTTACCGCTCGGGGGATGGACCTCCACAAGCGGGCCAGGCTGAACCCCCATCCGAACACCGGTGCGAAGGACAGGCGCTCGAAGCGGTGTGGCACCGGCGCGCAAGGGCGGGCCTGGAGCTGGATCTGCGGCTGGATCGGCGCCACTCTGGGTTCGGTATATGCGCCGTACGGATTATCGCGCGCCAGCGGCTCGACGGGCGCCGGCCACGGCGAGAACAGGTCGTAGGCGCAGCCTGTCGGGAAGGCTTCCGTGGGCATGGCGAGCTGCGAGAGCGCCGGCCGGATCGCCGCAGGCTGCCGCAGCGCCGTGCGCACATCTTCCGAACGCCCCTCCTGGAGGCTGGGCGGCGCGACCTGCAAACCGCCCGTTCGAGCTGCGGCCAGGCCGCGGGGCAGGGTCGTCCGGACGGGCGCTTCCGTCGCCACCGAGGTTTCCCTGCGCAGTGAGCGCGCTGGCGCGCTGTCCTGCTGCGCGGGCAGGCCCCGCGGCGCCGCGGGCGCCGAGCAGAGCGGCCCGCACCGTGCGATGCCGCTTGCGCGCGGCTCCATAGCCGGCGGCCGCGCCATGGCGGCGACCGTCTCCCGCGGAGTGGTCTTGGCGCCGCGCCGCGCTGGCGGGGCTTCCGCGAGGCAGTGCCCGGCGCTCCTCCACCGCACCGCGGTGATCTGGGAGCGGACTGTCCCATACGTGCCGTACGCGTGGCCCAGAGCTTCCCAGCCCCGCGCCTGCGTCGAGCCAAGGGCCGCTTCTCGTGCGGCTACCGCCAGAGACCGGCCAGCAAGCACCCAGCTGGCCGGTTCCAGCACCGGAGCCGCAAGCTGCGGCGGCGCCGGCACTCGCGCCGGCTCGGCCATCGTCACGGGCGCGTGACTCAGGTGCGCGCCGGCGGCCTGACGCGGATGGCCATGCTCGGGAGCCGGCAGCAGGATCTCCGGACCGGTGCTCAGTGTGCAGGTCTCGCGGACCCACCACGCCCGGTAGCCCGTGCGGACCTCGACCGCGAACCCAATCCCCAGCGCGTGCCGGGAGGCCGGTGCGGCGGTTCGCGCCGCCGGCGACCCCAGCCCCAGCGGCGTGTGCGAGCCCTCCAGGACCGGAGCGCGCAGCCGATCGACGCGCGGGTCTCCACGCAGGCGGGGTGAGCGCGACGCAAGCTCCGCCCGCAACCATCGCGGCTGGCCCGCCGTGCCCCCCGCGGCTTCCAGCGCCAGTGGCGCGGCCTCGCCCAGCGACAGCCGGCGGTTTCCGGTCACCCGGAAGACCGGCTCACTGCCCGCCGTTCGGGTCCCCGCCGGCGGGAAGAGCAGTCGCACCGGCTCTGGCGGCCGAGCGGCGGGCCGGTGAGCGGCGGCCGGCGGCAGCAGGACATAGGGCGTCGAGCCCAGCAGCAGGAACGCGGAAGGCCCCGGCCCCAGCGGCTGGGTCACCGGATGCCGGCCGAAGGCGGAGGGGGCCACCGGCTGGGGTGCGGTCAGAGGGTTCCGGACCCCGGGACCGGCCAGCGCCTGGTGGGGCTGTAGGATCGTCCCGACCGAGGGCAAGCGGGACTGGACCCCTCCCCCCTGGGCCACCTGCCGGGGGACCGCCCAGTCGCGCACCGAGGGAGAGCCGCCGCGCTCGGCGGGGCGCGGCGAAACCTCTGCCGCTGGCCCGGTCGTTAGCCGGGCTGCGGCCGCGACGCCCGGCAGCGGTGCGGGTTGCACGGCGGAAACCACGGCCGGAATGGGACCCGCGGGCACCGGTACGACCGCCGCCTGCCCTGCCGACAGCTCGACGGGAAGCTGCTGGCCGGTGCCCAGAGAGCCTTCTCGTGCGGTGACGACCAGCCCCAGAGGCGACCGGACTCCGGTCGCGGGCAGTCGCACGGTCGCAGGGATGCCGGTCCCAGCCGCCCATCCCAGCGGTTCCGTGGCGTGCGCCAGTTCCCGCAGCTCCGGCGGGTACGCTTCCCAGGTGGGCGCTTCCGCAAGCTGGACTTGCGCGGGGAACTGGGGAGCCACGGCCACCATCCGCGGAGTCGTCCGCACGGTTGCGGCCGGCTGGAACGGCGCCTCTCGTGCCGGTTGGAAAAACATGCTTCCAAAGGCAGCCTGGGTCTCCGCCGGGGGCGAAGGCGCGGCCGCGTCCAACCGGAGTTCCACCATCCCCGTCCGGCTTGGTAACCACGGCAGGGGCGGCGGCGGAGCGAACCTGAGTTGCTCGAAGCCTCGGGCGAACAGCCGCACGCGATCGGCGGGAGTTTCCGCCAGCCCCAGCGCCTGCGGAGCTGCCGAGCCCAGCGTGCCGGGCAGGCGCACGGCGGCCCAGCCTAGGTAGAGCGGCTGGCCGATGGGAAACGCCGGTGAAGGAGCAGCACGGGTCACCCGGAGTTCGTTGCGGGTCATCGCCGGCAGCGCCTCCGCTGCCAGCAACGAAGCCGCCCCGAGCTCGGTGCGGCCGGCGGGCGGGGCCGCACGCGGCAACTCCGCGGCGTGCGGCCGCAACTCCGAGGAACTCGCCGCGCGGGTGGACGCCCCCACCTCGAAAGCCTCCGGGGCGGGGAGGGCCAGCGGCTCGGTCCGCGCCGGTGGAACCACCACCCGGGCCAGTTCGAACCCGACTGGCCGCAACCGCCAGACCCGCGAGTGCCGGAAGGTGATGTCCCAACTCACTCCGGAGACTGACCAGCCGGCGCCCGCCGCCGGCGCCGCCTCTGCTCGTCCCACAGCGCCCGTTTCGTACGCCACGCCCGAGCCGGCGGCCAACTGCACCGTGGGCGCGAACGCCACGTCCGGCAACGCGGGCCGGGGAACCTCGAGAGTACCCGCGGCCCCGGCGTGGGTGAGGGCGGGGGCGGACGGCGCGGGCAGCGCCGCCACCGGCGGGCGAGGCATCGGCGGCGCCAAGGGGATGACTTCGCCGGGGCTCGGCAGCGTGGCCGGCTCCGCGCGGTCGGCCTCGAAACCGACCGTGGCCAGGCGGCGCGCGGCAGCCTGCTCCAGTCCCGCTGGGCCAGCCGCTTCGGTGGCGCTCCACTCCGCCGCCTGCGTCCAGGTTCCACGTTCCCTCGAGAGCGCGGCTGAGTCGAACCCGGCGGTTCCACCCTCCGCCACCCGGGCCGCCGGCGCAAACTCCAGTCTCGGCAACGACAGCCCGCCGGCAAGGAATGCGGCCCCGGCGCCGGCCCACGCGCCGGCGGGCGCTTCGGTGGGATCGAGCGACCCGGCCGCGAGAACGGGCGCGGCGGGCAACCCGCCAGGCACGCGCGTCTCGGGTCGCTGCGGTGGTGCGACGGCGAACGCGCCCGGCTCGGCCTCGACCAGGATGGCGCCCAGGTGGGCCGGCGGGCAAGCCTCGGGGAGCGGCATGGCCACCCACTCGCTCGGTGGAGGCGGGGCCACGAACCGGCTGATCAGCGCCTGATACCCGGTGGGCCGCGGCTCCCAGGCCGAGGTGCTGGTGAAGAGGGAAACCTCGCTGGGGAGCGCGGCTTCGTTAACCGCATCTGGAGCCGCCTCGGCCGGCTCTCTGAGCAGCCGCGCCGGAATACCGAAGAACACGTCGGTGGGCGATGGCCCGGCAGCGGGGACGAAGACCAGGGAGGGCAGCCGGAGGCCGTGAGCCGTGGGATGGGTCTCGAAGTACTCCGCAGCGCCGCCGTCCCCGTCGGCCGGCCCGGAAACTGCCAGCGCCGCTATCCGCGGCATCGGCAGATACGGGCTCAGAACCGGCGCCCGCGGGCCGCCATAGCGGCCCAGCTCGACGGAGCCGGGACCCGTTCGCAAAAAAATCGCTCCCCGTGCGTCCTCCATCCGCCCCGGCTCCCAGAAGGGCCCGGGAATCTGCCATGCGCGCAGCAAACCCTCCGCGAAGGCGGGCACGAACCCGGGCATCGAAGTTTCGGGAAGCTGGACCGCTTGGTCCGGCCACGCGAATTCGCCATAGAAGCTGGAATGCCCCCTCACCGCGAGGGCGGCGACCTGCTCGCCCACCAGCTCCGCCACGGGCGGGGTGGGCGTCAGCGCCTCTTCCACCGCCACGCCCGGCCGCAGGCGCTTGCGCTTGGGGGCCGCCGCGAGTTGCTCGCGGGTTTCGACCAGCCGGTTCAGCGCCATGCGGGTCAGCTCGTGGTACTTCTGCCGGTGCTCCGGGGAACAGAAGTCGGCGTCGGCGAGGTGCCTCAGCATCGAGATTCGTTTGCCGCAGTAGAAACAGGGCATTCCCTTGGTGCTTTCCCTCGCTCAATTATATGGGCCTTGGCCTGATTTTTCTATAGGTTTCTGCAGCAGGGTGTAGGACGGCGCCCGCCTCAGAGGACGCCGGCCGCCGGCCGCAGCCCGTCCGGGTAACTAGGTTTTTCGCTTTCCGGGCGCTTACAATGGGACTTCGCACCATGAAACTCCTGGCAGGCTTGGCGGTGGTGGCCTTGCTGGTTCTGTGGGCGCGGATCTGGCGCCAGCCCCGATGAACGTAGAAACGGCGGTCCTGAACGTAGCGCTGTTCCTGATCCTGTTGACGCCCCACGAGTACGCCCACGCCCGGGTGGCGGCGCTGCTGGGAGACGAAACGCCGCGCCGGGAGGGCCGGCTGACGCTGAACCCTCTGGCGCATGTCGATTGGCTGGGCACGGTGATCCTCCCGGCGGTGACGTCCCTGCTGGGCGGCGGCTTCCTGGGCTGGGGCAAGCCGGTTTCGACGGATCTCAGCCAGTTGCGGGGCGGGTTGAACGGGCTGGCGCTGGTGGCTGTGGCCGGTCCCCTCAGCAACGTGGTCTTCGCCGTGCTGCTGGCCGGCGTGGCGGTGTTGAGCGCGGGGCGTTTCCCGATGGCCGCCCAACTCGCCGCCCAGGGAGTGCTGCTCAGCCTGTACCTGGCGCTGTTCAACCTGCTGCCCGTTCCCCCGCTGGACGGCTCGAAGTTGCTGCTGGCTGCCCGGATACCGGTGGCGGTCTACGAGGAACTGGCCCGCTTCGGCTTCATCCTCCTGATCGTGGCCATGGTAGCCTCCCCTCTGGGCCGGTGGTTGTCGCGTCTGAGTGAGGAGGGAACTCTGCTCCTCTTGCGGCTATTTGGCTGACCGACCAATGAGCTATCTCTTTTCAGCCATGTTGCTGCTCGCCACCGTGAGTCAAGCCACGGCGCAGCCCGCCGCGGACCTGGCGCTGATTAACGGCACGATCTGGACCGGGGACCGGGCCCGTCCCCGGGCGGAGGCCGTGGCCTGCCGGCTGGGACGAATCGTGGCCGTCGGGACGACGTCCGATGGATCTTCCGCCAGCCGTGGGGCGGAGTTTTCCCGGCATCTGTCTGATTTCATTTGGGTTCCCAGTTTGCCTGAGTGATCGGCTTCTGTCTACGCCTTACTTGTTTGGCAGGGGAACGCCG
>Ga0315289_10002705_pt1 | contig 27097 bp, 29 predicted proteins | sample YL17G11_40_MG_FD_203452 | JGI IMG/M metagenome (GOLD analysis project Ga0315289, IMG submission 203452) | Sediment microbial communities from Yellowstone Lake, YNP, Wyoming, USA - YL17G11_40 | ecosystem: Environmental > Aquatic > Freshwater > Lake > Sediment | place: USA: Wyoming | collected...
CTTCGTTCGACTCGTCCTTCTGGCATACAAGCACAATCTTGCGGTTGGCCGCCAGCGCAGACTCGATGCTCTTCAACGATTTTGGCCTGCCCACAAAGAGGGGAAGGACATGATATGGAAAAACCACGACGTTCCGCAGGGGAATCAGTGGCGCTTCAGATAGTTGCCAGTCACGTTCACTCATTGATGGTGTTCTCTCCTATCAAGCAGATTCCGGCAAGGGAATGCGCTCGGTCGTCCCGTCGGTTCTCGTAGCAACGACCTCATAGCAATCCGAGAAAAACTCGTTTCCCACGGCTACCTGCGCGACGCCCTTGAAGGAAGGCAGTTCGAACATCAGATCCACCATGGGCTGGTCGACCACGGACTTCAAACCACGGGCTCCCATGCCCATGTCTTTCGCTTTCTCGGCTATACGCTCCAGCGCGGCTTCAGTGAATGCCAAGCTGACCCCCTCCATGGCAAAGAGCTCCTGATACTGCTGGACAATCGAATTCTTCGGCTCGATCAGAATCCGCTTCAGGTCAACCACTGAGAGTTCTTCCAGCTCGAGTTTCAGGGGGAATCTGCCAACAAGCTCAGGCAACATGGCGAACTTGACGAAGTCGGCGCTGAGCAGCTTCTTGCCTTCGTGGTCGGCGGGCTCGTGAACGAACCCAACCTCCCTCGGGTTTGCCCGGAGTCTCCTGATACTGTCGAGTCCGTCAAATGTCCCACCCCCGATAAAGAGAACGTCTCGGGTGTTGAACTTGATGTACTCCTGAAGAGGATGCTTGCGTCCACCCTGAGGAGGGACATTGGCAATCGTCCCCTCCACGATCTTGAGAAGTGCCTGCTGGACTCCTTCACCACTGACGTCACGCGTGATCGAGGGGTTCTCGGACTTCCGACCGATCTTGTCGATCTCGTCAATACAGACGATGCCGCACTCAGCCCGGGCAACGTCAAAATTCGTAGCCTGCAGGAGTCCAAGGAGGATGTTCTCCACATCCTCGCCAACGTAGCCCGCCTCAGTGAGTGTCGTTGCATCAGCGATGGTGAACGGAACATCAAGAATGTGGGCGAGAGTCCTGGCCAGACAATCTTACCGACCCCCGTGGGACCTGTGAGCAGGATGTTGGACTTCTCGATCTCTACCTTGGAGTCCTTCTTGGCTCTCAGGCGTTTGTAGTGGTTGTACGCGCCAACAGCAAGTGCCTTCTTGACCTCATTCTGGCCAACGACGTACTCGTTCAGGCGAGCATAGATTTCCTTGGGGCGCAGCGACTTGAAATCGATGGCATGACTCTCGTGCCTGGACTGCTGCATGAGCTGGTTGCCCCGCTCGATGCAATCGTCGCAGATGTACGATCCGTCGAGTCCCTTGATGAGCAGGCCGACTTCACTCGACTTCTTGCCGCAAGACGAGCAGGACGGTTCTTCGCTATTGTGGCTCGGCATTCTTCCCCGACGGACTGACTTCCCCTGCAACGCCAATCTTGGAGATGACCTGGTCTACGATGCCATACTCCACCGCCTCTTGGGCAGACATAAAGAAATCTCGCTCGGTATCTCTTCGCACAATGTCGAGAGGTTTTCCCGTATGTGAGGCGAGAATGTTGCTCACAGACTCCTTGATCCGCAGAATCTCCTTGGCCTGAATTTCAATGTCCGTCGCCTGCCCCTGCGCTCCGCCCCAAGGCTGGTGGATCATGATACGCGAGTTCGGCAGCGCAAATCTCTTCCCCTTGCGTCCGGCAGCAAGAAGAATGGCTGCAAGGCTCGCTGCCTGTCCCAGACAGATCGTGGAAACAGGAGAGTTGATGTACTGCATGGTATCGTAGATCGCCATGCCAGGAGTGACTTCGCCGCCAACGCTGTTGATATAGAGATAGATGTCTTTGGTGGCGTTTTCGGCGGTTAGATAGAGCATTTCGGCGACGATCAGGTTCGAGACCTGGGTATCGATCTCTCCGCCGAGGAACACGATGCGATCCTTCAGCAGCCGGGAGTAGATATCGTAGCCACGCTCTCCATGAACCGTCTGTTCGACTACGTATGGAATAACGCTCATTGTACCTCCTGCTTAGCCTCTGAGGGCTCCTTCAACTGAACTGCGCCAGCAATTAGGCTGCGCGTATTCTCCCATACGATAACGTTCCGGATCGTCTTGCGCCCATTCTCCGTCGTCGTGTCGATACCCGCCTTGCTCAATTCTCCCTTGTGCGACTCCACATACGCCTCGATGTCTGCGTCCCCGGCGACGATACTGCACGCTCTCTCAGTCGCCTCCATCAGGAGGTCGCGCTGGAGCACCTTGACAGCATCCGCTTCAACATCCTTGGTCAACTGTTCGGCGCTGATACTATTGTACTTCAGGTACTCGTTAAGAGAAAGCCCATTGCGGGCAAGGCTGTTCTTGATTTCGCCAAGCCGTTCCTGAGTCGCGTCGCGCCGAACATACCCAGGGAAATCGATGCCCAGTTTCTTAGCAGCAGTCTCAATAGCACGGCCGAAGATCGTGTCCTTCCTGGCCTCATCCGCCTTGTGCTGTTCGTCTTCTTCAAGGCTCTTCCGAAGCTCGGCGAGGGAGTCGAACGCACCGACAGTTCGGGCAAACTCGTCGTCGACTTCGGGAATGTGTTTCTCCGCAACGCCGTCGAGCGTGATGTCTCCCTCGAGGGCGCTCTCCTGCAGCTGCACACTGAAATGCTTCGATTCTCCGACACTCATGCCAGTAACGAATGGCTCGTAGGCCTTGCCCACTTCGCCCTCGCCCACCGTGAACTCCGTGTGGTACGGATTCTGGGATTTCTCGGTCGCGACAGTGACAGTGACGGAATCGCCGTGAGCAGCCGGACCGTTCTTCGGAGACGTCTCGGTCACCGCGTCGACAAGAGCCCTGATCCGGCGTTCGACGGCTTTGGACGTGTCAGTCGGGACATCTTCAACCTCTACGCTCCTCCACAGATCATGATTTGCCTTGGGCATCTCGAAGACACGTACGTCGACCTTGAGCCCCTTGGCTGCATCATCTTCCAGTACTGAATCGACGAGTTCGGGCTCAAAAATGAGGGCGTCGGTCTCCTTGTGTTCCTTAAGGAACGCGACATAGGTTTGAGAGGCTGCCTTCTGAAGGACGTCATCCTTCAACTCCTCATCGCTCACATATTTGGCGACAATGGAAAAGGGAGCCTTGCCCGGACGGAACCCGGGTATGCGGAGTTTGCCGGCCATCGCCAACGTCGCCTCGCGGCGCATCGCTGAGACTTCCTCGGCACTGAATGTTGCAGAGAGTACGGTCGAATTGCCAATCTTGTTGGTGGTGGTGTATTCCACGGTCTCCTCCAGGTTGGTGCGAAGGGCGGGAGTCGAACCCGCATGGAATTACCCACTGGATCCTAAGTCCAGCGCGTCTGCCAGTTCCGCCACCCTCGCTGAATACTTGCTGACATCGCAGGGAACTGAATCTTTGGGCAAGTGGTGGTGGGTCGTGCAGGACTTGAACCTGTAACCGCCTGATTAAGAGTCAGATGCTCTACCAATTGAGCTAACGACCCACAACTTGAACCAAACGATTATAGGACTTCTCATGAGGGTGTCAAGCGATCCCACCCCCACACATGCATCACATGCCGCGCCGTCGGTTCTCGTAGCTCGCAACACAGTTGGCGCGCCCAGCAGGAGTCGAACCCGCAACCTGCGGATCCGAAGTCCGCAGCTCTATCCAGTTGAGCTATGGGCGCTAGCCTCACGATCCTGGTGCGCTTAGCAGGACTCGAACCTGCGGCCTACGGATTAGGAATCCATCGCTCTATCCGCCTGAGCTATAAGCGCAGTATTGCAAAGCGCACAATATCAAGGGCCGTGCTCACGAAAAATGGGGTGGGTAAGGAGACTCGAACTCCCAACATCTGGATCCACAGTCCAGTACTCTAACCAATTGAGCTATACCCACCATATCACACTGGCGAGCCCAGCAGGATTTGAACCTGCGACCGACGGATTAGAAATCCGTTGCTCTATCCAGCTGAGCTATGGGCCCATGGTCGGGGCGAGTGGATTTGAACCACCGATCTCATGGTCCCAAACCATGCGCGTTACCAAACTACGCCACACCCCGAGCAGAAAGAGAATACACGCAATCAGCCAGAAATCAAGGTCTCAGCGGTAGGGCCTCTTGAAGAGAACACCACAGAGCCTCAACAGCCTGTGCACGGTGGCTGATACGGTCTTTGAGACCGGCATCCATCTCGCCGAAGGTGAGAGAGTAACCGTCCGGGGTGAACAGCGGATCATATCCAAAGCCCTGAGACCCACGCGATTCCGGAGTCACGGCCCCAGCGACAGCACCTGAGCAGGCGAGACACCGGCGTGACCGAGGAAGAAACGCGACGATCCAGCACACGAACCGTGCAGGCGTTGACGACACACGGTGCTCTGAGAGAAACGCTGCGAGCGCAGCCCTTCCGGAGAGACGTGCATACCGAAAGCGCGCAGAATGGGCTCCAGGCATGTTGTCAAAAAGGGGTAGCTCAAGGCCAGAATCGTCAGCGAGGACGATACAGTCATCGGGTCCCGTGGTCGGGACGCTCAGGAGGCCCGACCGGGCTTTCCTGTATGCGTTCTGGTAGTAGGTGGCACCACACTCGACGACACTTTCCACATCCAGCTCTTCCAAGGGAAGCCTGCAGTCCAGACCTCTGAGAATACTGCCAAATTCCTGTAGTTTATGAGCGTTGCCGGTGACAAGCCGCAGTCTCAAATGTCGGCAACCTCTACTGCGCTGACATAGTCACCAAGGAAGAGGCGCGCCTTGTCCAGAAAGTCGCCAGGATCGCCTGTTGTGAAGAACCTGTCCTGCTGTCCAGCCCCGGTGGTCAACCGGCACTTCTCGAGCACCAGCCCTACCTCGTATGCTAGTTCCTTGCTTGGGTCGACAATCTTGACGGCCGGTCCGAGGATGCCTTCCATGAGGCTGGTAAGGAAGGGGAAGTGGGTACAACCCAGAACAAGGGTGTCTGCTCCGAACTCCCGCACCGGCTTCAGAACGTTCGCGGCATAATCAGCCACGTCCTGACCCTCGATGCTCCCGGCTTCCACAAGATTCACGAGTTCCTGCGACTGGAGTTCTATCATTTCCACCGTCGGATCCAGTAGACCCATGGCCCTGAGATAGCCGTGACTCCGTGCTGTCCCGGGGGTCGACAGCACTGCGACTCTGCGGTTGCGGGTCGCCAGCTGTGCACTCTTGACGCCAGCTGAAATCATCCCCAGAACCGGAACGTCCACACGACGCTCAATATCTGGGAAAACAGCGCTGGACGCCGTGTTGCAAGCCACAACAACCAGCCGGGCTCCGTGAGCCTCGAGGAACTGGACGAGGGCCGTGGCCCTACTGATCACCTGCTCCCTTGGCTTCGTTCCATAGGGAAAAAATCGGGAGTCGGCAATGTACATGATAGCCTCTCGCGGCAATCGGTTCTTCAGCTCCCGGACGACCGCCAGTCCTCCGACTCCTGAGTCGAACACCCCTACGTAGGATCCCATCGGACCTCTAATTGCTGAAGTACTCGACAATGGCGTCCGCGACACCTTCTGCAATCTTCTGTTGGAACGAATCCTCGCGCAGAAGACGCTCCTCTTCACTGTTGCTGATAAACGCGCACTCCACCAGGGCAGCCGGCATGGTATCGATGTGGGACACCAGGTACAGCGACGTCTTCTGCGTCCCTCGATCGGTTCTTCCCAGAGCCGCAACGAGATGCTTCTGGACAAGCGCGGCAAAGATCTTCGACCGGTCAAACCAGTAGTGAATTCCGGTACCCCCAACTGACGGCCCCGCATCCGTGGCGTTCTGGTGAATTGCAAGAAAGAGGTCCGCCCCCGAGCTGTTGGCTATCTGCGCCCGCCTGGTGAGATCAGGATTGTTCTTTGACGTATCATCCGACCGCGTCATGACGACGCGGGCGCCATCGGCCTCGAGCAACGCCTTTACCTTGAGCGCGATTGACAGGTTGACTGACGATTCCTTCGTCCCGGAAGGGCCTACGGCCCCGACGTCCAAGTAGCCCGTCGATGATATACAGCCGTGGCCAGGATCAAGGACGATTTTCTTCCCTTCAATCTCTCCCTTCACAGCGCCGGAAAGCCCGATGACATAGATACCCGTTCCGGGGCTTTGCACATCGGCTGTGGAGCCCGCGGCATGCAGGCGCAACTCCACGACGGGAGGGGTATCGTTCAGACGCTGTTTCGTCGACACGGTGGCCCAAGCCGACAGCGCCTGCGTGCCAGCGATAGACGCGGCCGAGACCCCCTCCAGCTGGAAGACGCAGTAGTCACCGTCTGACGTCTTCGTCACTTTCAGGTCACAGGCAGATGTGATCGTGATGCTTCCCGACGTACTCGCAGAGGCCCCTGTAAGGGTAATTGACGAGATGATCGGGTCAAGATAGACCCTCAGAGCGTCTCCAGTCGCCTCAAGTCCAAACACGTGTGCCACTGTCGCCACCGGAACGTAGAGCAAGCCACTCAGGATCCTCGGGGCGACAGCCATCTCTTCGCTCCAGTGGTTGCTGTCCTGTGCAATCTTCAGAGTGCACAGCCCGTCCTTCAGGACGTACTGCCGATCCCCAAGTGTCAGGCTCGTTTGCTGGTTGGCCGCGTCCCAGGACAGCAACATATCATAGGCATTGGCCACGTCGACGAGCGGTACGAACGTGGCTCCTTCGGCAAAAAACGTCTCTTCACTGCTGGACAGAAGTTCGCCGCGCAGAAACACGGCCTTCGACGGCGCGGTCGATCCGGGCGCACTCACCACCAGCTGCACCGTCGACGTGTTGGTCGATTGCCTCAAGCCAGTGCCGGACTCGACAAGATAGATGACAATGCTGGAGACAAAGCCAGCCGAGCTCGCCCACGCCTTCACCGCTGACACCTGCTTCGTCGGCACACCCGCAATCCCGGCCTGTGCAGATTGCACTAGCCTTGGCAGTGAGACCTCGACGCGTTCAGGATTGTGTCCCGGGACAATCGACAGCCCACTCTTGTCCCCGTCGATGTGCATTGTGACGCTAGTCCAGCCGTTCGACGACACCAGCTCGATGCCAGTCAGACTGCAGACGGCACCTCCAGAACCAGTTCCACCAACCACCGTACCGTCAGACATCGCTATCCAGTCTTCGGACGAACCATCGGAAGACAGTTCGAGGAACACCTGCCTGCCGTCTGTGGCGACACCGACGATGAACTTGCCGTTGGCAGCAAGCGACCCGTCAGTTCCTGCTACGAACGGCGATGTCACCAGTCGCGCCGATGGATCCACGGAAGTAAGGCTCTTCCCTACCGTTGCAGTGATAAGACTGCTTGGCACTCTCTCCCAGGAGCTAAGCAAGGGCGCGTAGACCCATCCCGTCTTCTCGGCGGCAGTCACGCGGCACCAAGTCTCCTTCTGTTCATTCATGGAGTAGCCGGTGATCAGAAGGCTCATCCCGGAGGGCAGGACGCCAAGGCGGTCGTACAGGACTGAAGGTCCACTGCGAAGGTTCGATGTGTCCACCGTCTTCGTCGGGAGCGGAAGCTTCGGCTTCCAGAGGGCCAGAAGGGACGATGCCGTAAACGTCGCTGGAGTGGACGAAGGAGTCTGAACTGTCTGGACTTTCACAACCCACGACGCGACGTAGCCGCTGGTCTGTTTAATCTTAAGGGACGAACAGTCCACCTTGTACCAGATCTTGCCGCCGGCGTCTTTGGACTCTGACAGAATGCGCAAGGATGTACGTGACTTCATAGTCGTCAGGCGCGCGAAAACTGTCCCCGCACCACTTCGCAGTGAAGTGCCATCTTCCACGACGACAGCGAAGCGAGTGGAAGAGGACTGGGCAGATGCAGTCAGTTCCGCCGTTGCAGACGCCGGTTTCGAGGCGGCTGGGCTGACTGGCGACGTGGTGGCCGGAGCATAGGTCACGAGCCAGCCTGCCACAAATCCGAACGAGGCGCCCACCCTTATCTTGTACCACGTCCGTCCCGAAGTGTCTTTGAAAGAGCCGACAGCCTCGTATTTTTCTCCCTTGTGTGCGACCTGAATCACGCTGAACGTCGTACCGGCTCCCGACCGGATGTTGGCCTCGTCCGGGATCGTCACGGCCGCTGTCGTGTCACCCCGCACCGTCCCAACTATGGCACCAAGGAGAAGAACCAGAACGATGAACACAGTAATCATCTTCTTGCTCAACGCACGTACCCCCTTATCTCACGCTCCACTCGTCGCTTCTCAGAAGTCTCACGAGACCCCTTGGTGACCAGGAATCTGCCGACAGCGAGGTCGACCTTGATGAACCCACCCTCCGAAAAGGAAAGCGAGGCGGGCACGACCATCAGGCCCTGCTGACTGATGAGAGATGCAATCCTGATAAGCTCGCGTCGGTGGACAAGGAGCCTTCTACGACGTTTGAGCTCCTCGTCGGTTGTATGCGCAAAAGCATAGGGCCCCACAGACATCTGCACGAGGTAGAGCTCGCGACCGTAGAACCGGCAGTATGAGTCTCCAAAAGCGAATGTCCGCGAACGCACGGCCTTCACTTCCCAACCTCGCAGTTCTATGCCAGCCTCCAGGCGCTCAAACGTCTTGAAGTTGTGCTGGATCCGTTTATTGGCGACGATTACTCCGAGTTTGTTGTCCATGTCTAACGCGCAAGCACTCCAAGCACAGAGATGAAGTCCTGAGGAAGTGGCGCAATGACCCGCACCTGGACTCCCGAACCCGGCGCAACAAACGAGAGCGCAAATGCATGAAGCATCTGCCGCTCTATGACAACGTTGCGCTGCGCCCTATATCCATAAGTATAGTCTCCGAGTACCGGATGTCCAATGTAGGAGCAGTGAACGCGTATCTGATGCGTCCTCCCCGTTTCGATTCGTATCCGAAGGAGAGATGCCTGGCTGCCAAAATGCTGGATGACCTCGAAGTCAGTCGTGGAGGGTCGACCCGAACTGTCAGCCTGTCGAAGAAGCAGCCCTCGGGAGTGAACTGCCCCAATGGGCACGTCGATTCGGCCACTCTTCTCCGCAAATGTCCCATAAACCAACGCAAGATACTGTTTCTGCGCGTCGTGGTTGCCCAGCTGTCGCTTGAAGCAGCTCCACCCGGCTTGAGAACGAGCCAGGACCATCACGCCACTCGTGTCCTTGTCGAGCCGATGTACGACCCCAGGCAACTCGACACCCTCTCCATCATATAGTGTGACTCCACTTGCCAAGGCCACTTCGGTCAGCGTCCCGGCCGGCTTTCCCGGCGCCGTGAAAACAGGCAGTCCGGCCGGCTTGTTCACCGCTATGATATCGTCATCGATATACAGAACCGGCACAACGACCGGCCCCAGCCTCAACTCATGCACGGAAGCCCCACTGGTCGGGAAAGAGAAGTGCAAGGCCACATAGTATTGCACCGGCGGTTACGAAACAGTCGGCCACGTTGAACACGGACCAGCCACGCACCCACAAAAAATCGGTTACCTGCCCGGCCACGACACGGTCGATGAAATTGCCGGCAAACCCGGCAAAGACGAGAAAGAAACCATGAGCCAGTCCTCTGTCCCCGCGCTGTAATGCAGCGATGGCCGCGACGCAGACGCCAATGCCGAGCACTGCATTCACGGGCACGACCCACTGCTGCCCTCCAAAGAGTCCGAACGCGACTCCCTTGTTTATCGTTAGGACAAGCCCTACAGGGCCCGCCGTGAGGGCATGCTGGACAAGAAACCGCCGTGCCATCCATTTGGTGCTCTGATCTGCCAGGATCATCAGGGCAATAAGAACCGACCAGCGGACAAGAGCACTTGGCCTGCTCATCGTGTTCCTTCAACCGTTGCAGTGCCTTCCAGACCGATTTCCACGGTCTTGTTCCTCGAAGCGTGTCCACTGAGGATGCGAACCGCACAGCGAGCTACGCCAAAGTGATGACTGAGAATCTGCAGGAGCTCCTCATTTGCCTTGCCCTCTGCAGGTCTGGTATGTACGTGCACGCGCCAGGGGTCTCCTGGTTCCACGTCGGATCTGCTGCTGCCTGGGATTACGCGTACGTTGATCCGCATGATGTCTCCTCTTCAACGCAACTGGGCCGTCCACCCCATGTCAGCTCAAGAGAGGTGCTATCCGAGGCCGGCGTCATCGCGTCATCAGAAATGTCCAGGTGCCGGCCACGTTTCTTTATGACCAGAAGTTGCCCCTTATTGGCAATCTCATCGAATTGATCACGGCAGAAAGAGGCCTCGGGGAGCAGGACGCCCTCGTTCACGTCGGCACATGTTATCCGGAGACCTCCCTTCCTCTGTTCTGTGACATCGGTCCATTCCAGCACCTGTGCGCAAGGTGTCTGTGCCTTGTCATACACTGTAGCGACATGACTCGCAGTCCTCGTCCTGCGCAAGAGCTTCAGGTTGAGCATGAAGCCACGTCGACTATTGCGCTTCCTCATTCACATAATCGTGACCACGAGCAATTGGTTACACCTGAGAAGGTGAACGGGGTCCAAAAATGCTCGTACCAACACGTATCATGTTTGAGCCATGTTCGATCGCCAGTTCAAAATCGTCGGAAGTCCCCATGGACAGCGACGTGACACGTGACGAACCCAAGTCGCTGGCGAGTTCGTGGAACAGCACGCTGACAGACTCATACATTCTCGCCCGCATTTGCATTGTTGCTTGAAGAGGGACTACTGCCATCAGTCCGGAGATCTCGTGCAGCCAAGGAGTACCAGCGGCGGCAAGCTCACGAATCTGGGGCATCGTCAATCCACCCTTCTGCGGTTCTTCACCGGCATTCACCTCCAGCAGGAACGTACACACCTTCTGTACACCACGATCCTGGATACGGTGCAGGCGCTCGAGGAGTTCTGGGTTTGCCGAATCGACCGCATCGAATACGCGGAGGATGGCGTTGTACTTGTTCGACTGGAGTCGACCGACATACCGGACAGTCAACCCGTGACTCTCGCGCAGGGCGAAGACGTCCTTGCGAATGGCTTCCTGGAGGTAGTTCTCACCGATTTCGGTCGCTCCTGCATCAATGGCTTCCAGGATTCGGGGAAGAGGCTGTGTCTTCGTCATGCAGACAATATGCGGTTCGCCGGGCTGACCAGCCGCCCGGCGATACGACAAACAGGCTCGCTCGCGGACTTCGGCGAGGCGCTCAGCTATCGAGCCCACATTCAGCGCTAGAAGCCGCGAGGCGGCCCCTTGCGCAGTATGGCGGGGAGCTCGACTTCCTCGACCTTGAATTCCTTGAGAATCTTCTTCTCCTGTTCCACTTCGGCCTTCTGAGGTCGCATCCCGGACGCCACCACCGTGATACGAATCTCATCGTTGGCCTCGCCAGACTCGCCCAGTACTTCGTCGAAAGGATCGGCCAGACCGAAGATGATCTTGGCATCTTTTGATGCGCTCGATTGGATGGCCGTCGAGATGATATCCATCTCTTCCATAGAAATCTCGTGGCCAATGACGTTGTAGATAAGTCCGGTGGCGCCCTGCATCGAATACTCGAGAAGTTCGTAGTTGGTGGCGGCTCTGATGGCCTTTGCCGCACGTTCGTCGCCCTTGCCGGTTCCCATGCCTATCCAGATGCTGCCGTCTCCTCCGCTGGGAAGCTCTCCAGAAGGAGTCGATCCCAGCACGTTCTTGAGATCGGCAAAATCGAGGTTGATGATGCCAGGTGTCCGGATCAGCTCGGTAATGCCCTGAACCGCCTTCTTCAGGACCTCGTCCGCTTTGCGGAATGCATTGTTGATGGTAATCTTCCCTTCCTCCAGCTTGAACAGTCGCTGGTTTGGGATGACGACCAATCCATCAACACTGTCACGAAGCTCCTTGATGCCATCCGATGCGACCTTGGATCGCTGAGGGCCCTCAAAGTTGAACGGCTTGGTGACAATTGCAATGGTGAGGATGCCCAGTTCGCGAGCCACTTTCGCCAGGACGGGACAACCGCCCGTCCCCGTGCCTCCGCCCATGCCGGCAGTTATGAACAGGAGAGAGGAGCCGGTAATTGCTTCTTTGAGCATCTCTCTGCTCTCTTCTGCTGCTTTTCTCCCGACCTCAGGGTCAGCGCCCGCGCCCATCCCTCGAGTAACCTTTGCCCCAATCTGAATCTTGCTTTCTGCCCGACTGTATCGCAGAACCTGCGTGTCGGTGTTGACGCTCACGAAATCGACGCCGGAAGGAAAATCTGCCACCATCCGATTGACGGCATTGCCACCCCCACCGCCCACGCCGATGACCCTAATGCTTACATTCGAGCTTCCCCAGGGATCCAGTCGATCATCCATAGTGGATTTCCCTCCCCGTTAGTATGTCTTAGTCGAACAGGTCAAGGCCCTTGAACAGACCGCTCAGGCCTTTGAATGCGCGCTTCTTCTTCTGGACTGCGGCACCATCGCTGTGGATGCCGAGTTCGAGCAACCCGACTGATGTCGAGAAGCTGGGGTTCTTGAACGAACTGAAAACAACGTCATCGACTGTCGGCTGTCCCATTCGGGCTCGCAGTCCGCTGATCTCAGAGAACTTGTCCGTGATGTGAGACACCATGGCCGTCCCTCCAGTCAAGACGAGGCCGGCCGGAAGCATATTGTTGTAGCTGGAGTGCACCAGTTCCAGCTTCACGGCCTCAGCTATTTCCTCAATGCGAGACGTCACGACATCGCTGATATATGACTTCGTTGTTGCAAGAACACCATCACCCGATGCTGTCGAGTAACTCACCTGGCTGTCCTGGAAGTCCTTTCTCCTGCTCGCATCCACTGAACCGTAGGCCACCTTGAGCTCTTCAGCAACATTCAGGCTTGTCTTCAGCATCATGGCAAGATCCATCGTCACATGGCGGCCACCTATGGGCAGAACGGCGACATAGCTGAGACTGCCTCCTGTGAAGACGGCCAGGTCCGTCGTGTCTCCTCCGATGTCGACACAGGCGACGCCGATTTCCTTCTCTTCTGATGAGAGGACTGCATTAGCCGACGCCAGACCTTCGAGCACAAGCCTGTCCACCTTGAGACCCGATTCTGTCACACAGCGACGAAGATTGTCCAGAATCGTCGACTGTCCGGTGACGATGAACGCCTCGAACTCGAGACGGATGCCCGACATTCGCACAGGATCCTTGATGCCTTCCTGACCATCCACGAGGTACTGGCGCGGGATCACGTGGATGATCTCCTGATTTGGTCCCAGCAGGACAGCCTTGGCAGACTCCCACACGCGATCCACATCGTCCTTCTGTATCTCGCGCCCCGGCCGGGATATTGCAACAAGGCCGCGGTTCACCAATCCAGTGATATGAGTACCACCGACGTTCACGATGACCGACGAGACGGAGTAGCTGCTCATCCGTTCTGCCTCGTCACGTGCCGTCTGGATGGCCTGTGTCACGCCTTCCATGTCGACGACCACCCCACGCTTCAGGCTGTTGCACGGAGCCGTGCCGACCCCGAGAATGGAGTTAAGGCTATCTCCTGTCGCCGAAGCTATCAACATCTTGACACGGGTACTTCCAATATCGAGTACGCTGACGATTCTTTCCTGGCCAGCCATCATGCCTCCTTCTTCAAGAGAACGCGCCGGATGATCGCGATATTCTGGTACATTCTGCTTCCAAACACAACGACTGCCGCAAGGTAAAGATCGATGCCCAGCTGATCACCGAGATACCCCAGGAGTGCTGCAACAAGACTGTTGATCAGGAAACCCGAAAAGAATACTGTCGCGTCGAAGGTGTCCTTCAGATAGCCCTTGATGCCGCCGAGGATGGAATCCATACCAGCCAGAAGGGCCAACCCCACGTACTTGGAATAGACGGCGGGGATGTGCACAGGGCGAAGAATCCCGATGATGATACCAAGTACGAGTCCGCACACTGTTACGAAGCCAACCATAGATATTCGTTTTCCTCCCCTAGTCGCTGATTCTAAGCAGGTTGACTTTTTGAACTATAGCACCAATGCGCCTCAGATTCAACAAGTCGAGCACGCCTCCGGGAATCTGCAGCCCCTTGGCCATGTTCTCTGTATCACCGATCGCGTCTATGACCAGCGGCATCCGCGTCACGTGTCCGTCCACACGAACGTTGAGACCCGCCCTGTATACGGAACTCGAGTCGGTCAGGCGTATGCCATTCAACGATACGACTTCGGCTCCCGATGCCCAGAGATCATTCAGAAGGAGGAGCAGGTCCTCATCGGCCAGCATGGATGGCGAGGTCCCTGACGATTGCTCTCGTATCGTGATCCGGATGCCAGGACCCGCAAGCGGGACGGCCCCGGTTCTCTGTCTCAACACAATGGCTTCGTTCTGCAATTGGCGCACTTGCGCGTCCGTGTCATCAGAAGAACGAAGGTACTGCATGACTTTCTGCGACACGTCGGTCTCCTCGACGAGGAGGTCCTGTTTGCGCTGCTGGAGGTCTCTGATGACACGAATGAGGTCCTTCGGGTCCTGGCTCTGATAGGTCTGCTTCATCTCGCGGACGACGCGTGCCTGCCCGGGGAGGAACAACCCGACGAAAAAACTGATAAGGAAAAAAATCAGTACTGTCGACTGCCAGGGCGACTGCCCAGGCCTCTTCATTTCGCACCCACTGCGTACTTGAACGCAGCATTGTCTAGCGACGCCGGGACAGTCACAGACGTTTTCTTCTCAAGTGAGCACGTGATCTTGAACTGATCGCGGTACATCTCCAGCACCCGGAAGAAAACGTCTTGAGAAATGCTGTCGGCGAGCATCTCGGGGTTCCCCAGTGCAGTGATAACATAGGGTGGCGACATCCTGCTCGAATTCACGAGAATAATGGGTCCAGCACAGATGATAGGGCTGTTTCCAAGAATGCGCTGGTCGTTGACGGCAATCGCCGTGGCGCCATATCTCCGCATGAGATTCACAATGCTGCGGAGGTATCCGTCGTGGATGACGAAGTAGTTCGGATCATCGGAGAGTGTCGGCGTACGGGAACTATCGCTCAGTGTTATGATGACACCAGGACCTGTCGCCTCAGCCAGCCCCGCTTTTGCCCTCAACTCTCCCAGCTCCTGTGTGAGAACACGCACCTCGTCGCTGGTGGCAGCGCCCTTGCTCTCAAGCTCTCCCAGCTGTGCCCGAAGATCGACAATCCGCTGAGCGGCACTGTCATTCTCTTTTTCGAGTCCCTTCATGATTTCGACCAACTCGACATTCTGGGCAGGAACGACGTAGGCGTTGTTCACTGTGGGCTCGAACTGGACAGCCAGAAGGTATCCGAATCCGGCAACCATGACAAACAGCGCGGCGAGGAAAACGCTCCCGTTTCTTCCACGCGTGATCATGGGGTCCCCGGGATGACGGCCTGGCCGTCGAACCGCAGGTCGATGGTTGCTTTCTTCGCCTTGAATGCAGGCATGCCAAGGACCGCAATCCCTCGTTCGATCTTTGAAGCACCGTTCGCGCTGTCACCAAGGATAAGCGTCTTCCCGTCTTTCAACCCTACGGCAAGTCCCATCGACGAGGACAGTGATATGCCCATGATGGCCAGCTGGTCCTGATACTGCATTAACTGGCAGCACAGCGGTGCATACTCGAGTGATTTAGACAGAAAAGTCGGGGATGCAGATGGGAACCCGCTTACGTCAACTACATTCCAGGACTTCGATGCCTCTGTCACGGCGTAGGCTGTCCCCGTCTGCAGGAACACGGCAGCCAGCTTGTTCCCTTGCCTGATCACCACGTCGGGGTCAACTATGTCCACATCGACAGTGGCATTCCAAGGTAGCTCCCGCTTGATAGTCACGTCAGAAACGGGGAGTCCCTCCAGCCTGTCAACGACCGAAGCCCTGTTGAGAAGCATGAGAAGACCCTGAGGCCGACTATGCCAGACCTGGTCCACGACAGGAGCTTCCCAGGAGTCTGCCTGTACGCGTACACGAGCGGCTGGTACGGTGAACCAGTAGACCACCAATACCGCCAAAGCGACCAGACCCATGCGCCATAGTAGCTTCATGAACGGAGGAACTTCTCCTTGATACCCACGCACTGCCTCCTAGGAGAAGTCGCCGAGCAGTCTGATCTCGGGCGAAAGGCGCACGTTGAAGCGTGCATATACTCTCTGCACGACAATGTCCATAAGGCGCGCGACATCAAGTGCGGTCGCCCCTCCCAGATTGACGATGAAGTTCGCATGCTTGACCGACACCTGCGCCTGCCCCACCCGGAGACCCTTGCACCCGGCTTCCTCTATCAACTTGCCGGCATAGGTCGTTGGAGGATTCGTGAAGATACTGCCCGCATTCGGATGTTCCCACGATTGCTTGGCATGCTTTTCGGATCGGATACGTGCAGCTGTCGACCGGATTGTTGCTCCGTCACCAGCCTCAAGGTCAAATGCAGCGCCCAGAATGATGGCCCCGCTCTCCTGAAACTCGCTATAACGGTAGTCAAAATCGACATCTTCATGCTTCTTCACGACATACTCGAGGTTGCGGTCAAGGAATTCTACATACGCCAGGTGGGTGCTTATAGCCTGAGAGAACGAACCTGCGTTCATGTAGACGGCCCCTCCGACAGTACCGGGTATGCCGACGAGATACTCCAGCCCAGACAGATCCTGATGTATGGCGAAATCCAGCAGGGAGGACAGTGGCATCGGGGCACGGGCAAGTACCAGTTTTTTCTCCATCAATGGCTGAAGCGAGGTCTCCAAGAGCCTCACGACCAAGCCTTCGACACCACGATCGGAGACAAGAACATTCGTTCCGTTGCCGAGAACCGTCGTAGGCACCTTGAGAGCTCTGGCGGCACGCAGTGCGCAAACCAGGTCCTCCTCACCACATGGCATGTAGAGGTACTCGGCCGGACCGCCGATACGAAACGACGTATAGGACGAGAGCGGCTCCTTCGTCAGGACCCGCTGCTCGACGCGACGTCTGAACTTGTCTATGACCGAATTCACCATCAGTCGTTCTCCCGCTTTATGCGTCTCTCGAGAGACCCAGCAGTTTGACATTGTACCGAATTGCCGCTCGTCAGCAAGCCACAAAACCGCAGACCAAGCTTGTTCACGTCACCAGGGCCCATAAACAGCACCACGTCGCCCGGGGTGGCCGACACCCGCAAGACGTCGAGCATCTGGTCCACGGGCATCTGGGGTGCCAGTGAGTCACCGACTGCTGTCTTCACGCTCTCTCGAAGCCTCTCGTTCAGCTCTTCCGGACGCTCCGCCGTCTCTCCAGCTGGGAAGATGTCGAGCAGCACGATCCGCGAGACTCCAGCCAGTGCCGGTCCATACTCCTCGAGGCACATGCTCACACGGGAGAAACGGTGCGGCTGGAGCACGAGGGTAAGCGGTCTTCCGGGATACCGTACCGAGACAGCCTGCAGAGCCGCTCTGATCTCCGTGGGGTGGTCGGCATGGTCAGTGAGGACGACCGTTCCGTCGTGGTCTGCCAGGACCTGCATCCGCCGCTCCATTCCAGGGAAACCTTCCAGGACATGGAGTGTGTCTGCAAGGGGGGACCCGACTGCCTCGCACGCCAGGCAAGCGGCAACAGCGTTGAGATAGCTCTTCTCGTCTCCTCGTTCCATGGCAAATGGCTGCTCCATGCCTTCCCTGGCAACCGTTGCCGTGTTGCTGCGGAAATGGTAGCCCATCTGCACCTGATTTGACGCCTCCTGACCGTACAGGACGTGCCGTGGCAGAGCCTGTACGATCCTGGCTACTTCCCTGTCGTCGCCACAGCCAACAATCAGGCCACCTCGCTCAGCGCACTGCTGCGAAAACCGAGCGAATGCGCCGACAAGGTTCGAGAAGTTGCCTCCATAAGCCCCCAGGTGGTCGTTGTCGATGTTTGTTACTACAGCTACGTCCGCATGGAACTTCAGGAACGAGCCGTCCGATTCATCAGTCTCCAGCACCATGATCGGGCGTCCCTGAATCTGCTTTCGCTGCGTCCCTTCAGAGGGAAAGGCTCCATCAAATCTTGCGATATGGCCTCCCACGCAGATGGTTGGAGCAAAGTCCTGGATTGCCAGCGCGTATCCAATCATTCCCGACGTCGTGGTCTTGCCGTGCGTGCCAGAAACGGCTATCAGGAAATACTGTGATGCGACATCAGACAAGACGTCTGTTCGGTGGAGAACGCCCGCTCTGATCCCCCTTGCAGCCACGAGCACCGCGTTGTCCGGGAGAATTGCGGACGACCGTACAACAACTTCGTCATGACGAAGTGCACCGGCTGCCTCGGCTTCGGACATCACCCGTATGCCCAGCGAGGCCAACCGTTCAGCCTCGGGACCGTCATTCGCGATATCTGAACCCCGCACATCCATTCCGATGCTGCGCAGCAACATGGCCAGTGAACTCATGCCTGCGCCGCAGATGCCAACGAGAAGAAACGATGTTCCAGGTTGCAGGAGCTCAATCATGTGAGCACTCCTCTTCGATGGTGCGCACAATGGCCTCCGCAGCATCACTCCCAAAAATGCCGGAAGCAGGGAGGGACGGGCCTGTTGCATCGTCAAGCGCCTTCTCCACGATGGACAGGTACCCGTCGAACTGCAGTGACTGCTGCTCAATGCGTATGCCGAGGTGAAGGCTCTCGAGATATGCCGCGTTCTTGGACTGGTGCCGGCCAAGGGCGAATGGATAGGGGATGACGACGGCATAGATGCCCCCGACAGCAAGCTCCGTAAGCGCAAGTGCACCACCTCTCGTCACAGCTACACGAGTCTCCTCATAGAGTCGCTCCATATGCTCCTCATAGGAGACGACGGCAGGATTCAGGTGTCGCAGAGACAACCCCCTCACCGCATCACGAATCCTTGCGTAGTCCTCAGCTCCAGTCACAACGGTGACTGGAACTTCGCGGCCCCTGTTGTCCAGCTCCCCGATTGTCCGCAGGAACAGTTCGTTGACAAAACTGGCTCCGCCACTACCCCCGATAAACAGCAGCCCCCGGCGAAGGGGTCTGCTGGACCGGCACTCCGTCAGTGCCGCGTAGACCTTCCGTCGCAGAGGGTTACCAGTGACGGTGAACCGTGAACCGGAGACCCCTTCAACGGGAAACCCCAGGAACACGTGCCGCGCACGACGGGAGAACAGTCGATTCGCCCTCCCCATGACGGTGTTCTGTTCCAGAAGGTACACGGGAACCCCGCTCATCTGCGCAGCAACGATTCCTGGCACCGATACGTATCCGCCGGTACCGATGAAAGCATCCGCATGGGCGTCCGCCATGACACGGCGGGCCGCCCTCACTCCGCCTCGAGTTGCACGTGCAAGGCGCCATACCGATCTGGGGGTATACAGAAGCGGGGCAGAACAGACAGTTCTGACATCAAGTCCCTGAGAGAGGAAAACACGTTCTTCCATACTGCCGGATCGCGCCAGCATGGTGACGGTTCCCCTGTCCGACAAACGCTCAGCAATTGCGACTGCGGGGTAGATATGTCCCCCTGTTCCTCCTCCAGCGACAATGTAGTGCATCAGACAGCCTCCGGACTCCGGGAAATAGCTCCCGCGATGCCAAGCGCGGCCATCTCGAAGACGATGTGATTGCCTCCCTGACTGAAGAAAGGCAGTGGTACTCCTGTCGTAGGAAGCAGTCCGACAACGACACCAATATTGACAGACGCCTGCACGGCGAGGAATACACCCAGCCCCATGACATAGACTCGGGCAAACGGCTCAGAGGACCTCGAGGCAATCTTGAACAGGTCGAAGACGATCCACAGAAAAATGCCGAGCACGATGGTCACGCCGATAAGCCCGAACTCCTCCGAGAATATGGCGAAAACAAAGTCATTCTCCTGGGCCGGGAAGTGGACGAACTTCTGGACGCTCCGCATGAAACCCCGCCCCAGCACTCCACCCCTCGCGACGGCAAACATGGAGTTCACCAGTTGATAGGCGATGCCTTTGGCCTTGTCGGCCGTCAGTGGGTTGATGAACGAGGTCATCCTGACTTTCCAGGAGTCTTTCATGTTCACCGCAATCAGAGCCAGCACGCCCAGGGCAGCCGTTCGGCTGATCCAGTAGCCAAACGGAGCACCGACGCCGAGCAGGATAGCGATGGAGGACCCGGCAATGACAAAGGCCGTTCCGAAGTCGGGTTCCAGTGCGACCAAGCCTGTGAACCCCAGCACGAGAAGCAGAAACGTGCGGTAGTATCGATGGTCATACTGGTTCAGGTACTTGCCACTGAAGAGCTTGGCGGCGAGAAGAGGCACCACCAGGACACCTGCCTGAGATGGCTGCAAGCCAATCGAACCCGTTCCGATCCACCGGCTGGAACCGTTGACACTCCTGCCGATGCCGGGAATGAGAACAGCGATCAGCAACGCCCCTAGAGCATACGTCAGGAACTCCGAAATGTCTGCCCAGCGCATGTACTTGAACCGCGAGCAGAACCAGTAGGCAAAGATGCCGACACCGACGATAATCGCCTGCTTAACGACACTCGGGGTAACAGCCACCAATTGACCTCGCGCGGCGCTGAGACTGACCGCGATACTGTAGTTCTGCAGTACCCCCAGGCAGAGCAGAATGGCGACGAGAACCAGGATGCGCCTCACCGCGTTATTGCGTCCAGGCGACCCTGCACGATCTCCCTGAACCGGTCGCCACGCTGCTCAAAATCCCTGAACATGTCGAAACTGGCACAAGCAGGAGACAGAAGCAGCACACCACCTGCAGAAAGAAGTCGCACTCCATTGCTGACAGCGTCCTCAAGCGATTCGACGCGGACAACCGTCTTCATGCCGGCCTTGCGCAGCGAATCCTCGATAGCCGGGCCGGTCGCGCCCATCACGATTGCCGACACTAGATTCTTGTCTTGAGCCAGATGTCGTGCCATCTTGTCGAATGAGACGCCCTTTGAACTGCCGCCTAAAATGACTGCATATGGTCCAGTCATGGCATCAGCAGCCGTCATAACCGATTCTGGAGTCGTTGCCTTCGAATCGTTGACGAACGTCACGCCGTCCGCTGCTCCAACGCACTCCAGTCGGTGAGGCAGCCCGTTGAATCCCCCCACAGCCCTGCGAATGGCATCTGGGGAGATACCATACAGAAAGGCCGCCAGAGCTGCGCTCATGGCATTCGCCACATTGTGCCGCCCCCGGAGACGCAGATCTGTCTCCCTGAACAACTCCACCGTGCGTGTTGCATCTTTGAAAACGATAACGCCATCGACAACATGGGCACCGGAGAACGCGCCGTCGCCCAGTCCGAAATAGAATATGGAAGGACTCAGCATTGGCCCAAGCGCCCTCAGCGCGGGATCATCCCAGTTGAGCACGACAGCGTCCTCCGCCGTCATGTTCTCGAACAAGCGCTTTTTCGTGGCGAAATAGCGTTCCATGGTACCATAGCGGTCAAGATGGTTCGGAACCAGGTTCGAGAAAATGGCCACTCTGGGATGGAAGGCATGGACTGTCTCGAGCTGGAAGCAGCTGACTTCAAGAACCGCCGGCCCTGCCAACGGGTGCTCCACCAGAAGCTGCGAGACTGGAGTACCCAGGTTGCCCCCCGTTACCGCATCGGGATACTCCTGAGCAACGATTTCTCCAAGAAGAGCCGTGGTTGTGCTCTTGCCATTGGTGCCAGTCACCGCAAGAACTGGCAGGCCGGCATAGGCGGCAATCTCTGTCTCACCGACGATGAGCTTGCCCATCTGCGCAGCGGCCAGGACAATCGGAGCTTCGGGTGGTACGCCGGGCGAGACGACGACAACGTCGAAGGTGGCCATGATGCTCGCAGTGTTCTGCCCAAATTCAAAGGGAACTCCCACCTGCTGCAGCAGTCGTGCGGCATGCTCGAACTTCTCGTCAGCGCTTCGCTGCTTGAATTCCGATACGAAAACGTCCACTCCGTGATCATGCAGGTACAGGGCTGCGTACAATCCACTTGGCAATGCTCCGACGACGAATGCAGAATTGAAAGGGATCACTGGTTACCTCCACGTCATCGTCAGTGCCCCGGCTATGACAAACAGGATACTCACGACAAGGAACCGGTCCACGATTGTTGGCTCAGCCCACCCGAGCTTCTCGAAATGATGGTGTATCGGAGCCATAAGGAAGACCCTCTTCCTGCCCCCAGAGGCTTTGAAGACAACCACCTGGATCATCACACTTATCGCCTCTCCCAGGAACAGTCCTCCCAACAGGATCGACGACACCTGGTTCCCGGAGGCAAACGCCCACGCGACGAAGATGGAACCAAGCGCAAGCGATCCCGTATCTCCCATGAACACTGATGCTTTTGTACCGTTGAACCATAGAAACGAGATAACGAAAGCAACAGCTGCCAAAGGGAGTATGCCGGCCAGTCCTGACGGATGCAGCAGCGACGCTGCTCCGGCCACGGCGAATGTAGGAAGACTCGTCTTGGCGAGCAGACCATCCAGGCCGTCCGTCAGATTGAACGCATTCACCATGCCGACCGCGTACAGCATGGCAACAACATAGAAGGCCCAGCCGGCGAAAAGGATTCCACCACTCGCCAGGCGAAGGGTCGGAACGATCGATGGATACCCGAGATAGAAGAAGAGTCCGGCCGCCACTGTCTGGATCAGAAGTTTCTGGTAGCCAAGCAGTCCGCCATTTCTGTGTTTGAGCTCTTTGGTCCAGTCGTCCAGAAAACCGGAAAGGAGACTGACAGCCACGAAGACAAGTGTGGCGACGTCAAGCCCTGTCAAGCCTCTCCCCCCTATCACGAAGAGATAGGCGGCCACGGCTCCGGCAATGTTGAGAACCAGCATCAGGCCGCCTCCCGTAGGCGTACCCGCTTTGGACTTGTGAGAAGCAGGACCCTCGTCCCGTATCAACTGCGTAAATCGTGTCCTGCGAAGCCACGCAATGAGGAGCGGGAAAAGAGCTAGGTCCACAAGGGCAAGAACGAGAGCCAGCGACATGGCAGACTTGGGGGTCATCGCTGTCCCTCCTGCGACCGCAGACCACCAGCACCACAGACGTAGCCGTGGTCGCGCAACGCGAGGCGCACCTCTTCCCGATCATCGAAGATGACATCCTCGTGTTCATAGTATATGACCGTCTCATGCCCGCGACCGAGAACCAGGACCATGTCGCCGGGCCTGGCCGCAGCTATGGCGCTTCGAATTGCCTGCCTTCTGTCTTCAATGACCGAGAAATGGTCGGTGGTGAACCCATGTTGAATGTCATGGACGGCAATCGACGCGTCTTCATGACGAGGGTCCTCGACGGTCACGAACGACCAGCGGCAGGCCTCCTCTGCGAGGCGGGCCATGATCGGCCGTTTCTCGCGGTCATCGCCGCCGACAGAGCCAAACACGGCCAGCAAGTCCCCTTGCACAGTCGACCTCACGGCGCTGAACAGTGCTGAGAACTCCTCTGGCGTATGGGCATAGTCCACGACAACCTCGAACGGCTGTCCACAGTCAATACGCTCATAGCGCCCGGGGATGTAGAGTGGGGCAGCAAAAGATTGCGCAGCCTTGCCCAGGTCGCAGGTCGGTTCAATGGCATGGACCGCACTGATGGCCGCCAAGCAGTTGGACGCCTGGAACGCCGGGCCGATCGAAAGCTTCACGTCGAACGTGGCTCCGTCACGGGCAAAGACGTGAAACGTCGTTCTTCCCATTGTCGACACGACGTGTTCACCACGCAGGTCAGCCTCTCGCTCCAGGGAAAACGTCCTGACCTGCGAGCGCCCGGCTGCGTCCCTGAATGCAGCGAACGAAGGATCGTCAGCGTTGAGGACGGCTACAGAGCCTTCATCGAGTGACGTGAACAGGCGCAGCTTGGCCGCCAGATACGCATCCATGGTGCCATGATATCCCATGTGGTCCTGCGAGAAATTCGTGAAAACCCCATAATCAAAGCGCATGCCATGGACTCTGCTGAAAGCGAGCGCGAACGAGGAGACCTCGAGCACTGCAACCTGTGCCCCCTGGCGGACCGCACGGTCCAGATACCAGTTGAGCGCAAAGGCTTCCGGCGTTGTAGCCGGAAGTGCGTCGGGAGGAAAAAACTCGCCGTCAGGCATGAAATAGCCTGTCGTCCCGATCATGACGCAGGCAATGCCCAGTCCCTGCAGAAGACGACGAATCATGTATGCTGTGCTTGTCTTGCCGCTCGTTCCAGTAATTCCAATCATCTTCATGCGACGAGCAGGGAAGCCAAAAAAGGCCTGCGAGACCAGACCCAGGAACTCACGGCAGCTCGAGACAACAACAACGGGTACATCCTGAACCTCGGGATGCTCAGTCTCAGCGACGACGCAGGCCGCCCCAGCGCCAAGAGCGCTGGCGATGCAGGACGCTCCGTCCAGCCTGGTTCCGGAGATGGCGACGAACATGGCTCCCGGCCCGCATTCACGCGAATCAGGCGTGACCAGGTTGATCAACGTCCTCTGGCCCAGCGAGGACCGCTTGGGATCCCAGGACGCTGGAGGCAGCATATGAAGGAGCTCGGCAAGCTCCCGTTCGTCGACGGCGAATTTCATGGTTTCAACCTCAGATACTGTATCAGCTGCAGTGCAATCTTCTTGAAGGTCGGCCCTGCCACCTGAAATGATGTGCGTTCTCCTTTTCGAGTCTCATGGACGCTGAGGAACACGACGACCCTGGGGTCATTCGCGGTCAGGATTCCTGCGAAGCTGAATACGTACGATCCATCATTCAGATAGCCTCCCCCGGGAGCGGCGATCTGACCAGTACCAGTCTTTCCGGCAACTTCGTAACCGGGGATGTATGCACTGAAAACGCCGATATCTTTCTGCACGACTCCATGGAGGCCCTCGAGAACGGCCTTGGCCGTCTCTGGCTTGAACAACTGGCCGATTACCCCCGGGACGTCTGTCCGCTGACTCGCTCCTGAGGCGTCGACGATGTGATCGACCACGTAGGGTCGCTGCATGAGGCCTCCGTTGGCTATCGTGGCATAGAAGTTCGCCATCTGGATCGCCGTCACGGCTACGCCTTGGCCAAATCCCATGGTAGGAAGCGTTGTCTTTGACCACAGAGACGTCGGAAGCAGAATGCCGGACTCTTCTCCAGGCAGATCGATGCCCGTCGGTTTGCCAAAACCGTACTGGCTGACGCAGTCATAGAAGCGCGTAGCTCCTATCTTCATGCTCAACTGGCAAAACGCCACGTTGGAGGAGTGCTCCAGCATTGCGTAGAGGTTCATGGTCCCATATGGATAGAGATCGTGAACGACCGTGTCGAAGACTTTGAGACTACCGCCGCTGTAGAACGTACTCTGCAGCGTGATCGTACCTGTTTCGAGACCGGCAACCGATGTCGCTGCCTTGAACACAGAACCAGGCTCATAGTTGGCACTGATTGCCTTCTCCGAGAGAGAGCTCATCGGAGCGTCCTGCCAGTGTTCGGGATCTACGCTTGGCACATCGACCATCGCAAGGACCGCATCGGTCTTTGGATCCAGAATCGTGCATGTAGCCCGCTTGCCATCGTATGTCTTGAGGGTGTCCATGAGAGCCTGCTGCACGAAATACTGGATGTTCGAGTCGATCGTCAGCACGATGTTCTTGCCTGGTACAGCTTCGAGAACATCCTCTGTGACGGCGGGTTCACCGGGATTCGAGCCAGAGACTCTGTAGGTATGTCGCCCGTTCGTACCTCCGAGTTGCCTATCGTATTCGAACTCGATTCCCGACAGACCCTGGTTGTCCGAGCCGGTGATGCCGACCACGGAAGACATGAGAGCTCCCAGCGGATAGACCCGGCGATAGCCCTTGTCCAGCACGATTCCTGGTACATCGAGTTGGCGCAGTGCGTCATATTCCTCGACGCCAACCTGCTTCTTCAGGTAGATGAAGCTTGATGACGTGCTGCGTATCTGCTTCTCCAGCTGCATCACCGATGCCTTGAGGACGGGGGCGATGCGGGCCGCGGTCAGCTGAGGGTCTTTGACTTCCTTCATGTACAGGCCCAGGGACCACGTCGCCACATCCTGCGCTAGTACACGCCCTGTCGAATCCTGGATCATTCCCCGCTTTGCTTTGATAGGAATGGAGTCGGTCTCAAGCTGCTGGTTGGCCTTGTTCACGAGCGTAGTGCGAGCTACCACTTGCAGGTAAATGAACCGTGACTCAATTCCTAGCACTGCAACGAGGAACACGGTAAAAACGACCACAAGACGTCGTCTAAACATCTCATTGAAAGACGCGACGCCTCTCTTCATCAATTGCGTATGGTCTTGACGCAGGTATTCCCGCTAATGAATACTGTCCAGTGTGCCGATCACCGCCGTGTTGTTGGCTGCCATACCCACAGCGTCTGCGGCAGCTCGCACCCGATCGGGTGACATGAGCTTTGTGTCGCGTTCGAGCAGCGATTCCTGCTGCTGAAGCTGTGCTTGAATGGCCGTCCTGTTCAACTCCACCTGACGCTCCAAGAAAAGAGTTGTGCTGTACACATAGCCATAGGCGCACAGCAGACCGACGACCGTCACGCCCAGAACAATGTACCGACGCGCAGCAGTTCTTGCCGCGACCGAGACGCGAACTGTCGCCGCAGGGCGGCGGACTGTTGTGTAGTTGCCTCTGACTGCAATACTCATGGCTGTACCCTTTCCAGCACGCGCAGCTTGGCACTGCGAGAGCGTCTGTTCGTCGCGACTTCTGAGTCCGTAGGTCGAATGACCTTCTTGTTGACCAGGTGAAATCCTGGCTCCCCCGAGACCGGATTCTCGCAGAGAGCCAGGTAGCTTCTCTTCACAATTCTATCTTCCAGCGAATGGTAACTGATGACCAGGAGTCTTCCGCTTAGATTCAAGAGCGATGCTGCGGACTTGAGACCATTCTCGAGAGCATTGAGCTCATCGTTGACATATATGCGCAGAGCTTGAAAGGACTTGGTAGCAGGATGTAAGCGGGCGTGCCTGGTAGGGAAGACAGCGGCTACTGTCTCCGCCAATTCACTCGTCGTCTCGATCGGCGCTCGTTGCCGACGGCGCACGATCGCGCGAGCGACCTGGCGCGACCTCCCCTCCTCGCCGTACTTCCACAAGATGTCGGCGATGTCTTCCTCTGGAAATGAGTTCACGATATTCCTGGCAGTGACCTTGAGATCGTCGTCCAATCGCATGTCCAG
>Ga0315289_10002707_pt1 | contig 27091 bp, 28 predicted proteins | sample YL17G11_40_MG_FD_203452 | JGI IMG/M metagenome (GOLD analysis project Ga0315289, IMG submission 203452) | Sediment microbial communities from Yellowstone Lake, YNP, Wyoming, USA - YL17G11_40 | ecosystem: Environmental > Aquatic > Freshwater > Lake > Sediment | place: USA: Wyoming | collected...
TATCCCGGCTCGAAGGCCCTGTCCATAGCGGCCGCAGGCTGCAACTTCAGGTGCCAGTTCTGCGACAACGCCGACCTGAGCCAGTCGGTAGGCGACCAGTGCCAGCTCGAGGACATGCCGGGCAAGCGCTACACCCCGGAGGACATAGTCAAGCTCGCAGAGAAGAGCGGGTGCAAGAGCATCGCGTACACCTATACGGAGCCCACGATGTTCTTCGAGTTCGCCTACAAGACCGCGAAGCTGGCCAAGCGCAGCAACATCCAGAACCTGTTCGTCACGAATGGCTACATGAGCGAGGAGGCGATAAAGAAGATAGCCAAGTTCCTGGACGGCATTGTCATTGACGTGAAGGCGTCGCTCGATCCGGAGTTCTACAAGAAGTTCATGGACGTGCCGGACGTGCAGCCGATATACGACACGCTCAAACAGGCCAAGAAGCAGCGCATATTCCTGGAGGTGACGGACCTGATAGTCCCGCAGATGGGCGACAACGTGGAACTGTGCCGCAAGTTCGCCGAGCACGTGAACTCGAACATCGACTCCAACATCCCGTTCCACGTGCTGCGATTCACGCCAAGCTACAAGCTGATGGAGCTGCCGCCCACGCCCGTAGAGACGCTCGAGCGCTGCGCAACCGAGGCCCGCATGGCAGGCCTGCGGCACGTGTACGTGGGCAACGTGCCCGGTCATGACGACGAGAACACGTACTGCTACAATTGCCGCGAGCTGCTGATTAAGCGCAACGGCGTTCAGATAGAAAAGATAAACCTGCAGAAGGACAGGTGCCCGAACTGCGGGTTCAAGATAAACATCCTCGTGGACTGAAACAATACAGCGAATTGTTTCAGATTGTTTCACTCGGCCATGCGCAGGCGTAAGTATAATAAACACATCCGATACATTATTATTCAATGAAGTCCGACAGGTTCGTTGCGTTCTGCGCGTTGGTTTTCGCAGGGCTTTTGGCGGGTTCCATGATGCCTTGCGCATCGCTAGCCGATACTGCGCAGACGCGAAACCCGGACATAAAGTTCTACAAGATAGACGTGCGCCTGGACGAGGAGAGCCGGAGCTTCGTGCAGCTGGTCATGACTTTCAAGCAGCCGGATACGCGCTTCACGTTCAAGGTCCTCGGCCGCGTGGAAAACTTCAATGCCAGCAGCAACGCGGGGCCAGTGGAATGCCGGGTCGCGGTAAGCGGAACGAGCGACATAGACTGTGCGATGAACCTGACCGACATGCAGAAGGAGCTGAGGCTAAGTTTCGAGACGATTGACTTTGTGAAGCCTCTTGACAACAAGTTCTACTTCAGCGCCGACCTCACGCCGCACGCGTCCGTGGACAGCGCCGTTATTTCGCTGCGGCTGCCGTCAAATTCGCTTCTTGTCGGCGAGGATATATCATCAAGCGTGCTGTCCTATCCGGACAAAGCATCTGCGCACATAGCCGGCGGCAACATACTCATTAACTGGGATATGTCCTCGCTTACGGCCGGGGACACGCTGAAGCTTGAAGTGCTCTACGAGCGCGTGGCCACGCCCCTGTGGTTCCAACTGAGGCTGAGGTATTTCGTGCTTGCGGGCGCAGCGTTTGCCGTTGTTCTTGGATTTATCATAGTCCGCCATTTCAGGAAGTCCGAGAAGCTCGTGCTGTCCGTGCTCGACGAATACGAACGCAAGATCGTGGACATCATATCCGCGGAGGGCGAGGTGAAGCAGAAGAAGATAGTCGAGCTTACGAACATGTCAAAAGCCAAGGTCAGCCGCGTAATCAAGAGCCTTGTCAACCGCGGGGTCGTCGACGTGGAACGCTCGGGCCGTACCAACCGGGTAAGGATGTCGAAGAAGAAGCTCGAAGGACAGTAAAAACGCGTGAAACGCTCCCCGATGCGGTGAAACGTTCCAGACTCGGAATATGTTGTGAAAAGCTATTTTAAAGCTTATTTTTGATAAAAAAGCTTTATTTTACGTTTAGAAACAATTGGAAGCTTTCAAAATGCCATTTCAGCCGATTTTGCGTTCCTGATTTTATACCTGTGCAAACCTGTAAATTGTTTCACTCGAATCATATATACTGTACAAATCAAATTAACTTCTAGAAATTCCCAAGCACGGTGGGCTATCGACCGCCGAGCTCGCGCTCGGTAGTGGGTTGCCTGCCGTGAGGAAGACGAAAAAGTGAGAAAAAATATGAAAAAATTAATCGCAGTATTCATGACTGCATTAATTGCGTTACTCACAACAACGTCCCCAGTATTGGCAGCCGAGCAGTTGGGCAACTACCCGACTTTCCTCAAGGCTGCCGACGGAACACTGGGAGCTTACGTTGTGGTGGGCTCCAGAGCAAGCGTGGAAGACGTCGTGGGCGCGATAGATCTCGCGACCAGACTCGCTGAAGTCGGCAAGACCACGACTAGTGCGTCGTGTGCCGGCGCTGCGGCGGCTGTCGATGGAATCTCCAAGGATTCGATTGCTATCCAGTGGGGTTTCCTCGACAGTTACTTCCCAACCAACATAAGGAGCTTCCACTACAGCAAGCTCACAACCGGAACTTTCAGCTGGGCCAGCAACACCTACGACTACTATGAAGACATACAGCTCGGAACTGGCGGTTTGACAACATCGACAGACCTGTACACGAGCCACGACTTCGGGACTACGGGAATCAACGGCACTCAGTCGTTGGTGATACCGACTAACATCCTGAAGTACAGGTACGTCTTCAAGAAGGCGTTGAACCTTGGTTCCAAGACTGCAGGAAAGGGCACTCCGACTGCACCCGAATACACGTATCCGATCAACATCAACCTGCTCGGAAAGCCGTTCCAGATAGTTGGACTCGGCATCAACCAGGTGGTCATGTTGTCCGGATCGATCGGAACAGCCACTGCCACTACGCCTGTCGTTTACGGAGACTACTCCGCCTATTCCGACCTTGGAAACGATGCCGGTTGGGCGAGGGTCATAATCAAGGACAAGGCTGGCAACACTGTCGACACCATGGTGATAAACCAGGCTAGCGACAAGACATCAACTGCAGCTGGCGTGACGGTAAAGATTACCGCTGTCAGAGCTTTGCAGGACGGAACTATAGTGGGCACGGACCTAGTAATGGGCCCGACAAACGCTATAGAAAAGACCTACCCTGTGAATTGTGACATATCCGGTACCGGCACGAGCGACTACAAGTTCCCAGGCGAAACCGAGTGGTGCATCCAGGGCACAATAGCTGCTGCTGGAAACATCACAGTAGGAACCGACGTGATAGAAGTAGTCTACAAGCCTTCGACTACGAAGTTCATAAAGTCGACTGACGCTGACCCGGCTCTGTCGTTGCCTAACGGCTACGGCAAGCTCGGCTTTGTCGGCACGGGCTTCAACTACGATTCTTGGACGACTCTGACTTTCACCCCCGTGGTGGGAAGGAGCGCCTACTGGGACCTAGGCATGACCGGGGCTTCCAACTCCACTCTTGCCGCCACGAACCTCAACGGTATAGAAATATTGTCTGATGTCGCGGGCAGCATAGTGAACGGAACCACCGGTTACAACAAGGCCTACATCCTGTTCAACTACACGTTGACAAACGGAAGCTTGCCTGTAATGATCGGCTTCTACGATTCTGTGAACAGCAGAATCGCAGTCGATCTGAGCCCAGGCGCTTACTACAAGCTTCTGCAGGCAGGCAACGCCGGTAGCATTGAAAATGCTACATATAGCTTCAACTTCATAATCAGCTACAGCAACGGCGCAGCCCTGCCTGACAAGCAGTACCTGTATGTTAACATAACAGGCACCGCAGCGGGAGCTTACAGAACCGCCGGAGTCAATGGCGTAGGAACGGATTCTGGCAGCTACTTCGGAAACTTCATACTCGGAAGACCCGGACAGTATAACAACTCCGTGTTGATAAACTTCGTGAACAAGACTTCAACATGGAATACTGGTGCTGTGCCAGAGTTCAGACTGCTCACGGCGACGACGGCCCAGGCGAAAGACGTCCAGGCCTACTCGACTGACACGAGCGGAATTGAACAGAAGGTCGATGTTGGAACTACTGTACAGGACGTTGTTACCGACGCTGGAAGCATCATAGTCTCGCCGAGTACATACGCCGGTTCAGACGTTGTGAAGGTCAAGGTACCTGCACAGGGCCTGAACGCGAAGTTGTACGTCGGTAAGCTGACCAGCGGCGCAACAGGAAGCTCCGTATCGTACGCCAGCTATCCGTCAATCCCGATAACTTCAGCTGTGGCCAAGCTCGACACCGAGATAACCGCGACAGAGAAGGCGAAGAACCTTGTCGCTGTCGGCGGTCCGTGTGTCAACTCGGTCGCTGCTGCTGCTTTGGGAGTGACGTATCCGGCTTGCGGCGCAAGCTCGACTATACCACAAAGCAAGGGCCTGATAAAGGTCGTTGCGAGCCCCTACACTGAGGGCACTGGCAAGGTCGTGCTCGTCGTGGCCGGCTGGGAAGCTGCCAACACTAGGGCGGCAACGTCCGTGTTGCAACTGTACGACACCAAGCTGACTGGAGTAACTGCATCCGCCGTTCAAGTCACCGGTACTGTCGGAGCGCCGACGGTAACTGCGGTGTAAGTTCGGCTGGCAGTCAAAGCCAAACAGAAGCAGGAAAAGATTGAAAACTTTTCCCCTTCTTTTTTCTTTTTCTTTATCCGCGGCGTCAAGCTGCGTGCGCGAACGCGGCTGGAATCGCTTAAAAGAATTGAAAAAGGATTTAATCGTGAAGAACGCGTATAATTATACCACAGGAAGGTTGGAGCTATGTCGAAACTGCAAATCAAGCTCGATGCAAAATCAACGAGGAACGTCGCAATAGTGATCGCCGTTGCGTTTGCCCTAGCAGTCGCGTGGTACGTCTACGCGCGCTTCTTCGAGCCGATAACAGTCATAGATTACAAGGGCATTACGGTCGCTTTCCGCGCCGACCTGCGCGAGGCGGCCAAGGTGCCTGTGTACCCGGGCGAATCGGAGATATACAGGGACACGATGCACCAGCTCGCCAAGAACGTCACGATAGTTTTCAAGGACGCGGGCGAAAGCGGGAACCCCTACTACATAGTGGAAGAAGTGGAGCTGGTCAACAAGTTGAGGCTCGCCTACATGCTGGCGTTCGGCACGCAGACCGATACGGGAGAGTTCGTGCCGGGCGACATACCGACGTTCGACGCGCAGGAAGTCGACTCGTACGAGAACCTGCCCGGCAAGATACAGAACCCGATAATAGCGCTCGTGCATCCGATGTACGCCAACGAGATGTCCGTGCGCAACGAGGGCCACGTCACGCTCATCTCCGGTCGCAACCTGAAGGAGTTCGACCTTGCGACAGACAGGTTCCTTATGATAGCTTTGGGCATAGACCCAAGCGAGCTGAACGCGTAAAGAAGACGGCTGCCCAAGGCGGCTGGCCGCAAAACACAGTGAGGGGCTATGTTTTACCCGCTTTTCATGTTTTTCGTGCTGTTCGTGGGAGTGTACATGGTCGCATGGTTCCTGCTGGCCGCGCTATCTGGAATGGGCAAGCTCCACGAAAAAATCGTTTGGAACCGCCAGCCAACCGTTTCGATTCTCGTCCCGGCGCGCAACGAAGAGAAACACATAACCAAATCGCTGGAATCATTAGCAGGCTTGGACTATCCGAAGGACAAGCTCGAGGTAATGGTGATAGACAACGGCTCCACAGACAGGACGCTTGCGCTGGCAAAGGAGTTCAAGAAAAGGTTTCTGGGCAGGCTGAAGGTGAAGACGCTCACGGTCCCGGCCGCGGGGAAGGGCAACGCCCTGAACGAGGGCATACGCCACGCCTCCGGCGAGATAATAGGCGTGCTTGACGCGGACACGTTCGTCACGACGGACTGCCTCGAAAGAATGGTTCCTTACTTCAAAGACGCTTCTGTCGGCGCCGTGACGAACTACGTGAAGCCGATTAGGGCGAAGGGCGTACTCGCGTCGCTGCAGAGCATAGAGTATGTATTCAGCTCGTTCAGCAAAAAGATACTGAGCACGCTCGACTCGCTGTACATCGTGCCGGGCACGCTGTCCTTGGTCAGGAAGAGAGTGCTGAAGAAGATCGGCTTCTCGAGCGACACGCTGACCGAGGACATGGACATGGCGCTGTGCATTTTAAAGTCCGGCTACAGGATAGAGAACAACATGGACGCTGTAGCTTACACGTCCGTGCCGGCGGACTTCGCCGGTCTTCTGAAGCAGCGCGTCAGGTGGTACAGGGGGTTCATAGAGAACGTGGCAAAGCACTCCGACGTGCTTTTCAACAGGAAATACCCGCATCTCGGGTCCTTCGTGCTGCCGTTCTCGAGCTTCCTGGCCATATTCGTCGGGGTGGCGCTCACGTTCGTGCTCCTGTCGAACATATTGGACGCCACGTTACTGGCAGTGAGGAGGTCCTTCTACATACCGTTCGCCGGCACGCTCGACCTTGTCGCAATATCCCTGAGGACTTTCAGCCTGGCAAAGCTGTTCGTGTCCCCGTACTCGGCGATAACGTACGTACTCATATTGCTAAGCTCGCTGCTGGCGGTGGTCGCCGCTTTCAGGCTGCAAAGGATAAGGCTGAGGAGCAACCTTCTGATGCTGCCGCTGTACTTTTTCGTGTACTACACCATGATAATGATTTTCTGGGCGGTGTCGATAGCGGCGGAGCTGGTGAAGCTCAGGAAGAGATGGTAGGCCGGGGCGGCCGGTCCGTTCGAGCTGCGCGGCGAACTTACTTATAATTGAAAAATAACAATTATTAGGAATCGGTGGGAAGGGTATGAACATCTATGTCAAGGCATTCCTGATAACAGTCCTAGTGTTCATTTTCGGCCTGTTCGTGGGGCTGAACATCGAGAGGTTCATGCTCTCGAACCTGGAGAAAAGGTCGTCGTCCGTAGAAAGCTCTATAAGGGACATCGAGCTCGAACTGCTTTATTTCCAGGGCCTGGGCGAGAAAGACTCGTGCACGTTCCTAAAGGAAGTCGTGCGCAAGACTAACAACATGCTCGACGTGATGGCCGACCAGCTTGGCAGCTATAACGAAAATGACATACTGTTCACGTCCGGCCAGATCGCGGACATGAAGGCCACGTACACGTCGCTGCTGATAAAGGACTGGATCCTGCAGGACAGGATCAAGAAGGAGTGCAATTCCACTGTTGTTTCGGTGCTGTTCTTCTATTCCACCAAGGACTGCGACGACTGCGTGGTGCAGGGCGATGTGCTGACGCTGCTGAAGGATATGTTCAAAGATAGGCTGATGGTTTTCCCGCTGGACGTGGATGTCGATTCGGACATGATCGGCATACTTATGTCAAAGTTCGGGGTCAAGTCAACGCCGAGCCTTGTCGTAAACGGCCGGCTGTACAGCGGCATAGTGCAGAAGGACAAACTCAAAAACAGCATATGCTCCGAACTTCCCGGCGCGCCAGAGTGCGCCTAATCGCTAGAGAAGCTTCAACCCTCTCGCGATCTCGTCGACCTTCTCCTCGTCGGCCGGCCCGATGCCCACGCAAGTTATCGTGCCCTCGTCCAGCTGGGTCAGCCCGGCGTCGCGCACAACGAACACGGGCAGCTTCTTAGCTGCAGCCTTCCTGCGCAGCTCCGACAGCTCCTTCAGGCCGGGGACCTTCAGCACGACCTTCTTCCCGCCTTCGTCCTCCCACGTAGCGACAGCAGACTTGCTGGCCTTGTTCAACGCTCCAACGGACGCGTGCGCGACCTGCGCCGCGGTCTTGCCCACGCCCATCTTCAAGTCCTTCCTCACAATCACTATCTGCTTGTACGCCATCACAACCCGCCTTCCAGCGCGGCAGCAATCCAGTGCGCGCCGTAGAACCCGGCGAACGCCAAGACTATGTTCAGCACGCACTTGCCCAGTATCGACGCCAGCAGGAACTTCCTCGCGTCGTACTTGAATATGCCGCATAGTATGCCAACTATGTCGTCGGGCAGCGGCGTGGCCGCGAAAATGAAAACCAGCAGGAACATCCTCTTGTGCTTGAACCACCCGCTGTACTTCTTTATCCAGTCCTTGTATTTGCGTTCGATGAGCTTGCCTCCGCCCCAGCCGACTGCGTAGCCAGTCATCTCGCCGAGCGCGCTCCCGAAGCCCGCGGACAACCCCACCAGCCACGGGTTCATAACCGCGCCCAGCGCGGACACCAGCACGAACGACGGCAGCGGCAGCAGAACGCTCGCCGAGCCGATGAAGCTCGCGGCGAATATGCCGAAATAACCCATCGACAGTATCAGGTCGTTTGCCAGGTCGGACATCGAGACCGCGGCGGCCGTCACAGCGTCGAGCAGCGCCATAAATAGTCTTTGCAGTCCTTTCTATAAAAACAGGAAGCGCTGCCTCGCCGCGTTCCAACGGATTTATACTGCAATGACCAAACAATTTGGTATGAGGCTGCTCATGCCGCTCGCGGACGGGTTCGAGGAGATAGAGGCTTTCGTCCCGCTAAGCGTTCTGCGTGGCGCGGGCGTGCAGGTGGACACGGTCGGATTGGCGGGCAGCGTCGCGTCTGGCAGTCATGGAGCCAAAGTCTCGACCGACAAAAGGCTGGCAGAAGTGCGTGTGGACGACTACGACGGCATCGTGCTGCCCGGCGGCGGCCGTGGATGCGCGAACCTCGAAAGGTCGAAGGCTGTGATGGATATCATAGCGGGCATGAACGAGCGCGGCAAGCTTGTTGCTGCAATCTGCGCTGCGCCCCTGCTGCTGGCAAAGGCGGGCGTGCTGAACAACCGCAAGGCCACTGTATACCCTGGCATGGAAAGGGAGCTGCCGTATCCGCGTCCCGGCAGAGTTGTGGTCGACGGCAACGTGGTCACATCGCAGGGTCCGGGCACGGCCGTTGATTTCGCGCTGGAGATAGTGAAGCAGCTGCTGGGGCCGGCCGCTGCTGAGAAGCAGAGGAAGGGCCTCGTCGCTTGAACCGCCGGCGTGGAAGCACGTTCTTATCTTTATATCCGCCGAAAATTTAATTCAGGATGGGTGCAGCCCTGTGGTGCAGCGGCCAAGCATGCGAGGCTTTGGACTGCGCGTCTGAAGCGCTGATTTCGAGATGACGAGACAGGAGGAAACCTTGCGACGGCGGTTCGAATCCGCCCAGGGCTACAACGCTTTTGCAAACGACGGACTGTGGTGCGATTGTTCGACACTGCGCTGAACTTTCTGGTAGCGATGTACGGCAAGCCCGGACTGACGCTCGTGATGATACTCCAGACCATAATCGCTCCCATACCTTCGGAAGCGGTGCTGATGTTTGCCGGTGCGATGGGCATGGACGTGTTCGATGTCATGCTCTATGGCGGGCTCGGCACGATAATCGGCTCCGCGTTCGCGTTCCTCGCAGCGCGCTACGGCGGCCGGCCGATAGTCACGAAGCTGATAGGCGACAAGTGGATAGGCCGAATAGATAAATGGATAACGCGCTACGGAAGGAAGGCGATATTAGTCGCGCGGCTGCTGCCTATTGTGCCGTTCGATTTGATAAGCTACACGAGCGGGCTTACGAGCATGAGCTTTGCCGATTATTTCGTCGCAACTTCGATTGGCGCGCTGCCGCGCTGCCTGTTCCTCGCGTACGCCGGCCTGCTCGCGGGCGACGCGATGCGCTCGCTCGGCGCGAGCCTGGAGATTATTTTCATGCTCGGAATCGTGGGATTGTTCGCGTTCGCGTACATGGAGAGAAAAGGTTACATAGACAGGCTGAAAGATACTATTATAGGGAAACTTGTAAAGCACAAGGTCGAATGATTGGCGGGAGTGACGATTATGGATGCGAAAAGGATTTTCGCGAAGGCGCGCAAGGAGAAGCGCACGCTGCTGACGCCGGACGAGTCGTTCGAAGTCCTGAAGGCGTACAAGATACCCGTCGCGTCGTATGCGGTGGTGCAGGACGCCGACGGCGCGGTGAAGGCCGCGAACAAGCTCGGCTACCCTGTCGCGCTGAAGGTCGTATCGAAGAGGGTCACGCACAAGACAGAGGTCGGCGGCGTGATGCTTGACATCGACTCTGCGGAAGCGCTGCGAGCGGGTTTCGAAAAGATGCAGGCGAAGCTGAAGAAGGCGGGCGTCAAACCGGACGGGGTGCTCGTGCAAACGATGGCGGGCGCCGGCCAGCAGGTGATAATAGGCGGCAAGAAGGATTCGCAGTTCGGGCAGACCGTTGTGTTCGGCGCTGGCGGGGTTTACGTTGAGCTGCTCGAGGATGCGGCTGTGCGCGTGGCGCCGATAACGAAGGCGGATGCGTACGAGATGATGGTCGAGACGAGGATGTACAAGGCGTTGAAGGGATTCCGCGGAAAATCGTACGACATCGAATCCGTTGCGGAAATAATCGCAAAGGTTTCCAAACTGCTAACCGACAACCAGGAGATATCGGAACTGGACATAAACCCGGTCGTGGTCATGCCCGACAAGGGCGGCGCGGTTGCGGTGGACGCGAGGATAGTTCTCGAATAGCGCATTGAGCGGGGTGCGGCGATGCCAGACTGGAAGACGCATATCGTTTTCGGCCTGCTCGTGGCAATAGCCTGGGTCGCGGTCTTCCCTTTTCTTGGGATGCAACCGAACATTGAGAAGGTTTCGTCTCTGATATTCGTCGCTGCAGCCGCTTCGCTTTTTCCCGACATCGACATGCGCAACTCGAAGATGCGCGGAATGATTGCGCTGCTTCTGGCCGCATCCGTTGCCGTCGCATACGTGATTTTCTTCGCAAGCACATGGTACTATGCGATTGCGTACTTCGGTTTAATTTATTTCCTTGTCAGATATCTGCCAACCAAGCACAGGGGAGTGACGCACAGGCCGCAGTTCGCCTTGCTGTTCTCCGCAGCCGTGGTTCTGGTTTACATCGGTTTCAAACATACGTTTGCCTTCGTAGACGTGGCAACGTGGTTTTTCATCGCGCTCTCGAGCTATGCGGTGCATCTTGCGATCGATTCGATGTAGTAGGACGCGACCGCTCATTTCGCCAGCTCGAATATTTTCCTGTTCATCTCGAAGTATTTTTCCGGCACGGACTCCTTTATCGCTTCAAGAATAAGCTCGCGTTTTATCGGTATCAGGCCTCGCGCGCTTGCTATGCCGAGCATGTAGATGTTCGACGTCACTGCGGAGCCGGTCTCGCGCTCCGTTATGCCAGTCGCATCCACATCGATAACCTGCTTCGAAAACCCCTTCAGCTTGGCTTTTATCTCGCCCAACTCCGGATACTTTTCACCCAACGCCGTCACGGAAACTGGCACGACTTTGTGCGTGTTCGTTATGAACACGGTTTTTTCAGCCGAGCCGAGCTTGGCAGCGCGCAGCGCCTCGAGCGGTTCGAGCGAGATGACAAGGTCTGCGTGGCCGGCCTTGACGAGCGACGAGTATATGCGCTGGCCGAACCTCATCTGGCACGGAACGCTCCCGCCGCGCTGCGAAAGGCCGTGCAGCTCGGACATGCGCACGTCGTAGCCCTGCTTGAAAGCCGCGGCTGTTACGACTTCGGCGAGCGTCAGTATGCCCTGCCCGCCAACGCCCACGATTGCAACGTTGAACTCCTTCGCGTTGCCCTCCGACTTGCTTGATTTTTTCTCCATGCAATCACTCTACTTCTTCATCTTCGGCCGTATCGTTCCAGGTTTGCACAGCTGTCCGCACGAAGCGCATCCCCAGCACATGCTCTCGTCTATCTTCAGCCCGCCTTTGCCGTCGGGATTGTACGCAGGGCACGAGTATTCCTTCAGGTTCTTTATCTCCTCGAAGGTCAGCTCGCCAGCGATTTCGAACGTCGGAACGCTGCCCGCTTTGCGCTTGTCGCGGTAGTCGAGCAGGTAGCATCTGCGCTTCGCCACGATAACCGAAACCTCGTCCAGCTTCAGGAACTCCTTCACAACCGTTTCCAGCTCGTGCATGTTGTACGGGTCCACCACCTTCACATGCCTGACTCCGCAGGCCGCTGCGATGTCCTCTACTTTTACCGGCTCGGCCGGGTCGCCCATGCCGGTTATGCCAACGCCCGGGTTCGGCTGGTGGCCTGTCATCGCAGTGATGCGGTTGTCCATCACCACCACAATCGGATTCGATTTGTTGTACACCATGTTGAGCAGCGCAGGTATGCCTGCATGGAAGAACGTCGAGTCGCCGACGAACGCGATTACTTTCTGCTGGCCGCCGGTTGTTGTATTGGCCTTCTTTATCCCATGCGCAACGCCTTCGCCCGCGCCCATGGAAAAGACGAAGTCCTGCGTCTCGAACGGCGGAAAGATGCCGAGCATGTAGCAGCCTATGTCGCCTGCGAACACCGCGTCGTTGCCAGCGGCCCTCTTCACTGCGTAGAAGGTGGAGCGGTGCGGGCAGCCGGGGCACAAGACCGGAAAGCGCCGCGGAATCGTGCTGGTTATGGACGCAAATTTCTTCGCATGCGCATCATAATCGAAATCCAGCTTCTTGCCAGCCGCAGCCGCTATCGCCTTCTCCAAAAGCTCCGTGTTGTACTCGCCCGCGAGCGGCAGGCACTTGCGGCCGTCGCGGCCCAGCTTGCCGAATATCTGCAGCTTCGGATTCGCTTCCTTCGCCAGCGCTTCAATCTCCTTCTCGAGCACAGGGTCGAGCTCCTCGGCCACGAGCACAGACTTCAGCCCGCGGATGAATTCCTTTATCTTCTTCTCGGGCAGCGGATATGTTGTGCCGAGCTTCAGCACGGGCAGCTTAACGCCAAGATCGTTCATGGCTTCCATGACGTAGTTGAACGCCGCGCCCGAAGTTATCACGCCCAGCTCCCTGCTCGCGCCCGCGTTCAGCACTTTGTTCATCTCATGCGTCTCGAAAACAGCGGCCACGTTTTCCATTTTCTCGGCAATCTTATCATGCAAACCCATTATCGCAGGCGGTAGCGTGAAGTAGCGCTGCGGGTCCTTCACGAAGTTCGCCTTTCGTCCGCCGTGCACGACATCTCCAAGCGTTACGATCGTGCGGCTGTGGTCGACGCGCGTGGTCAGGCGCACGAACACGGGCGTCTTGAACTTCTCCGAGAGTTCGAACGCAACCTTGACAAAATCTATGCATTCCTGCGAATCCGACGGCTCGAGCATCGGTATGTGCATCATGCGCGCATAGCACTTGCTGTCCTGCTCCGTCTGCGCGCTGCTCCAGCCGTTCGGATCGTCGGCGAATGCGATCACCAGCCCGCCGTCCACGCCCACGTACGCAACCGGTCCGATGGAATCGGAAGCGACGTTCAGCCCGAACTGTTTGAAGGACACAAGCGCGCGCAGTCCCGACATCGCCGCGCCCGCGGCCGCTTCGAAGGCGACCTTCTCGTTCGTGCTGTACTCGAAGTACACGCCCGCCCGCTTCGCTATCCTCGCGAAAGTGTCTCCTATCTCGCTTGCAGGCGTGCCCGGGTACGTGGAAGCAAACTGCACGCCCGCTTCCAGCGCTCCGCGCACGATGGCCTCGTTGCCGAGCATCACGGCCTTCTCCCCCGCTTTTCCAGAAAGAACCTGTTCTGCCATAATCAACAACCGGGTGCGGCGGCGACTGTCGCAACTGTATATATGATTTGGAGGAATTTAAATAAATTCAGTTTTACGCAAGGGATGCCGTCAGAAGAATACGCCGAAGGAATGGAAAAAAATTGAAAACGAAGAACATGCAACATGTCGATTGTCGGTCAGAAAACTGTAAACCCCCTAGTGTTTCTTCTTTTTCTTCTTCGCCATTTTTTTGCACCTCAGATTTATTGATAATATTATTTGGTGTTCCTCGGATATAAACGTGAGCAATAATTTTTTAGAAATTTTTTTCGAAATTTTTTGAAAATTTTGCGCGCGTGATGCGTGCGGAAAACGTTTATGCGTTGAAAGCGAATAAATTTTATGAAAATAAAAATTTCCGCGACGTTCGAGGGAAAATGCGACCTGTGCGGCGACGAGAAGGTCGTTTTCACGGCGGGCGACGAGGACACGCGCAAGGCAGTGACGATCTGCAAGGACTGCGCCGCCTTGAACGCGGGCATGCAGACGTCCGAGGTCTTGGACAAGTACGGCCACGTCGACGAGACGCTGTTCACGGGCGATGCGGTCAGCATACAGGGCATGGACAAGCTGATGTCCGAGGTAGCGAAGCGCAAGGAGAAGGAAGAAGAGGAGAAAGGCAACAACTGAGCGCGTTTCTGCGGAAGCGACGCTGCGGTTGCGATTTATATTTGCGCGCGTAATTCTGTTTCGTGGGACTGTGGAGATAGACTACAGCAAGCTGATGGACAAGGTCAAGTTCTGGAAGGCCACGATCGAAGCGGCGAAGGACTTCACTGGCACGTCGCCGCCGAGCGTGTTCGTCGGCAAGTACGGCTATCCGAAGGTGTTCGTGGGCGTGCTCGCGCCGCCGCTGCACGAGGAGCCGGAGCAGGCCGCGATGCTCGATTCGCCGGAGCGATGGTACGCGAACCGCGCCACGATTTCGCAGATACTCAACTTCCGCGGCCAGATGATATATTCGCGGACAACGATGCCGGTAAAGTCAGCGTCGAGCGCTTCGAACGCGCCGGGCAAGCTGGTGGACACGATGCAGGAGATCGCGATGGTCAAGAAGCCGGCGGACATCGAGGTGCAGCTGAAGAAGCAGCCGACGTTCAACATGCGCTTCGACACGTGGGCAACGCCAGTCGGCAATCCCGCACCGCTCGAGCGCGTCAGGCTGACTGAGAATCCCGTCATCGAACGCAAGGTCGATTATCTGGTTTCGGACACGGACCTGAAAGCGCAGGACGCAGTGGGAAGGCTTTACGAGTACGGGCTCCCTGTCAGCCGCATACAGAAGATTTTCTCCGCAGGCCTGCTTGGCGTGCGTTTCCAGCGCAAGTTCGTGCCAACGCGCTGGGGGATTACTGCGGTGGACGATATGCTGGGCAAACGCATGGTGGAGCGCGTGAAGCAGCACCAGCAGCTTGGCGAGTTCCGCCTGTTCAGCAACGAGTACCTGGGCAACCATTACGAAGTGCTGCTCATACCCGGGCCGTACGAGTACGAGCTCGTCGAATCGTGGGACGTTACCGACCCGCGCCCGAAGATAGGCTCGGACTATGAGGATTTCCACATGCGCAAGGAGTACGCGAGCAACACCGAGGGCGCCTTCTACAGCGGACGGCTCGCGATTGCCGAGTATCTGGACAGCATCAAACGCCAGTCGGCAGCGCTCATCGTGCGCGAGGTGCGGCCGGAGTATTACGCTCCGATGGGCATATGGCAGCTGCGCGAGACGGTGCGTGGCGCATTCAAGCAGCAGTTCGAACGCTTTGATACGCTCGCCGCTGCGGTGGACAGGCTGAGCCGCAGGATGATAGTGGGCCGCAAATGGATAGTGAAGAGCAACCTTCTGCGCAACAGGCGCGAGCAGACGAGGGTAAGGCAATTCCTGAAAAGCGGCACGAACAGCCTCGGGCAAAGATAATTATAGAGAAACTGAGAAGTATTATTATGAAAGGAAGGCGGAGGACGAGTGCCAGGAGATTGAGAAAACATGCAAAGTCCCACGCTTCCAAGTTCTGCGTAGAGCGGGTCGAGAGCGGCATACCCGGACTCGACAAGCTAATCGAGGGCGGAGTCGTCAAGAACTCGGCGAACCTCCTGGCCGGCCAGACTGGAACGGGCAAGACAATCTTCACCTGCCAGTACATACTGCACGGATTGCGCAAGGGCGAGCCGGGCGTCTACATAACGCTGGAGCAGCAGGAGGACGAGATACTCGCGGACGTGGCGCGCTTCGGTTGGGACAAAGAGTTCAGGCAGGCGATCGAGCAGAAGAAGTTCCTGCTCGTGTCAGAATTCCCCTCCTCGGTCGAACAGCTGAAGACGACCGCTTTCAATGCCATCCGCCAGATTGGCGCGAAGCGGTTCGTGCTGGACAGCCTATCCATCGCGGCGATGGGCGTTCAGGACGGCAACGCGGCAAAAACAAGACGTGAGATTTTCGACTTTATCCGCACGCTGAAAAAGACGGGCGTAACTGCTCTGCTGATAACCGAGATACCGGAAGGCGACAAGGGGACACTCAGCAGGTTTGGTTTCGAGGAGTTCATAGTGGACGGCGTTTTAGTGTTGCATTATCTGGAATACGCGGGCGGTGGGGTGCCGAGAAGCTTGATAATAAGAAAGATGCGAAGGACCCGCCACGGCACTGACGTATACCCGCTCGCGTTCACGAAGGACGGGCTTAAAATATCCGCGTCCGGGAAAAGCGTATTTTAAGAACGGCAGGCACGCCAACCTCAGAAGGACACTTCGAAGGTGCAGTACCTGTTGCCGTTCGCCATGCAGGTCGTCTCCTTACATTTCGCCTTTTTTCCTGTGAGTTCTTTGAAATAGCTCTCCAGCATGCCGCAGATTATCAGGCATACCGGATTTTTCTGCCTGCCGAACTCATTCAGATAGATTTTCGCTATAGCGCTCGATTCCGTTTGGACAATGGCCGCGTGCGGCCCGAACTTCACCAGCTGCAGCTTGCCGAAACCGCCTAGGCTGAACATGTTCGACCACGTGTTCTTCAGCTGGCTTCTTTCCATCTTGAACTTCTTCTTGAAATGCCCGATTATCTCGTCCGATATATTCCTGCCCAATCCGATCATCATGTCCCTACCTTCGTCCTTGTAAGTCCTTTCCAGGTCTCTTTGAAAACCTACTATGCTTTTGACCGGTTGCATCGCAAAGAGCAGTTCGAATATGCTTATGTTCTCCTCAGAGAAGGACGCCTGCCTGCCCGTCAGCAGCTTCGAAAGGAAACCTGAAATCATCGCCAATCCCCCGCCAACCCACGCGACCTTACGCTAGCCCTCTTATTTCCCTCATCTGGGACCATTTCTCATAAGTAAGAACCTCCTCTTTTTCCGAACTGACCTCAATTATGTTTTTAAGTATCATCAGGATTTTGCCGTCCTTGATGGTCTGTTCGATGGCCCTCTCCAAAGCCCTGGCAAACCTGTTCGCCCTCCTAGTGTCCAGGAAGTGCGCGACGATTGCGACGGGCGCCTGGTACATTATTTCCATGAAGCCCGACTTCGGGAACAGGAACCTCTTGTAGAACTTCTCGCCTATTATGTCCTCGCCGATGAAGCTGAACTCTTCCTTGAAATTCCTTTCCAGCTTCGAGACGAAATTGAAGAGTTCCCCTTCCGCTCTATGTGTTTCATCGGCAACTTTCTTCATCTTGCTCGGCTTTGTCAATGTTTCTTTGACCTCGAAAGGCAAGGCTTCTGGGAGATCTATTAGAACGACATAGCAATGCTTGGATTTCATAGCAACGCCTTAATAATGTATGGTTATGCCAGCGATATATTTTTAAACATAAAACAGATTTTCTTAACGACTAGGAAGAATAAGACAGGTGTGTTAAAAAAGCGACTAGTGACTCCCCGTCTCCGCCAAGCGGTTCTGTGGGCTCACGATAGAACATCCTACCCAATGGTTTTACTCTATAAGCGGATATCTTACTCTCCAACTGTGTCTTTTTATCTTGCTTTAAGGCATAACCGACAGTCCCGACTTTCCAAATGCCTTTAAATGAAGATTTGAATGGCAGTGTTTCTATGTCATAAGCTGCTGAATCTATGTCTGGTAAGGCAACAATTTCCAGCAATATAGGCTTTCTGTACAAGTCCAAAGGCAACTGTTTGTTTTGTTTGTAAACTTCGTCTACAACCGATTTACCATCGGACACTACCAATGTTGCACTGGTGCTACCGTCTTCTGGAGTTACGACGTTTGCTCCATAAGACCTCAATGCAAGCCTAACTCTCTGGATTACTGCCTCACTGCTTTCGGAAACCTTCAATCCTTTGGACTTCAGATGAAGTTCTTTTATTAGGTTGTTTGCGAAACTGACTGCTCCGTCATATGATCCGATCCAGATTCCATAATTGGGCGAACTACACATCTTTTGCCCGCCTATCAAAATTTCTTCAGCCAACTGTCCTGCTGTATTTTGCACGTCTTTACTGACGTAGTTCTCGTCCAGTACGATAGCTCCTGTCAACGGGCCGGCGGCAAGCATCCTCACGTGATTTGGATTCTGGGCAACAAGCTTTGAAATCTCTTGATACGCCTCGTCTCCACCAGTAAACTTGACATTGCTTATATCGCCCTTAGTTAGGATGTTCAAATAGTTCGGGTCGTCTCTGGTGAAATACGACACCATCATCGATTTGTACAAAGTGCCAAGTGTCTCCTTTTTTCCACGGTCTTCCCCACGTGCGCCCGCATCCTTAAACGACTCGACCAGTTCCGTTACAGCACCGAAATTGTTTTTGTCGGGTTTAATCAGCGGAGCCACGTTCGAAAGAAGCGCAAGATTGATGTCCAAGATGACCGGTATCGCTGAATTCCCCGCACCGATAATCAGCGTGCCTTTGTCATAAGGTACTCTTCCAATATTTTTGCCCCGATCATAGCAGTCAGCATCCAACAAATGTCTATCTCCAATCGAGGCCGGACAATCTAGGTGGGTTTTGTAATAATCGACGTCAAATAATTGTGGATAAACCCCGACCTCCTGTTCGACAAGGATAGGATCGAATCCCGCGGTTGTCATTTCATCTTTGAGTTTATTCCTTCTTTCATAAGATTGGTCTTTCCACAATTCTCCGACATCAGAAAACGCATCTAACTTCGCGTCAACAGAAATTTTCATCAGTTCTTCCTGCAACTTGGGGCAATTGACCAGAAATTCATTAACCTGGGAAGCGGTGGCGGATTTTTCTAGAGTAGCCAACCCATCACCCCTACATCGGGCAACCTGTTCTTAGCTCTACGCCCTCTTCCGGTGTCATTCTTCCTACGTATTCATATCCGTAATCTGTATACTGATATTTTTCCTTCAAAACTCTTGGAAGTCGCACTCTTTTCGCTTTGTCCCCAGGGAACACTATCATTGGATATGTTGTAAAAGGAGACTGGACTAGTAGCGAACCCTGGCCCTCGCCTTCTACGAGCTTGTATTTGGACATGTCGATTAAATGCAAAGTTGTCAGAGGGTGATGTATCCTTGTAGACGTGTCAGGTATAGTTGGTATGGCTGGTTGGAATTCTGTTCCGGCTAAGACGTCAATCCATTTCGCGGGCACGATGCGCCCCTCTTCATCTTTTGTCAGTACATGGTCCTTGTATTTTTCCCTCAGTTCCTCGTAACTAATGTTCATCCTCTTAGGACCACCGCCTGACCACACAAACCCGTTCTTCCCCAATTCAACCGGCGGCGCACCCATCAGGAGTTTTGTAAAAATTCTTTTTCCACCTTTCGAGTTTGTAAGACCTTCTAAAAAGTTGTACAGCCCGTCGTTTCCACCGTACAAAACCTTTTGTGTGTCTCCAAAAAACCTGTCTTTGTTTAAAAACTTTATCACATCCCCCCTGTTTTGCGCGAATGTGCCGAAAGGTGTTTTGACTCCTTTTTCGTCTGCCTTCATGGAATGGATAGTCGGAACGCCTCTGTTTTCTAGCCAGTCGGACACATATTCCAAAGAACTAATATATTTCCTCATTTCTGGAGCAGCTAACAAAAGTACCATGGTGTTATGGTCCACCTGATTGCCTTGCAGGTATGTAATCATGCTGTTGTTCATCCTCCTAATCAGTTCATAATCAACTGGGCTGAAGTACGTCGTCACAGGCAGTTTTCCTGTGGTTCCAGATGAACTATTGGTTTTGCCGCCTTCGGGAGGGTTGTCTATAATATAGCGATTATATCCGTCTCCCCTCAGATCGTCAGAAAAAATAGCCAACTGTAGCGCATCTTCCAAATTCGCATCTTGCGGGTTTATCTTCAGGTTGTCCATCCTTCTCCTGAAATCCTTGTTATTATCGTAGAAGAAACCGAGCTCCTCCCTGAACAATTCTGTTTTGAGTTTCGCCAGTTCTTCTGGACTTTTGTAAAACAGGTTGGAACAAGAGGGATCACTAGTAAGGTCTAAAACTCTTTTGACATATCTGCTTTGCATTATTGGGTGCGTGCCGGCTGCGTCAAATTTTACGTACACATGCGTCGCCTTTAACCTTTCGATTAAAACTGAACTTTAAATAACCTATGCCATGAGCTCGTCGGTAATGAGCAATATCGACACGCTCTGTGTGTGGAAACCGGTTCTCTTCCCCAGCACACCGCCAAACTCACCGAACGTGTAGAACCCTATGAACGGCGTGTCGGGGAAGGCCTTTTTGAAGATTTCGATTTCCTTGCCTATCTTTTCTCCCATGTATTTGTTCCTGCATGCGCATGAGAATATTATCGCAGCGGCAAGTTTCTTTTTTCCTATCTGCTTCAGCGCCCGGTCTGCCGCATCTTTATATGCGTCAAAAATTTCGTTCTCTGTTCCTTCCATCACTTGAAGAGGTGTGTTCTTTTCGATTTTGTTGGAAAATATCAAATCGTTCATGAAAGTTGCACCGAATCCCCTTATCCAGGCTTCGCCGTCTATGTCAAAGACACCCAATGGGTGTAGCGCACCGAATTTTATCGGATCCTTTTTGATGTCTTCTTTTGGCACGCCAGTTATTTCTGCATAGACATCCAGCGCCTTCTTGTCGTTCATTTCACTGACCATCGTTGAACCACCCGATCGTTTTGACCGGTTCACCATTAGTACCTTGCCGGTCGGGTGATATCCATGGGAAACTCCTGTTGAGAAAAACAGGTTGCTAAGGATAGCCACGACAACTACTGCATCCTTATAGACTTTTCCGTTGACGAAATGATAGTTCCTTTTTAGCTCCCAATCGTCAAAAGAGCCGCCACCAACTATCGGGATTTGCGTGCCGCAGGTTTCGATTATCCCGTCCATCACTTCTTCCAAGTCGGGGATTTTAGGTATGCCAGGCAGAACTCCACGTTCTGGGCCCTTGCCTAAGACGATCAAAGAATAAGGAATCATCTTTATGATTTCCTTGGTCGTGTGCTTCCTGAATCTCATGTATTGCATGTACGCGTCGACATGCACGTCGAGTTTCAGGGACTTGAAAGCATCCTCAACCGCTTTGGCACCAGCCTTTTTTGGTTGTTCGAAGACCCTATCGCCGATTCCGATTCCGAACCGCAGATAATCTCCGCCGAAAACCATCACAACTACAGAACCGTGTGTTGCCCCAACTGGAGATATTTCCCCGGCCGTCGTGCAGCCCGCCCATTGAACACCGCCGAACGCCGAATGGACGCTGTCCACGAGCTTCTGGATGGTCTTATCGTCCTTTCCGTACTTTCCTCCCGAACAGAAAACCAAACCGAAGACGGGAGACTTGTCGTGATGTCTCCTCATGTCTTCCATTGCTTTATCAACGGCTTCCTTGCCTGCTTTGTTGGGATCGTTAGCGGTGCTTACCCCGACCCCCGCAAAAACATATTTAGCCAAACTAACACCTCGAGTTATTGCTTCATCCTCAGCACTTCGACCTCGCTGGGCCAGACTATGTACGTGTTCCCGACCCTTTTCATCACTATCATGCCGTTATCCTTGAGTTTTTTGAAATGGTATAGGTACTTCGCGGACAGGGACTTCGCGCTGCCGCTGTCGCCGAGTATGTCAGCGACCTCGACCGCGTTTATCGGCCACTTGGAATCTATTATTGTAAAGACCTTGGCTGTCGACTTTGAAAGGTCCGCCCTTATGTCCAAAGTGGGTATGCTTCTGACGGGCAACGGTAACACCTTGCCGGCCGCACCGGCTAGTACATATAATTTGGTCTTTGCAGGATTAATATATTTTTTTGGAATATTCCAAAGAAATTGGGCATTTTATATGGAATATTCCAAAACTATTCCGGGCCAGCGTCTTCCGGCTCCCTCAGCCTCTTGATCTCCGCCGGCAGCACGACCTTCGTGCCCCCGAGGTCCTTCAGTATGATCTTGTTTTCGTTCCCGAGCTCGGCCAGGCAGTACGAAACCGCCTGGTGGATCAGGTCGGGGTTCGCAGCGCTGTCCGCCGACTGGAAGTTGTACACGATCTCGGAGACGTGCATCGGCCAGTTCCTTTCCACCATCTTGAAAATCGCGTCCTTTTCGATGTCCATGCGCGCACTCACTTATCATAATTTGGCGTCCGGGAAACATAAAACTATAGAAAAGCCTCCTTGCCGTCCGTCGGCCTACTGGCCTTCGGCTATGTACACGTGGACGTCGACCTTGTCCGTGACAAAAGTGCCGTCGGTCGATACGTTGTAGCTGACTTCTATGTTTTTTGCCGTCAGCGTCTTAAAGGCGCTGTAATAGGGCAGCGTCAGTTCGTTGGTTATCGTCCTCTCGCCGCCGGTCTCTATGTATGCCACGGACGTATAGTTGCTCCCTGCGTGTTTCGGGATTGAAAGCGTTTTTTCGTAAGTTTCGCCTCTGGAAACGGACACGGGTTCCATCCCGCTGCTGACGAGGCTGCTGTTTTCGTATATGCTGTAGTAAAAGCTGCCGTTCAGGCTGCGGATTTCGTCCCCGGCAGTGTAGTTTACATTGATGCCAGCCGCCGACGACATCCTGGCCGATAACGATGTTGTATAATAGGCGTCGAATGAAATGTTGAGAAGGCGTTCGCTTATCGACCGCTTTATGAAGGACAGGAAATCCGAAATCTCGGTCTCCGAGCCCCTCCCAAGTTTGCAAAAGATATCCTTCAGGTCTTGGCCGGTTTCTGCGTAGAAGTACTCGCCGCCCGTCTTCTCTGATATGCATTTGAGCTGGGCTTCGCCGCTCGCGCCCACCTTGAACCCGATTGTATACACGGGGACCCCGTATGGGAAACCTTCGGCCGCCGTGCACGGGTCGTTTCCACAATTATCGGGGCCGGTCGCCAGCAGGATCGCAATCCTGTTCCTCGACGGGCTGGCTTGGTTCGTGATTATGGTTTTGGAATCCTCGACGGCCCGGCCGATCGGGCTTTTGCCGAATTTTTCGAAACCGTTGACTATGGTTTTCATGTACGCCTTGTTTTCCTCCGTGAGATACAGATAGCCGGTCAGCTGGCTTGCATTGCAGTTGCACGCGCCGGTCTTCGAAGGGCAGTATGGAAACTTATAGAGCGACACACGATCGGTCTCATTCGAGCAGTCCAAAAAAACCTTGGAAGAATTTATTACATCCTCCATGTTCACACCCAGACCGCCGGAAGTCCCGAGTGCCAGGAGCACGTCCTTGTTTTTGAGAAGCAGCCTTTGTTCGCTCAGATTGACCCGGATGTCCAGCGAACCCAATATGCTGTTTATGTTTGTACGTATGTATTGGGGGGTTTCTTCTATTCGCGTGTAATTGACGATGTATTTGCTGACCAGGATCGGGAGTATGACTATGGCTATGGAGATGACCGCGATCAGATAAAACTGGCCTTTGTTCGCCGCGCCTGGGGTTTTCGCAAGTTCGAGTTTCAATCTCATTCCTGACACTCCGATCTCATTCCTGGTACCATAGTACTAAATCGATCCTCCTCGGGTCGTACCCGTCTTTGCCGTACAGGAAGTAAATCACATTCGCTGCAGAATTCGCGGGGTTTCCGTTGCTGACGTTGGCCACGATGCCCGACGAATTGTATACGAAAAAGTTATAGCCTACGTCGGCAGGCAACACCAGCCTGAGGCTGGCGTTCAGTGCGGTGTAATTGCCCGAATAGACGTGGCGCTCGAGGTCGCCATATTTGTGCAGTATCGCCATCCCCTCCTCGCCGACTTTGGCCAGGTCTGTCACCCGCGTTTCCTCCCTTTGGACCAGCATCTGGTTCATGAATGTCATAACCAACGAGAAAAGCAGCACCAGCGCCACCGTAACCTCCAGGGTCCGCATGAACCCCCTGTCCCATTTGCCAGACGTTCTGCGTTTGCTAGGCATGCTACCAGACCTGCACCGTGGCTATCACGGCCTTCAACGAACCATCGAACATCAGGCATCTGCGCTGGTAGATGCCCAACTCTTGCCCCATGTCGGCCGATTTGTACTCGAACAGGACGTTGTTGTCCGCATCCTTCACCAAGACCCTGAAATCCCTGTCCCCGAGATTCAGCAGCCCCGTTGCCTGGCTTGGGCTGAGCTCAGCGAGCGCACCGAGCTTGCCTGGGGACACGAGGCATATTTTAGTGAAGTTCGCGCAAAGGCCGAGCTGTTTCGCGGCTGCCGGGTCATCGTCCCAATTGTCCGGCACGCCCTCGGAGCCGAAGAGCACGGCCGACACGCTGCCTGCCAGGTTGTCCCTTATGCTCTGTTCTGCTTCCAGGCCGTAGGAAGTCGTGACATAAGAGATGATTTGCAAGAAAAACATCACGCCTATTATGAAAATCGAGATGGACATTATCAGGTCTATGTTCGTGTCCCCCTTACGATTGCTGGGCGAGCCCGGACTAAGCGAAGGCCCCGCATGCGTTTCAGATCCGCAGAGTTTGCATGTTTTGAAACCGCGCATGCCAACACCCCAAAATGCCAGTATTCCGAACCCGTACGATTCCCTTAACGTCCCAAAGCATTACCCCAGTACGCCGAAGACGATTAGTGATATAGAAACCAATATCAGCGAGTGCTTGACGCCTGAAAAAACGCTGTTCTCGGCCATCTGCCCGGCGATCAGGCCGGCGAACACGGACTCGATGAGCATGAGATGCAATGAGATGTCGTCGAACTCTTCGACCAACGACTGCGACACCGTGCCGAAGCTGGCGAAGGATGAGACGAAGTTGTTCCTCACCAGGAACATCGAAAACAAAAGGCAGAAGAATATTATGTAGCATGTTATGATGATTACGTTCACCCTGCCTTTTATGGTCTCCCTGATGTTCATTATCTCCTTTGTGTGCGTGCCGATCGCGCTGAATATCTTCTTCAAATCGCCGCCCGAGACGAACGTGCCCATGACAACGCTTATCGACCTGTTGACGAGCTCGCTTTTGGTCTTCTTGCCCATCTTTACAAAGGCGTCGAAGAACGGCACGCCCCACGAGATGTCCTTGTGAATCTGGCGCACGTATTCGGTAAGCTCGCCATAATCCCTTTCGTAAATCGACGACATCGCCTGCATGAGCGAAATGCGGGTCTCCATTATGCTGCCCAAGTCGAGCAGGAGGGTGGTGAAAGCCTCCTCAAGCGCCCTCACACGGCCTGCGAGGATGCTCCTGTAGGCCAGGTACGGGAAGATCAGGAACATGGACGCCACGGCGTAGAGTATCATCGTATTAAAAAAATACAGGTTGAGAAGCGCCACTGTCGCGAAAGCTGCGACGGACACTGCGATTATCGCGAGTTCGGGTTTCTCCATGTTTGTACACCGGGTTCGGCGCTCATTCCTTCCTGAACATCTTCATGACCATTATAAAGACTATATTGGCTATGGGCAAAAACACGTACACGAAAAGCTTGAGCAAAAACATGGCGTTCAGGTAGCCGGGGGACAGTATCTCGCCCAGCATCACGAATATCAGGAACAGCAGCGGCGTTACCACCAGCAGCGTCGTGAACACGTCCTCGTACACGTCAAGGGATTTTTCATACTCGTTCTCCCTTAAAATCCTTTTGAACATGACGTCGTTGTACTTCTGCCTGAGATAGCTCGACACGTCGCCCCCCGCATGCAGCACGGATATCAGGCTGTTGAGGACCTCCCTGAAGGATTCGGAAGGCGTGCGGACGGCCTGGTCCTCCAGCACGGAAAGCACGTCTTTGCCAAGAATCTGCGTCTGCTTTACTATCATCGCCGCCTCCTTCGACACCTCCCCGTAGACGTCGAAGCTGGCTATCGATTCGAACATCGCAACTGGCGCCACGCCGGTCTCGGAGATCGAAGCCATGTAGTTCAGGGCGTAAGGCAGGTTCGCGTCTATGCTGTTCTGCCTCTGCGCCCTCTTGTCGTACGGATAGTATATCATTAAAAAAACCGCGCATACGAACACGAATGCGGGGAATAACAGGATGTACGTAGAAAGGCCGTAATAGTGTATCAGCAAAAAAGTCACGGCGGTGATGTTCGCGGAGATGATGGCCGGAATCAGAAAAATAGCGAGCTTGTACCTTTCGTAAGGCATGGTGATTCTGGATTCAAGGTAAACTTTCTTGAAGTCGGCGAACGGTTCCATCGGCCCTCATCCAGGTTTTCTTTATTTGGCGGTCTTTCTTCTCCGCCTGCCGCGGTGCGCATGCGAGCCCTTCTTTTTGTGCTTGGGCGGCCTGCCTTTGGTTGTTTTCTTGGCCGCGGCTGCCGCGGGGGCCTTGATCCTCTCAAGCACCGATTTCGGGTCGTACCAATAGTCCGATATCATGTTGAAGACGTCGTAGAATCCCTTTACGTCGTTTTCGACCATCCATCTTATTACCATCTCCCTATGCCTGAGTTCCTCCGAAAGGTCGTCCTTGGGCTTGCCGGTCATGGCGCTGAGTTTGTCTGTCAGGAAACTTTCGTTGCTCCATGTGGATTTTTCCTTCGCGAAGCTTTCTATGGGCATGAAGGTGTCCGAGAACGGATCCCACAGGAAAGGCGTCATCACGTCCGGCTTGCCGTGTGTGACATCGCGTATCTCGATTACCTTGCTTACTCGTCGCGCGTTGGATCCTCTTGACGTCGCCAATATCTGCAGCACCACTATGTCTATGAGTTCGACAAGGTTGGGTGAGAGGTTTATAGGCGGGCTTGTCAGGCGTTCGACAACGGCTTCCAGCGATTCTGCGTGTATGGTGCCGATGGACGGATGCCCGGATGCCATTCCCTGGAAGAGCACGCTCGCTTCCGGGCCGCGGACCTCGCCTATTACCACGTAGTCCGGCCTCTGCCTCAGGGAGCTCTTCAGCAGGTCGAACATGGTCACTTCACCGTAACGTTGCTCCCCGGTTACCTTGGGTCCGTAGCCCATCCTCGTCACCGCCTTAATCCAGTTCTTGTGCGCGAGGTTGAGTTCGGACGTGTCCTCTATCGAGACTATCTTATAGTCCGGCGGTATGAACATGCATATGGCGTTCAGGAAGCTCGTCTTGCCGGTGCCGGAGCCGCCCGCTATGAGCACGGAGCTGTTGTTCTCCAGTGCCAGCCAGAAATACGCCATCATGGCCGGGCTTGCCGTCCCGAATTTTATCAGCTCGATTGGCGTTA
>Ga0315289_10002708_pt1 | contig 27082 bp, 26 predicted proteins | sample YL17G11_40_MG_FD_203452 | JGI IMG/M metagenome (GOLD analysis project Ga0315289, IMG submission 203452) | Sediment microbial communities from Yellowstone Lake, YNP, Wyoming, USA - YL17G11_40 | ecosystem: Environmental > Aquatic > Freshwater > Lake > Sediment | place: USA: Wyoming | collected...
TTCGTTTCCTCTCCTACCTGCGCATTGCTAAAAATGAATGTAGAGACTTACTATGTGGTCCGCCAGTTCCAAAATGTCATGGAGCTTCATATAAAAAAGTGAGCCTGATCATTCCACTTCATCAAATTAAAGAAGAGGACAGAGAACAGTTTGGGGGAAAGGCCTTTTCCCTTGCGATCTTATCTCGGATAGGAATGAATGTACCGGATGCACTCTGTGTGAAAACCGAAGCCTACAAACAGTTTGTCAACTTTGCAGGGTTGAGAGAACGGATCCTATTGGAGGTCAATCGAAAGAACTTCCAAGAGATGCGTTGGGAGGAGATGTGGGATGCCGCGCTGCGGATCCGAAACATGTTCCTCCAGACCCCCATCCCATCAGAAATCGCAGAGGCGTTACGGTCTCCGATCGAAGAGAGATTCAAAGATAAGGCCGTTGTGGTCCGATCATCAGCGCCTGGCGAGGATTCCTCTCAAGCCTCCTTCGCAGGTCTTCATGAGTCCTATATCAATATCCGGGGGACGGAGGCGATCCTGGAACATGTACGGCTCGTCTGGGCCTCCCTCTGGTCAGATGCCGCGCTGCTTTACCGACAGGAACTGGGGTTAGACATCGAAAAAAGCGCCATGGCAGTTTTAATACAGGAGATTGTCAACGGTGAGAGATCGGGAGTTGCCTTTGGAAAGAATCCCAATGATGGGTCTCAGTCTGTGATCGAGGCCGTTTATGGGCTGAATGCGGGTCTAGTGGACGGGACCGTCGAGCCTGACCGATGGCTCCTCGACCGAGCCACAGGAAAGATTCTTAGGCACATCGTTCCTAACCGGGAGAAATGGATGATTTCATCGGGGGAAGGCACTCACCTTGAAGCATTGCCTGTGGACCAGGCAAGTGTGCCTCCATTGACGGTGGGGGAGGTGGAGAGAATCTTTGGTCTGACCATTAGGGTGGAAAAAGAATTCGGCACGCCACAGGATGTGGAATGGACTCTAAAAGCAGATGCTCTCTATCTGCTTCAGTCCAGGCCCATTACGGCCCTCTCTTCCAAAACCGCCGGGGACAAACGACCATGGTATCTCACCCTTCGCAGAAGTTTCGAAAACTTGAAAGCCCTGCGTAAAAGAATCGAAGGGCAACTCATCCCTGCCATGGTGGACGAAGCTGAGTGTCTCGCCCGTCAGGATTGGACGGCACTTTCTGATATTCAATTGGCCGATGAGATCGCCCGACGGATGGATATCCATGGGCGATGGGTTGCCATTTATTGGAGCGACTTCATCCCATTTGCCCACGGAATGCGGTTGTTCGGGCAGTTTTATAATGATACGGTGAGACCTGAAGACCCTTATGAGTTTATGGATCTTCTGGGGAGCGGCCAATTAAAAAGCCTGGAGCGTAATCAAGGACTTGAAGAGATGGCCTCGATGGTCCGAGAGGATCGTTCCCTTGCTCTAAGCTTAAAGGAGTTCAAGACGGATGAGGATGAGGGCTTCGGACGGATGCTGGATGAATTTATTAGGAAGTTCGGAGACCTCTCCTGCTCCATTGGAGAGGAGATTCAGTGCTCCCAGGGGCGTGAGGGCATCTTCAGACTTCTGCTCGAAATGGCCGCGCACCCGCCTGCAAAACAGAAAATGGAGCCCCGGCGTGTTGAATATCTGACGGCAAGTTTCCTCGACCGATTTGAGGAGGAACAGAGAGGATTTGCCTCCGAGCTTCTTGATCTCGGCAGGGCGAGTTACAGGCTCAGGGACGATGACAATATCTATCTTGGAAGAATTGAAAAGCAGATGGTGGCGGCCATGGACGAAGGAAGGCGACGACTTGAAAAACAGGGCAGGATCAAAGGCGATGTGACAGATCCGAAAGAATTGATCGAGGCTCTGAAAAGCCCCCGTTATCTTCCGAAGACACGTCTATCCATTGAGAAGGTGGAGATAGCTTCTGAGCTAAAGGCAAGGCAGATCGTTGGTCAACCTGCGGGTCCTGGAATTGCAAAAGGAAAGGCACGGGTCATTCTGAGCTCTTCTGACCTTTTGAATTTTAAATCGGGAGAAATCCTCGTCTGTAATGCGGTGGAACCCAACATGACGTTTGTGGTTCCCCTCTCAGCGGGAATCATAGAGCGGAGGGGAGGAATGCTGATCCATGGAGCGATCATTGCCAGAGAGTATGGCATCCCTTGCGTGACAGGAATTCCAGAGGCCACTTCTCAGATTCAGACCGGAAATCAGGTCACAGTGGATGGATATTTAGGGATCGTTACGATTGGATAGCTCTTTCTTTGAAATATCCGAAAATTCCCTATAATGAACGAAAGAAGATCCGAACTTAGGAGGTGATGGATGAGCAGACTGAAAGAATTACATACACCGGTTTTTTGGGCGGAAGGCCATCCGGGCAAGCTCGACCGGGAGGGTTGGGTCATCGAGGTGAGCGGCCTCTGCGCGAACCCGAAAACATTCACCTGGAAGGAACTGATCGCGTTACCGAAATCGATTGCCGATGCACGCCTCACGAGCGTCACCCGATTCTCCGTGCACGGAAAGTGGGGAGGCATAAAGGTTGCTGATTTGCTGAATGCGGTCCAGGCTGGTCCTGAAACCCAGCATGTCCGTTTCTGGTCTTACAGGATGATTTATGACACCTCCATCCCTATTGAGGTGGCCCTCCGTGAAAGAACCCTTCTCGCCTACGAGTTTGACGACGAGTACCTAGAAGAGGATTACGGAGGCCCTGTCAGGGGATTTTGTCCTTACTTGTGGGGTTACAAGTCAGCGAAGAGTGTTGTGAAGATCGAACTGATGGACCGTTATGTCTCCGGCTTTTGGGAACAGCACGGATATCCAGACGATGCCCTCATTACGGCAGGGAAAGTCCGTGACATGAACCAGGGTGGCCGCCTGAGACCTATTCCAAACGGTGAGGTGATACAATTTCTCGATGATTAGATTCCCTTATGGCAAGGTTGCCCTGGTGTGGTGAGTCAAAAGTTCGTTTCCTTAAAAAGTCATTCCTGCGGAAGCAGGAATCCAGTATTTCCCTTCTGGATTCCCACTTTCGTGGGAATGACACCCTATAAATATGTAAACGAATTGATGACTCAGGGTACTAGTCATTCGGACGTTAAGTGAAGACCTTAAATCCAATCCAGCCTAAATTAATATTCGGACAAGTCTTATTGGTACCGAAAAATAATATTGGCAAGAACAATAATTATATTTATAATTTTAGAAATGATGGTTCAGAGGTGGATCACGGACTCTGTAAATCAATCTTAAGCGTCTTGGAGGGAAGACCAATGCTAACATTTTTGAAGAAATTTGAACGGATCATTGTAACTACTCTGATCGTGATGATGGCGGTAACGATTCTTCTTGCCACAGTAGAATTGGGCTGGCTCATCATCAAGGATATCATTACCCCCCCTATCATTTTGCTCGAAATCGATGAACTGCTGGACATTTTTGGTCTCTTCCTGCTTGTCTTACTTGGGATCGAACTTGCCTCCACCCTCAAAACTTATCTCACCGAAAAAGAGATCCATGTAGAGGTTGTCTTTACCGTCGCTTTGATCGCCATCGGCCGCAAGGTGATCATCCTCGATGTCAAAGATATTTCAAGCCTGTCTCTCCTGGGAATTGCAGCCATTATTATTTCTCTATCTGTGGGGTATTTCCTGGTGAAACGAGCCTTTCTTGGAAAGGGTTCGCAAGATTCGGGGAAATAGAGGCACCTTTGGACCGGACTTCTTATAGAGGAAACAAAAAAACCTATGAAGGATCAAAGAAGCGTCGCTTACTTGTTAAGCTCCCCGACCAGAGGCTAGGGCTTCCCGGCAATGTAATATCACTTCATATTGTGCCCCTTGACCCTGCCTACCGGCAGGCAGGCAAGGCGGGACTTCCGGGACACTTTCCGGTCAATGGAAATTGCTCTCGAGAAGGGAATGGCATCAAATTGTTCTCTTTGAATGAATCCATTTAGAGAGCTTCTTAAGATCCGGACTTCTTGTGTACAAGGGATCCTTTCTCTCCTGGTAAACACTCAGTCTTTCTTTAAAGGTGGGCTTGGAATTGAGATAAAATACGCCGAGGGGCAGCTTTTCCACCTCCAACTCAATTCCAGAATTTTTTCAATCTTTTTCCCTTTCGTCACGTTACGGATTTGTTGTCTCCAGCCTTTTGAGTTCATTCCTTACCCAATTAGCTCTTTCTCCTTTGAGCTCCACTTTAAGGTAAGCCTTCCAAGCCAGGATGGCCTCTTGGACATCCTTTTTATTTTGTAACAAGACCAAACCTAATTGAAACCGGCTATTGGCATGTTTTGGATCGCTAAGGGTTGCCTTCCTGAATTCCTCAATGGCTCCATCATCATCGCCCAACCCTCTTAGCATGATACCCATATTTGTCCTGATATCGGGATCATCTGGTTTTAAAGAGAGATAGTTGTGATAAGCTTTAATGGCCTCTCGGTATCTTCCATAGTCAAAATAGATATTACCAAGTCTTAACCAAGCAGCAAGGTTATTAGGCTTTAACCGTACTGCCTCCTTCAAATCTTCGATCTTTTCCATCAGTTCAATGGAGATGGGTTCTTTGGTAACCGGAGACTGAGCCATGTGATGGACCAAAAATTTTTCAACCCCATTTTGCCTTGTAAGAATGACCCCTATAGATCCAGTGAGAAATCCCAGAACAAAAACTAACAAGATAGTAAAAATGGCCTTACCTTTTTTCATGGAAATGGTTCCTTTCCTTAAAATTCTATCCGTCACAACTGGATTTATCAAATCATTTCTCTCTCATGAGACTTGATTTTTCAGTGATTGAAAGATAAAAAGAATGATAGATGATGGTGTTGTTTATCCTATTAAAAAATCTGATTTACAGGAGGTTTTATTATGGGAGCGTTAAATCAGGAGGCTGATCATGCATCAATCATAAGGCCACCAATGAAGGCTGAAGATTTTAAGTTTCGCGGGAAAGGAATATCACAAGACCGTTTGAGGGATATCAAAAAATCCCTGCACACCTTCCATACTTTGGAAACGATGGCGGCGAATATTTACAAGTTCCAGATTACACCGAACCCCTCGGGGCTCAACCTTCAGCTGATCATGGCCATGTGCAATGAGATGACCCATATTCAGGATTTCCAGGTCAAACTTTATGAATACGGTTGGAAGCCCAGCAAATTCAGATGGGCCTTTTGGATGGTTGGTTTCGTCATCGGATTTGGTTCTCGACTGCTCGGACCTCGGGCCATTCTTAAGACAGCAACATGGCTGGAGAAGAAAGCAGTCCACCATTATGGTGAATTGCTCAAAGCTGTTGAATGGGATAATGACCTTCAGAAAATCATAGAGAAGGATGGATTGGATGAGGATGGTCATGTCAATCGTTGGCAAAACCTCCTCGAATCGAGCTGAAAAAGATTTTATCATCTCATTGGATTACCTTGCTCCATGGCTGAAGGTCCTCTCGTTCATCATTACGTTAAGAGACCAAAGAAAGTTCATCACATAATGAGGTTTAGAATTTCTAAGCTCGAAGGAGGAAAAGTTGAAGAACCCATCCAGACTAAAAAAGCTTTTGAAAGATCTTTTCTCTTCTCAACCATTGGCTGTCCTTGCGACTCAGGGAGACGGACAACCCTACGGCAATCTGGTAGCTTTTGCCGCCACTGAAGATCTCAAAGGTTTGTTATTTGCGACGGCTCGGGGTACACGGAAGTTTGCGAATATCACCATAGACCCGAGGGTTGCGATGGTCATGGATACCCGAACGAATAAAAAAGCCGATTTTCAAAGAGCTGTTGCCGTCACGGCAACTGGCATTGTGGAAGAAGTGGAAAGTGCGGAGAGAGATCATCTCCTAAAATTATATCTATTGAAGCATCCCCATTTAAAGAAGTTCGTGAAATCACCCAATAGCGCTTTCCTCAGGGTCAAAGTCGATAATTATTATGTGGTGAAAAGGTTTCAAAACGTTATAGTGCTTTCCATGCAGCAATGAGTTAGAAACAGACCATTTTTCTTCCAGAACCGGCCGATTAGACCTCAAATAAAAAAAATAAGTAAAAAATAAGTTGACATTTAAATTCCAATAGTATATTAATATTCACTAAAATTAATGGTCGCTTAAAAAGTGAGCATACCATGTTTTGTGATTCCTGCGAAACTAGGAATCCAGTTATTTCAAATAGTTCTGGTTTATGGCTTTTGTCGGAGTGACCGTTTTTAACTTTTTACGAATTCATCAAAATTTATTTACCAAAACTTAATAACTGGTCATTAAAATTCCGGATCATTAAAAATGGCTGGCAAAATTTCCTCAGGGATTGGTTATTTAGACCATCTTTTAGGTTTTCTTAAAACAGGTGATAATGTAATCTGGGAGGTTGAGGCCGGGACTTATATTGAAATCTTTCTCCAGCGCTTTATTGAGCACAATTTGAAAAGCGGATACAATGTGGTCTATGTCAGCTTTAATGTCTCCCCCTCCACCCTTACCAAACGCTTAGCCCATCTCTCTCATTTAGAATATCTGACCATCCTGGATTGCTTTACCTCCGGGAAAGGGAACAGTGATCCCCTCTTTGCTAACTTTTATGAGAGAGGGAAGGAGGGATTTAAAGGAAGTGTGATCAAGGTTGAAAACCCCAAGGACATTGCCCAGTTCCGGGTAGCCATGGATCGGATCGAGATTGAGAAGGGAGCAGGTGTCCGTTATATCTTCGACAGCCTGACCGGAATGCAGGATATCTGGGGTGATGAGAATGTTACTTATAAATTCTTTACCTATTCCTGCCCACGCCTCTATGATCTTCAAACCGTGGCCTACTGGGTTTTGGAGAAGGAAGCCCATACGGCCTCCTTTAAAGCCAATCTCAGACATATCACGCAGGTGGCGATCGAACTTGAAAAGCAGGACGGAGATCTCTTTTTTAAGGCGATCAAGATTGAAGGGAGATTTTCGAGGAGTGCCTTTCTCCCGAAACATTATGAGGTATGGGAACAGGAAGTCATCTTTCCATCCATTGGCGGCCGTAGGCCTGGCAACCTGGGCGACAAAATTAAAACACTAAGGAAAAAGATAGGAATGACCCAGAAGGAACTGGCCGAACAGGTGGGCCTGACTCCAAGTTTTATTTCTCAATTGGAAAAAAACTTGATCAGTCCCTCGCTCGATTCCCTTCTGAAATTGAGTGAGAAATTGAGTACTCAACCGATTTATTTTTTAACGGATGGAGAGAGCGGACCGCTCCAGAAGATGGTGATCAAACCAGGTGAAAGGCAGGATATTCAACTCCCGGCCCTGAAGGGTTCGGACATCAAACTTGAGCTTTTGGTTTCGGACGTGCTCAATCGGAGAATGGAACCTTACCTATTAACCATGAAAGAGGGGACAGCGATAGATGGCCATTTTTATGGCCATAAAGGTGATGAATTTGCTTATGTGATGGAGGGGGAGTTGGAGGTTGAAATCCAAGATGAAAAACAGTTGCTAAGACAGGGAGATAGCCTCTATATCGAATCGACATTCCCCTCAAAATGGACCAATACAGGGAAAGGAAATGCCGTTATTTTATGGGTTTTAAGCCCCCCTAGGGCAGGATTGTAAACTTAAGTAAAAATTAAGTATAAAATTTTTTTCCAATAAAAATTAAGTGAAAATGTATTTGCTGCATAAAATTTAATTAAATATTATTTTGGAGGCGAAAATGAACCTAAACCCAGTTGATTTGATCGTTGACAAATACCAGGAGAAGAGAACAGCCCTCATCAGCATCCTTCACGATGTTCAGGACCGGTATAAATACCTCCCCGATGAGGCCCTCAAAATGGTGGCATCCAGGCTCCGGATGGACATCAATGAGATCTACGGCGTTGCCACCTTCTATAAATCCTTCACTTTGACTCCTCAAGGGAAGCACTCCATTACCCTTTGCCTCGGGACGGCATGCCATGTTCGGGGAGGGCCAAAAATTTTGAGGGAACTCAAGGGTCTCCTCCATATTGAACCGGGGCAGACCACTGCAGACAGACAATTTTCTTTGAATGTGGTGAACTGTCTGGGAGTGTGCGCCATCGGTCCGGTGATGATGTTGGATCGAAAGTTTTATGGGGAGATGAATCCCATCATGGCGAAAAGGATTATTGAGAAATTAAATAACAAACGAAGAGGGGTGAAATCATGAGAACAGTCAAATCGGTCCAGGATCTGGAGAAATGGAAGAATGATATCCTCTCAAAGCAGAAGCGCCATGAAATCATCGTCTCGGTGTGTGGTGGCACCGGATGTCAGGCCTATGATTGTCAGAAAGTGAAAGCCCTCTTCCAGAAAGAGCTGAATCAGAAAGGGATGAGAGAAAAGGTTGCCTTGAAAGTCACCGGATGCCCGGGTTTTTGCGAAAGAGGACCTCTCGTGACAATCTATCCCCATAACATCTTTTATCAAAGAGTCAAGGCAGAGGATGTCCCTGAGATCATCTCTGAGACGATTCAGAATGGAAAAAAGGTGGATCGCCTTCTCTTTGAAGATCCCAATGCCCATCGGAAAATCACTTCCGCCAACGATATTCCCTTTTATCGATCCCAGATGAGACTCCTTCTCAGCCATAACGATCTTATCGATCCAACAAGAATTGAGGATTATATTGCGATAGGTGGATATCGTTCATTAGGCAAGGCATTATTTCAAATGAGACCTGAAGAGGTGATTGAAGAAATAAAAATCTCTGGTTTGAGAGGAAGGGGTGGAGCAGGCTATCCAACTGGAAAGAAATGGGAGAACTGCCATCATGCAAAAGGGGAACCCAAATATGTCATCTGCAACTGCGATGAGGGAGACCCGGGTGCTTTTATGGATAGAAGCCTGTTAGAAGGAAATCCCCATGCCATCTTGGAGGGGATGTTAATCGGTGCCTATGCCATTGGGGCCAATCAAGGATTCATTTATGTCAGACATGAATATCCCCTGGCTCACAAAAACGCAGAGATTGCTATCAAACAGGCCAGAAGGGTAGGTTTATTGGGTAAAAATATTTTGGGCTCCGGGTTCTCCTTCGACGTAGAGATGGCAAAAGGGGGTGGAGCCTTTGTCTGTGGAGAATCAACGGCATTGATTGCTTCGATTGAGGGAAAGGTTGGAGAACCCAGGAGTAAACAGATCCACCTGGTTGAACAGGGGCTGTGGGGAAAACCCACAAACCTCAACAATGTGGAAACCTGGGCTAATGTCCCCTTGATCATTAATAAAGGAAGCCAGTGGTTTTCCTCCATCGGTACGGAAAAGAGTAAAGGGACAAAGATCTTTTCTCTGGTTGGAAAGGTAAAAAATACTGGATTGGTTGAAGTCCCCATGGGCATCACCCTTAAAAAGATCATCTTCGATATCGGAGGCGGTCAACAGGATGGAAAACGGATTAAGGGAGTGCAAACAGGAGGCCCTTCAGGAGGCTGTATTCCGGCTTCTTTATTTGATCTGCCAGTGGACTTTGAAAGCCTGACGCAAGTCGGTTCGATGATGGGCTCAGGTGGGATGATTGTCATGGACGAAGGGACCTGTATGGTCGATGTGGCCAAATATTTCGTCCATTTCCTGCAAGAGGAATCCTGTGGAAAATGTCTTCCCTGCCGTGAAGGATTAAAAAGGATGGGTGAGATATTAGATAGAATTACAGAAGGGAAAGGGAATGGAGAAGACTTATCACTCCTTGAAGAGTTGTCCGAGGTTATCGTAGATACCTCCCTTTGTGGATTAGGAAAGACAGCACCCAATCCGGTCCTCTCTGCCTTGAGATATTTCCGTCCTGAATTCGAGGCTCATATCCATCAGAGGAGGTGTCCGGCTGCTGTCTGTACTCCTCTCATTCAATATTCGATTTCAGAAGTGGATTGCACAGGATGCGGGGCATGTAAGAAGGTTTGTCCGACCCAAGCGATCGAAGGGGAAAAAAAGCAGAGTCACCGTATCCTTTCCGAAATCTGTTCAAAATGTGGATCCTGTAAAGATATTTGTAAAGCTAATGCGGTGATGGTCCAGTAGTCCTCTTTTTTTCATGTAGCGCAAGGCTTTAGCCTTGCCTCTGTAATGGGAAAGCTTCAACGGTCTAACAAAGGAGAATAGAGATGGAGATCAAAACTGTCAATCTCACCATAGATGGAAGATGGATCAATGTGGAGGAGGGGAGCACCATTCTCCAGGCAGCCCATCAATTTGGGATCCACATCCCTACGATATGCTATATGGAAAACCTCACTCCCTATGGCGGGTGTAGAATCTGTGTGGTCGAGATCGGCAATGACGGAGGGGGTAAGACTTTTATAGATACTTCCTGCACGCATGAAGTCAGGCAGGGGATGGTCGTTCAAACCAGCTCCCCAAGAATTGTGCGGGCGAGGAAGATGTTAGCAGAGCTCTTAGTCGCCAGTGCTCCCAATGTGAAGATGGCCCAGGACATCGCCGCCCGCATGGGATTGCTCAAAGTTCGATTCCCCATGGAGGATAATCGGTGTATCCTCTGCGGTCTCTGCATCCGGATGTGTTATGAACAGATGGACGGAAAGGCGCTCGGATTTGTTGGAAGAGGGATGGGTAGAAAAGTGAGTATGCCCTTTGAGGTAAGGCCGGAGACATGCCGTCTCTGCCGGGGATGTGATTATGTTTGTCCTGGGATGATTGTTCCATGCCAGGGAGTTACAGAACCCGGAGAATTCTGCGGAAGATGCGTCCGTCTCGAAGAGATGCCAAGCTGTTGTCCTACGGGAACCTTTGGCTGCTTCTGTGAACAGAACCCACTGTAAGGTTAGACTCTTTTTTGCAATTCCCCATTTTCTAACTACAATCAACCTAACGCTATATTACTCTCACCTAAATTTAGTTGCCCAAATTCTAAAACGGGAATATAATTAATTTGAGCTTTTTAAAGTATCAAAAGGGAAACAGCTATGAAACAGAACATTACAACTGTAAGAAACACCAAGAAGTCTCCAACATTTCAGCGGAAAAAAGTCTTTCAAACCCTCCAGGCACACTTGCCTGAATTGCGTGAGCGTTATGGAGTGCGTGGACTTTCGCTCTTCGGTTCCTACTTAAGAGGGGAACAGCGCAAACGTAGCGATTTTGATGTGCTTGTGGAGTTTGACCGCGTGCCTTCTTTTTTTGAGTTTATTCGGCTTGAGCGCTATCTCAGCGAACTTTTGAAGATAAAGGTTGACCTGGTCATGAAGAGTGCTCTGAAACCAGCCATAGGCCGTCATATCCTGGAAGAGGCTCAGCCGGTATGAAATCCAATCGTGAATATACAGACTACCTCCAGGATATTCTGGAAGCGGCAACCAAGGCCAGACAGTTTGTGAAGGATGTGGACTTTGAGGCATTTCGCGCCAATGAGGAAAAGGTTTTTGCCGTAATCCGAGCATTGGAAATTATTGGTGAGGCTGCAAAGAACATCCCTAAATCAATACGTGGGAGATACACTGAGATACCTTGGGAAGACATTGTTGGTATGCGAAATAAAGTGATCCATAATTATTTTGGTGTGGATCTCCAAGTGATTTGGAAGACCCTCCACAAGGATTTACCTCCTCTACAGGTTGCTGTTGCAAAAATACTCGAAGATCATAAAAAAGATCATAATACATAAATGTGAACCCGTCCCCAATTATGACAGACCTATAATCCAAAGACAGATCGCTGGGGAAAGAGGGATTCCGAAGATGGAAGATTCATGGATCAGAAGGCAGATCCGGCCCCTTTCAAAGGCGTAAGAAAAGAAAAGTAGAAAATTGGGGCGGAAAAATATCCCTTCTCAAGCCAACTTTTCAACGAAATCCGAATCCATCTCTGACTGTTTCCGATCCGTCACTATTTCTTCTTATTGTATTTGGGCTGGGATCGGCTGATGATCCGAGTTTCTTTTTCTTTTGCTTCCTCGATGCTCTTCATTTGTTCGACACGAACTCTCGCACCAGGAGTTTCACCGAGGTGCTCCATAACTCTTTCGCGGACTCGACCGCGTTGAGCGACTCCCGTGTAGTTGTTGTTATCATTTGAAGTGAGAATCTTGTAAACGGCTGGTTTGTCATTTGGAAGTTGTGAAATCCCTTCTTCGCTAAACTTCACAGTTTTCTGTCCCATTGTTACCCTCCTTTAATTATGGGGAAGTACTCCCCTGAATTTTTTAGCTCGTTCGCCCGATTTACCGTTCCTAGTGTCCTCCTCTTCGGCGCATACCTCACCTCCTGGGGCTGCCTGTTCTGTCCATTGCGGTCATGCTGTCCCCTTCTCTTCGGATATCATCCAACATTCCCGCATCACCTCCGTCCTGTTTCTTCTTCTCTTAGATTTCGCTCTAAGTAGGGTTCAACAATTTCCAATACTTCGTATTCCTTATCTGGCTTGGATAAAGGTTCGTTGGCTGCTCCCTGCAAATGCATCTTTCCTTTCCATATCTCTGCATCTGCACAAATGAGCCTTCAGAAGTTCTCATCGAAAACTGAATGAAATTCTTATTAACCGGATATTCTGATCTTCCGAGTTTTGCCAGTTCAGACAGAATCAGGATTGCGCCTGCAGTTGAGAGAAACGGGAGGACTCCCAGTGTTGTATTTTTTTTGTCGCCCATTATTTCCAAATGTCCTGTGCTGCATTCCGGGGTGAACTCACGTTCTATCTCGTCCCCAAACCTGCATAAGATGCACCATTCTTTCAAGGGTATGTGTCTTCCGAAATTCAATCCCCAGCTTGGAGTTGTCGTTGCATGAAGAACGAGGGGAGGGAAATTATGCTGTACGCAACTCCATATGTTTTGCTCATTGGCCAGGCAGAGGATAATATCTGGGGAGTTATCAAGAAAATGACCTTTACTGATAAACTCGTTGTAGCTGCTCGCGAACGGTAGGGACTGCATCCTACTGGTTTTCAGGGCTTCTGAGCAGGCATCAACCTTGTACCTTTCGTGAACCACATCGAAGGGATTTAAGCAGAGAGACCTGTTACAGTTAGTGAACTCCACCTTATCAAAGTCAATCAGGAAGAGTTCTGCCTGCCAATCAGTAAGAGAAAGAAGAAAGTCGAGAGAGGAGCCTACTGCCCCACAACCAACCTGATGTATTCTCCCCAAATCCTTTTCCGATTGGTATTGTGGATTACTTAATTGGGTTGGGGTATCAGCTCTTTCAAAATCAAACAACGAATACCAGGATGAATGGGAATTCGAAGAAGGCATCCCTACCGCCTGCCTGAACAATTCGGCCACTCCTAAACAGGAAGCGAAAACCGGTCCAACAGGATTCTCATCATATGCAGGGTGAGTTGAGAAATCTACGCCATAGTGAATACCTGCAATCCATCCCCAGCCATCAATCCTCACACCCGGCCTAATCGGGCCCTTCGCGTTTTGCCCTATCAACAATACCTGATTAACGTCTTTTTGTGAAACGGGGCCGAATGTGAAGTCGCCATAAGGATCAGCATCTTTCATCATTTGCCTAAGAATGTCTTCGAAATTCCGCCCTCTCCTATGTGGGAGGCAAGAGATGGTCTCCTTCGGGATTTCGATTCTTATTTTCCGACACCACCTTGCTAATACATTGAGAGCAATGAGTGTCATTACCTGGATAGCATAGGAGGGCACTTCTTTGGAGTCAATGACGACGCCGACCGAGTAGTTCTCGAATCCACCAACATTATCAACTCTTTTGGTGCGGTCATCCCGAACGCGGTACCACTCTTCCCGGTTTAAGGAAAAATCATTCATGGCGTAGATCCTCAAGCACGGGGCTGATGGAGTTCTCAATCCTGAAGTGGATTTTTATGTAATCGCGAGAGAGCCTTATGAATTCCCCGCTGGTGTACCTGTGGATTCCACAGCTTGACAGGGGCATCATTCCCCTATGGCAGTATCTCGGGACCACGATCGAAACCAACCCATTCACCTTAAAGGCTGCCAGATCATCGTCCCCAAGCGAATGATCAACCCACGTTCCGGGATGGGAATGAACCTGTGCAATCTGGACACAATTATGTTTGTTCAGAAGTCTGACGACATCAAAATTCGACCGGGGAGATGTTGATACCCGCCCGTAATCTGAGACGGTTTTCGGCACAATAAGGGTGGAGACAGTGATTCTCTCACCCTCTTTTTTCCCTCCCCAATAAACCAATCCCTCATGCGGAGGTTTCTTTCTGCCGTATTCGGAAAGAATTCTTTCAGTGTGGTAAATAACCTCTAAGGGTAGGAGATAGAGGAGTTTGTCCTTGGGTGAGTGCAACTTTTTAGCGGGTATCATCCTGAAATACTTATCCACGCATCCTCCCTCGGTAAGTGTCGGAATTGCTGATTCTGAAGTATGTCGCCCTCAGTATTGCTTGAATGTTCTTCAGATCCCCGCAGCCCGGGTTCTGCTGCCATCCATCCATTTTCCACTCCCGATGCAAATCAGTATAGCCCTGGTATGCTTCCCTTGAGCACGGGTGGCAGATGCAGGGTTTTTCGTGAAAAAAACCTCCGAACTTTCCACTTGGCGCTGGATAGGCAATTTTAGTGCCTCTTTGGCCAGTTTTCGGGTCGATGAATTCGATCAGCAGAGGCCATTCTTTGTAATTGTCAAACTTGAATTCGATGATGTACTGTTCCTTGTCAATCGGAGACTTCATTTTCACCGTGAAGGTCTGGGCCTCCTCATTGACTTCAGACAGATCCCACCCGAACCTTTGCGAATCTTCCCTGCAGTCCTGGACTTCCTTTCTCACTATGTTGAGGCTTGTTCTTGGGTCAACGCTCATACTGCAACTCCCAGGTCCGTAAAGATTAGGATGTCGCCGTCCTGGACATGGTAGCTGACGAGGGGGCGTTCAGGCTGAAGAGGCGTATCAGGAGATTTTGCCATTCGGAGCTCGTAATTTCCATTTTGGGCGAAACCGAAATGCTGGACAACGGCTTGAATGACCTCCTGGATTTTGGTGTTCTTGTCAAAGCTTGTGTCCCAAACTCCTTGTGTTGTCTCGATTCTGACGCTCAGTTCTTTTTTGTTTTTGTCTTGCATTTCCATATACCTCCCTAGTTTTGGATTTTGAATTCTCGGTAATGAAGAATACTCGAAGCAATTTTGACCTTGACTTCTTTTCTCTGATCAGATAGTATTTATTAATCGAATATATTCTCCATTAGCGAAGTATTCGCTATATAATATAACATTCGCTATTGGAGATGTCAAGGGGGGGGGAAATTAATATTTTAAAAACCATTTAGAATACAACATCTTAGAGTAGAAAAAACATGGATGCATTAGGGGAACGAATTAAAAAAATAAGGCAATCCTTGGGATGGACACAGGATCGACTGGCACAAGAGGCTGGGGTCAGTAAGAGCTTCTTGAGTGAGATTGAAAATAATAAAACAAGTGTCAGCGGAGCAATTCTGTTAAGAATCGCAAATACCTTGGATGCATCTTTGGATTACTTAATGAAGGGCGAGTTAGCACCTGGCGAGGGAAAACCGACACCTATTGAAATTCCTCCTGAGCTTTCCGAACTTGCCGAAGAAATCGGTCTTCGCTTTAAATCAACGGTTGCTCTTCTGTCGGCACATAAATCCGTACTGGCTAAAAGAAGTAGCAAAGAAAATTCCGAGATGACGAAGGAAAAATGGAGAGCACTGTACCAATCTCTCAAAGATTATTTAGAATGAAATGAAGCTTAAGGACACACCCACAATTAAAAAAATGGCTAAGGAATTAGGGCTTACCCGGGTGATCAACGCAGAGGAAGCGATAAGGGAGTATTGTGTACGCAAAGTTGAGAAGATAATCGAACCTCTCGGCAGACCAAATGATCTTAATCAGCTTCTCGCAATTGTTAGTTCAAGCCTTAGGTTGAAATTTGAAGAAGTAGACACGGAATATGCTCTCTTTGAAATCTCCCAGCAATATGTTGGTAAAGGAGAGATAATTTTCGGGGATTTACATCAGCAGCTGGATGAGAAAACCGATGCAGTCTTGATTGAATTGAATCACGTGCAGCCCTGGGAAGCAAAATACATAGCAGTAATAGATTGCCGCGGGCACAAAGCATGGAGAGCCTACTTTTCAAAGTGGCATGAAGTTAGCCATGTATTAACCCAACCTTCCCAAATTTCTTTCAAGTTTCGACGGACTCCAACCAAAAAGAAAGAACCCGAAGAACAGATCACGGACAAGGTAGCAGGCGATCTTGCTTTCTACTCACCCCTCTTCCTGCCCGAATTACTGGCAAGAGTACAAAAGAAAAAACGATTGACATTCAACGTAGTAGAAGAATTAAGAACGGCCATTTGTCCTGTAGCCAGCCGTGAAGCAACTATAAGAGGAGCCGTATCCCGCACCCCATTCCCCCAATTGTTTGTCGTTGTAGATTACGGATTTAAAAAAGACGAACAGCGAATCATCAATACTACACAGATGGATATGTTTACGGATAAGGAAACCCCGTTCCTACCCAAGCTACGCGCAGTAGAAGTAATCCCGAACAATCCTGCAACTAAGGTTGGCCTCCGGATACACACCAATATGGAGGTACCGGAGGAGTCCATCATTACAGAAGCCTATCACAATCCAAATATTGGACACCAAGCTTATTCCGCACTGGAAAACCTTAATTGGTGGAAGCATTCTAGGGGAACACTGGAGACCATGCCTATTTATGTTGAAGCAACAAAAATAGGAAAAAGAGTTTTTGCCCTGATTTGCCAAGGGTAAATTTTTGTATATCCAAACGGGTCATCCTGCCTTTAAAATAGATTCTGGTACAACTGAATCCTCCCTCGCCTTGAAGGCGAGGGGTTCCGAAAAATGGTCGACTTGAAGTCGACATTGGTCTGGTGTAAACCGAAAGACCAATAATGGAGTAAGTCAGAAAAAAGAAGAAAATGCTCATGGTCGCCATGTAGATCACAATGGAAATATTAACAGCGGAATCATGACGACCATTTCGCAAGACTTTGCTTCGCCTGAAGGCGAGGGGTTTCCACCATCCCCGAAGGAGACGCTAAAATCGGAAGTTGCACCGTTTGTTCACCGTGGTTTTTGTCAGTTTCGAGTTCGGCGCACCTTTTCTGGTACCCTCTTTGATTCCCGTTCGGATTTGATACGGGCTAAGAGTTCTGAAGCAGGTTCATAGGAGCGACCTTCGCGGCGGGCGAGTTCGGCCTCGGTTGGGACCAATTCGCCTCGGAAGGCTTTGGCCAGGATGGACTGGGGAAGTTTTTCGGCCCGTGCTGTCGCTGCTGCTACTCGCTTCTCCACTGCATCAGCTAATTTGAACATTGATTCAACTCGGCGAACGATTTCATGCTGTTCGGCCAGAGGCGGTAAAGGAAACGCAACTTTATTTAAAACCGTCTGATTTACGAATGGTTGGCCAGAACCACCAGCGTTGGCGTTTAGATTAGATTGAGTAAAGACCATTTTGACATATTGTAAATTCAACTTTGTAGGCACATAGCTTGCGTAGATTGCGTTATCAGTTATCCATGCTTTATCTGATGTAATGTAGACGTTTCCGCAAAGCGCTCCAACCCTACCGATTACAAGGGTTGGGTGATCTACTAAATATTCCGAGTGATAACCGGTGATCCCATTGCCGCCATATATTGGATATGGCCCTTTTTCTTGTTTCTTCTTTGGTAGGAAATCTCCGCTTGACCACGCAAATAGATCTTCACCGGAAGCCCAAACCCATCCGTCAGGCAACTCTTCGAATTCAGATGGGTCTACATCCCAGGCCTCTCGGTATGGATGTAGAGATTCGGGGGCACCTCGCTTTTTTGGATTACTTTCTTGCATAAATTGGCGACGTTCCGCCAGAATTGATAACAACAAATCTTTGGCATGTTGAATGTACGACTGTTTTTCTCGCCAGTCTGAGGTGAGGCGGCCAGAGCAGGCAGCGGCGAGGACGGCCTGTCGGAAGTGTTTAAGAATCAGTGGCACTTTTGCTAGACGTTCTTTTGTTGCGTTAACCCGGGCAAGCAATTCTTCCACTTTTGCAGCGATTCGCTTTTGTTCAGCTAAAGGAGCCAGAAGGGCACCTGTTCTCGGAGCAAAACTTTGATTAATTCCCCCTTGAGCAGAACCACGAAAATTTTCTAAGATCCGATCTTGTCCTTCTTTTGAAAACAGGAAATAGAATAGAAATAGGGGATGGATACCTTCCTCTGGTCGGCAGATAAACACATGTTCATTAACCGCAGCAGGATTATAAGGGAAATCATCACGTACCAGAGCTACCTTCCCTGTTGTCGCTCCGTCTTTAACTATCAGGATGTCCCCAGTTTGGATATGACCATGGTTCATTTGTTTGAAGAAGTTATGAGGGACAAACTTAATTGTCTCAAATCTGAATTCACCATTTTCATTGATATGTTCTCCACCAATACTTGGTACACCTTCTTTAATTCCTCTGACCCCTCCTTTTGGGCGTGAACCCGATTCAAGAGTCTGAAGAATTTGGTCAAGGGTGATCTCAATCCAACCTACCGGTAGGTTGTTTTCTATAGGAGTACAAGACTCGGGGGGATTCTGGGCTCTGCCGTTACTCATTTTGTTTTATTGACAGGTGAGGTTAAAGATTCATTATTATTTTCAAGCATCCCGATTATGGCATTTAATTCTTCGACGGCCCCTTCCAGCTCCGAAATAGCATCGGCTGCTAATTCTTCTGGTTCTGGTAACTCATCCATGTTATCAAGCGATTCATCCTTAAGCCACTTTAGGCCATCAATCTTGAAGTCGCGATCCTTAACTTCGTTGATGGTAAAAGTCCGCCAGCGGTCTTCTTTGGAATCTTTTGGGGCTCTCTTTGAACGACCCTCTGGATTAGGGCCATAGCAAGCTTCGAACTCTGCAAAGTGTTGTAGAGTAAGAGGACGATCTTTTTTTGTGATTCGCGGGACGTTAGTGCGGGCGTCATAGACCCAAGTATTTTCGGTTGGGTATCCCTTGGCGAAGAAAATAACGTTGGTCTTGGTGCCGGGGCTGTAAGGAGTAAATGTCCCATTGGGAAGGCGAAGGACAGTGTGCAGGTTACAATCCTCAGTGAGGATTTTAAATACATCTCCAGCCTGATCGGCGAAGAGGACATTATCAGGCACAACGACGGCAGTTCGACCACCAGGTTTCAGAATACTCATCACATGCTGGACAAAATTGAGCTGTTTATTGCTGGTGGCAACAGTGAAGTCGTCACGATTTGGTGCTTGATTAGCGCCCTTGGTTCCAAAGGGAGGATTGGTCATAATGCAATCATAGCCGCCGCCTTTAGGAACTTTCTTGGGTTCATAAATGGCATCTCCTAAATATATGTTGGCCTGGATGCCATGCAGATAAAGGTTCATCAAAGCTAATCTTCGTGGCCTGTGGACAAGCTCAGTTCCAGAATACGTAGAAGTCAGAATACGCTTTGCCTCCTCACGCTCAAGACCACCTTTTGTTTTCTCAATCAGCCATTCATAGGCACAGACTAAAAACCCACCGGTGCCAGCAGCAGGATCATGAATGGTAAAGCCTTTCATCTTTCGAGGATCGGGCTTCATGCACCGGACAATGGATTGGATCAGGATGCGTGGCGTGAAGTATTGCCCAGCTCCTTTCTTTCCTTCCGATGCTGACTTTTCCAAAAGACCTTCATAGGCAGCAGCCTTTACGTCTATATTGAGAGCTGTCCATTCAATCTCATCGATGAGATTCACGAGACGCTTCAGGTTCACCGGATTACTGAATCGGGAAAGAGCGCCAGCGTAGATGGCTCCCAACATACCTGGCTGTTCCCCCAATCCCCTCAAAGTAGCCGCATAGTGATCGGTCAAGTCGGTGCCAGACTGCTCTCTTAAAACAGACCATGCATATTGCGGAGGTATTTCGACTCCTTTCTCCTCAATCATTTTGAGAAAGAGGAGATAGGTCAATTGCTCAATGTAATCACCGTAATCGATTCCGTCGTGACGCAGTGTATGACAAAATCCCCAGAGTTTACCAACGATGTCGGTCATAGATTACCTTTCCCCCCTCACCCTCGCCCTCTCCCACCAGGGGAGAGGAGATCATTTAAATTCCCCCACCTTTAGGTAGACGGCAGGGACCTATAATACCCGCTGTTTACGATGTCCGTAGGCTCCCCCACGCCGCCTAGGAGGCGAAATAGGATGAGGGGAAATGAATCATATTAAAACTATCCTAAAAGACATTTAGAATGATGCATTTCAATTTGAGGATGATTCATTTTTAGTCTTTGGACGTATGTAGCGAGTTCTTCAAACAAGCCCCCTCACTCCAACCCTCTCCCCCTGGAGAGAGGATTGCTTGCAAAGTATCAAGCGGCGATGGCTTCGTTAATTTCGTGAATAATTGTTTCCAGCTTGCCTTCAAAAATCTTATCCAATTTATTCCAGGAAACTCCCTCACGAGTGAAAATGGGGAGTGTTTCAATGTCTTCCTTTTCCATTAATAGATTTTCGATAAGATGTCTTCTAATTAAATCGAGCCATTTGTTTTGTTCTTCAGTGAACGAACGGCCGGATTTCACCTTCATCATGGCTTTATCGACTCTTCTTTCTACCGTAAGCAATTCTCCACCTTTGGCTGCATAACGGATTATGGAAATGATATCCGCTAATTCCTGGCTACAAGCACGCCGGAGATTTTTTTCAGTAAACTTATCCACTAAGTAATCTGGCTGTGTAGCCAGCTTCTCCCTAAGCGTCTTCAACTGCTTCGTATCAAATTCCTTGGGTCTTTTCAGAAGAATTTCCAGGGCCTCAATATGTTCGGGATTCATTTTTACGAATTTTTCAAATTCCTGCAAGTAGTCCTGAGGGCCAAGTTCTCTTCCATCCTTAGCCCTAAAAATAATTCTTGAAAGCACTTGATCTTCAGCCCCTTCAGCCCTAACAAATGCTTTCTGAGGCCCCGGATAATTTTCACAAAGATCCAGAAAGGCATCACTCTGCAAGGACTTGATTGTCTCACTCCATTGCTTCTCAAGCCTCTCATGTAAAGTCTGGGAAAATTCAGCTATGTCACATCCGAGAATATATTCGAACTGAAGCCTTCCTTCTTGCGTGATATTTTTGGAGATCCGATGAAGCCTCTTAGAAAGAACGCCGATATTGTATTCTCGGTCCTCATTATTGGCGATGGCCTGGACGATTTCACGAATGGTTCGGGTTGCCTTCACAGGAGCTTCAGCAGTAATACCAGTTGTCTTTCTGAAATATTCAAGGAGGCTTCCGTTAAAACAATCAAAAACCGTAAAATGGGTTTTATGAATTTCTGGACAGAGCCGGGTGCCCCGCCCCATCATCTGTTCAAATAGAATTCGTGACTGTACTGGCCGTAAAAAAACAATATTCTCTATCCTCGGGACGTCCACACCTGTTGAAAGCATATCCACAGTGATTACAATTCCCGGATTCTGCCGGTTTCTAAACTCACGAATCCTTTGAAGAGGTCTGTCAACCGACGGACTGCCGGTTATCTTCTGGACAAAATCGTCTCCCCGATTAAATTCCTCCCTCAAGATTCCAACTAACTGATCACAATGAGATATGTGTTCAATATCGTTCTGGGCAAAAATTAAAGTTTTCGGGAAATGGCCGAACTGTCTTTCCTGTTCTAAGAGATATTTCTTAATTTCTTGAGCAATCTTTCTGTTTCGATCCGGGGCTGTCCAATCGATCTCAGTGGTAGGGGCTGGAAGTTCCCTCTCGTCTTCCAGCGTTTCAAATTTGAGCTGTCCAGTCTGGGTATTTACCAACCCAACCTCTTCCCCCTCTTTGAGGAAGACCCCTCGGAGTGTAATATCCGATTGGATGGCAACAGCATCATAGTCAACCAGATAGCTTTCACGGACAGCCCGTTCATAATCATAGCTATAAACAATTTCCTTAAAGAAGGCTTTGGTGTGGACAGCTGGTGTCGCAGTAAGTCCAATTTTTACACTATCAAAATGATTCAAGACCTCGCGCCATTTACTTTCTTCTTGAGCTGTATATCCACGGTGACACTCATCGGCAATAATGACGTCGAAGGCATGGTTAGGGATATCCAATTTTGAAGCATCGGAATCGTCATCCTGATCCCCTGAGGCAGAAAACATACCCTCATACCCGAACAGATTAATCCGCATTCGCTGGATCGTCGAGATATAAACAAAACTGTCTCTGCTATTTGGATTGGTCAGATATTCACCCGGAAGAACTTTAGGATCAAATTTTATATCTTCATCCAGGTCCTCCCTCTTAAGTCTCTGGCTATAAACTTCATAGCATTGGTCGAACTTCAGCCCTGGTTCAGCTTCAAAACTGGCAGCAGTTGTAACAGCCTGAGCGGCGAGGGCACGCCGATCTACCAAGAATAGAATGCGTTTGGCATAACCGGACTTCATCAAACGGTAAATCAAATTGAAGATTGTAAAGGTTTTACCGGTACCTGTTGCCATGGCAACCATCATATGGCGTTTGCGAGAGAGGATTGCCTGTTCTATCGCGGTTATTGCTTCAATCTGAAAAGGCCAGAGATGTCCTTTGTCTATCTCATGGTCTTTGAGCCATTCTTTCGCTGCAGCTTCGTTCTTATTTAGCATATCCATCAGTGCCTGGGGAGTGTGAAACTCGGCAACCTCTCTCGAAAGATTTAACGGGTCCCGTAAATCTTGAAACCAGAATATCTTTCCATTAGTAGAATAAGTGAAAGGAAGATGATAATCGCCAAATGAGTGAGGGCTTCCTTCAAAACCTCGTGCATATCTTTTTGCCTGTTGAAGAACATTTTGAGGTCCTATACTTACTTTCTTACCCTCAACACATGCCAATGGTATCCCTTTGAAGAAGAGTATGTAATCAGCCGGACCATTCTTGGTTGGGTATTCTTCAACAGAGCCCTGGGTATACTTGGTGCTTAGTCGGAATGGAACGATTGGACCCCACCCAGCCTTTACAAGGGCCTTGTCTATAAACAACTTCCTGGTCTTTGCCTCGCTGATGTCACTATCATTCATAGCCATTGCTCTACAACATCCTCTCCTCGGCCATGCTCAAGGCTTTATCTTTAGATAAGATGATGTGGTCGAGGATTCGAAGCCCGAGGGTTTCAGCAGCCTTTTTAAGGTCTTTGGTTATTGTCTTATCGTCTTGACTGGGCGTAGGGTCTCCGCTGGGATGATTATGAACCAAAATAAGTGCAGAAGCTGATTCTTTAACCGCTGGTTTAAAGACTTCACGGGGATGGGCAAGGCTTTTATCTAAGAGTCCGACAGTGATCTGTTCTGACTTAATGACATGATGCTTTTCATCCAGTAGGACAATATGAAATTCTTCTTGTTTGGCTTCCCTTGCTAACCTCATAAAATGTTCTTTGCAATATGCGAGAGCATCAGAAGTGTTCCTGACTTTATGATGAGGCACTGATTCAGTGGTCCTTTGACTTGCCAATCTCTTACCTAATTCGAGGCCAGCCATGATTTGACAATAGGCAGTCTCCCCTATGGCTTTACTGACCCGCTTAAGCTCTCCCCTCGCTTGGAGAGACAATTTTTCAAGGGTACTTCCAAATAATGTGGCCAGTCTTTCGCCAGCCTGCATTGCAGATTCACCTTGGAGACCAGAATGAATCAAGATTGCTAAGAGTTCCGAGGTCTTCAATTCCGATGGGCCCAATCTAAGAAGGCGTTCTCTCGGTCGGTCACCAGAAGGAGATCGCTTTATGGTGGCAGTAAAAACCCGTTGATCAATCCACCGACCTGCATTGAATTTTTGTTTCTCAGCAGACCAAGAAAATTGGGGTTTTGTTTTTAATCCTGCCTTGTTCAGATAACCATCTCTCTCCAGTTCACTAATTACTCGACCTATGAATTGAGATTTCTCATTTTTCAGGGCGTTGTAAATATCAGGCTTATTGAAGAAATCTTTAGCTAAGAGGGTGTTAACCACTGCTTGATATCGTACAAAACGTTTTATATCGGAATTAATTTTAACATTTGGCATGGTATCTTTGACGTTCCCTCAAATCACGCTCTCATCCCCGTAAAAGGAAGCTGAGGATGACCCTACACTATCAAAAATATAACATTTTGACAATGGGAACGTTGATCCATTTGGAGAAGAAATAACCCATGATGAGTTATGGAGAAATGGAAAGGCTGTCCAGAAAAAAAATTAAAATAAATCCTTTAGCTCGACTGGGTGCTGATTCACAGCTTAAAAGAAAAAGCCATTGAGAAAGATTCTAAAGTTCCGGGAACAGGATCGAGAAGGTTTCGCCCTCAGCTTTCCGGTTGAATTGGAAGGTTAGTTCTATTCTATCATTCCTTAATCCTAAAGAGATCGGAACCTTCCCTTGATCCTCATCAATATGGGTAATAGATCGAGCAATGGAGACGATTCGATCAGCTATCTGTTTCCTGGGTGGAGGAAGCTGGTATTTGCCTCTGGATTCGACAGAAAATGTAACCTTTCCATCTTTTGATCGCTCAATCAATATCTTTTTAGCCTTCTCACTCGCCCCATAAAAGATTCCAAGGCCGAGAAATTTAAGGGCAAGTTCATCCAAATTTCCGCTGGGATCGCCAGAAACTCCTTTACTGGCTTTCTCCAACTCCTTTTTGGGATCAGTTTCCATATAACAGTCGCATAACTCTTGAAGCCGTTGATGATAATTTCTATCGTCTTTGATCATTTTTATTCCTCCTTTTCTAATTTCAATTTAATTATCAAGGGTTATAAATTCAAGATGAGATTTTTAAGATTGAGATGAGAATGAGGAGATCATAATCACCAAAATCCAAGCCCTGTACCTAATATGGTGCAGGGCAAGCACCAATAATCAAATAAATTCTAGCCAAAGATATTTGATATTTTTTTCTCTGGATTCCCGTTTTCACGGGAATGACACCACGTTAGCTTCCTTGTCATTCCTGCAAAAGCAGGAATCTATGACAAGCCAAATGAAAATGTTAGAAGAAAATTCTTAGAATGAAATATGTAAGAATCTAATGATCAATACCCGAAATTGGTGATTATTTAATGACTTTTGATTTTGGTAATTGGTTATTGGTATTTATTTGGTGCTTGGAATTTGGTGATTGGGATTTAATTTTCTGGGCGACTTGGAGGATGGTTTCCACATAAGGTTCGCTACGGTTGTAATACAAGAGGATCTGCTGCTTCTTCTTGGTTGAAAGATTCCTATTCCATCCATGGGATTTTAAGTAATTTCCGATGCTGAAGATGGCTTCCTCTTTGCTGAGAAGCCACCTCTCAAGACTATTTTTGCTCACGGCATAAGTGAGATAACTCGAAGGAATGAATTGAGGCATTCCCATTGCGCCGGCATAAGAACCATAGATTTCTAAGGGGTCGATCTTCTCACTTTGAACAATCTTCAAAAAACATTTCAACTCATGATAAGCCCACTCAGCCTTCCTCTTTGCCAAACCCTCTATCCATTCGTAGGAAAGCTCAGGGTTGATTTCTTGGAAGCTGAGATAGGTTTTTTGGAGAATCTCTGTAGAGCCCATAAGAGCCATGCTTGCCAGGGTGGGGATGACTCGGTATTTTCCGATGTTTTCCCCAAATCGCGACTCTACCAAGAGAATGGCTACGATCACTTCCTTATCTACATTAAACTGTTGTTCCATCTGTCTCAATATCTTGAGATTCTGGAGAAGAAATTTTTTTGCAAGAAGGATCGATTCCGGACTTAAGAATTGGGCATACGACTCTGGAGTTTCCCTTGAAATCAACGAGATCGTCGTCAATTCCGGGAGGAACCCAGCTCGGGAGTCTGTCAATAATTTAGACAAAAATTCAAAATCAAATCCCTCCTGTGAGAGCCTATGAATAAGAGTTTGATAATACGGAAGCATTTCATTAGCATCATCGCCATAGGCCATGGAGGAGAAGGAAATGAAGAGGATGAAAACCAGATATCGGATTTTATAGCTTAAACCACATTTTTTCATAATGTGGAATGTACCAGGTTCTCCCTTGTTTTTCAACGCCCAATTTGAAATAATAGTATATAGTTCGCAATAGGTGAGTACCGCATTCAAAAAATGAAAATTTTTTTGATCCCCCTCAGCCTGATTTTGATTTTGGCCCAGCTTCCTTTTGGACCTTCTCCATCGGAGAAACCAGAGGAAAAGCCATCGCCCGTTAAGGGCTGGCAGATGGTATCTTACTTTACTGTCCCTCCTACCCAATATTCAAGGGCTGGAAAAGGTGTCATCAAGGCCGAGAGCCTGGGAAGCCGATCTTCTCTCTTTAAGGAGGTCGGTGAAAAGGAGAAGAATCTTCCCATCCTCTCCTGGGGATGGAAGATATCGAATGTTATCCGTTCCGCAATTGAAACGAAAAAGGATCGCTTTGATGCAGCAGCCAAGGTGATGATCGTCTTCGGGGAAAAGAGAGGTTTTAGGATGATTGGAGGAGGGGAGCCTCTGGGATTAAAAATTGAATACATCTGGGCGAGCCGTCTAGCCAAAGGTCATGTCTTCGACCATCCCGGAGAGAAGAACTGCAAGGTTTTTGTCCTGGAATCCGGTGAAAGTAAGGCCGGACAATGGGTTTATGAAAAGCGGAATATTCATAAAGATTTCAAAACTGCCTTCGGAAAAGAGCCTATCGACGTTCTGGCCATTGGCATTCAAACCGATACTGACCAGAGCAACGAGATGGTCACCGCCTATTATTCTGAACCCATCCTGAGGAGGAAGTAATTCGAAACAAATTTTGAATAATGGGTTTATCACCCACCAGCCATGAAAATTTGTAATCCCCCTCACCCTCCTTTAGAAAAGGGGGGTGAGGGGGGATCTATAACTCTCACCCTTTCTTGATCGCGGCCAGTACTATTTCCGGGGTCAGAGGAATACGCCTGATCCGGACACCTGTGGCATTGAAAAATGCATTCGCCACGGCAGGCGCCAGGGGCGGGACTCCGGGCTCCCCGATGCCGCCGATCTTATCGGTGCTTTTCACCATGTGGACCTCGATTTCAGGCACTTCACTCATCCGGATGATGGGGTAGTCGTCGAAATTCGAC
>Ga0315289_10002709_pt1 | contig 27082 bp, 16 predicted proteins | sample YL17G11_40_MG_FD_203452 | JGI IMG/M metagenome (GOLD analysis project Ga0315289, IMG submission 203452) | Sediment microbial communities from Yellowstone Lake, YNP, Wyoming, USA - YL17G11_40 | ecosystem: Environmental > Aquatic > Freshwater > Lake > Sediment | place: USA: Wyoming | collected...
GGAAGGGTTGCCGGTGGGGAATGGACGCATGGGCAGCCTGGTGTGGACCACGCCGGATGCCCTGAAGTTCCAACTCAATCGGGTGGACGTCTTCGCGGCCGGGTGTAACACGCGTGCCTTCCCGCGGGCTGGGCGGCCGGGCCGGTGGCCGGATCTCAACGCAATAGGCTGTCGGCCGCGTCCCAAAGCCACACGCCGTTGTCATCTCCGACTCCGGCAATCAACCTGCCGTCGGGACTGAACACTACGGCCTTCATGCCCGACTTCGACGGCCACCAATTGCCGACCGCCGGCCGGCGCGACTCTCAAGGTTTGAAGGCCCCCGCCGCAACCCGACCTTTGGGTAAAGGACATTCGTCAAAATACCGATATAGACCAAACGAACCGGAACAAGCGGGTCCCCCTACAAGTGCGCCGGGGCAAGGGAGGATCTTTACACCCCCTTCCAACCCCAACAAGGCCTTATCTCCGTTTCCATGGCATGAAAGGCACCGGTGCGATTCCGACGAGGACCGGCCTGGATGCAATCTGTAAAGGCACATGATCCATGATCGGTTTTTTTGAGTCCCAACTCGACTTCATCCTGCTCGTCTGGGGTCTGGCCCTCGTGTTACTGGCCAGCGTGTGTCTAGGCGGAAAACGAGGCAAAGATGCGATACCCTGGCATTGGCTGGGCCTCTTTGGACTCACGCACGGGATCAACGAATGGTTAGACCTTGTGGCCCTCAGCGCGGAGCACAGCCCGGTATTCTCCACTATACGCATCGCTGTGATGGTCTGCTCATTCGTGTTTCTGACTGAATTTGGCCGTGCAGGGCTAGCGGCGGTTTCGGTCAAAACACCCGGTCGCTACATCGTCGCGCCTCTCCTTGCCCTGGCCGGTCTGGGCGGGTTGCTGTGGGGATGGCCCGGCCTGAATGCCGCATCGCGGTATGCCCTGGGCTTTGTCGGCGGCGGCGCTTCGGCCGTCGCCTTGCTGCTGGCGTCCCGCCGTTCGCCGCCGGGCGCCCGAATGTGGCTGATGCTGTGCGGGGTGGCGCTGGGGTTGTATGCACTGGCTACGGGAGTGGTGGTTCCTCGAGCAAACTTTTTCCCGGCATCCGTCCTGAATCATGATTCCTTTCTGCGGACGCTGGGCTTTCCCGTCCAGTTGCTCCGAGGCATTCTGGCCGTTTGCATCGCATTGGCTTTCTGGAAGTACTACAGAGCCATGTATTACGCGAAGCCGGAGGACCGGCGTCTCCAGGTGAAGGCTTCCTACGCGGCCCTGCTGCCGGTAGCATTGGTTGTTGTCCTGACGGGCGGGTGGATTGTCGCCGAACTGGTCGGGCGAAACGAGGATGCCCGGTTCCGCCACAGTATTCTTTCCCGCACCCAGACCGCGGCCGCCGCCATCGATCTTGATTGCGTGAAATCCTTTACGTGTTCCTCGCAGGACGAGGGCACCGCGAATTACCTTGGACTCAAACAGCAGTTGACGGCCATCCGCAATGCCAATCCGGACACTCGGTTTGTCTATCTGACGCGGCTGGTGGATTCCAAGATCAAGTTTCTGGTCGAATCCGAGCCGGATGATTCCAAGGATCATTCGCCGATCGGGTCGGTGTACGACTCGGTCGATCCCGTGTTCGCCGCGGTCTTCACGACCGGCATCCCCGTGGCCGAGGACCCCTATCCCGATGACTGGGGAGTCTGGGTTAGCGGCTTGGTCCCCTTGAAGGACCCCGGCGCCGACCAGGTTGTCGCCGTCCTGGGGATGGACATCGACGCCAGGGACTGGGCCCATTACATCCATGCCGCCCGGTTGGGGCCGATTGGCATCACCGGCCTGATCTCGCTGATGCTGATAGGGTTTTTCGCCGCGGCCAATCGCATAAGAGAGTCCGCTGAACGCATTCTGGACTCTGAACAGATCTACCGCAGCCTGGTGGAAGGTTCCCCGAGTTCGATCGCGATGTTCGACAGCCACGGGCGGTACCTGTCCTTGAACAGTTCCGGGCTGGACGCGATGGGATGGAACGAGTCTGATGTGATCGGCAAGGCCTTTACGGACGTCTGGCCGGAGAACGACCGGCCCGCGGTGGCGGATGCCGTCGGCCGTGCCCTGCGGGGCGAACGAAACTCCTTCGAGGCTGAATATATCCGGTCCGATGGACGCTCCATTCTCTGGTTCTTCTCCCTGAACCCCGTCGTCGAGCAGAACGGCCGGATCAGCCGTCTGGTCGGTATTTCCATGGATATCACCGACCGCAGGCAAGCGGAGGAGGCGATACGCCGGTCGAAAACCGACGCCGAGCAAGCCAATGCGGCCAAGAGCGACTTCCTGGCCCGAATGAGTCACGAAATCCGAACGCCCATGAACGGCGTGCTCGGCATGGCCTATCTGCTGATGGGCACCGAACTCACGCCCCAGCAGCAGGGGTACGCCCGGATCGTCAAGACCTCGGCCGATGCCCTGTTGGCCCTCATCAATGACATTTTGGATTTCTCCAAGATCGAAGCGGGCAAACTGGAACTAAATCCCTCGGACTTCGACCTCTCGACCGCGGTCGAAGAGGTGGTTGAGATGCTCGCGCAGAGTGCCGCCGAGAAGGGCATCGAACTGGCGGCCGTTGTCGAGCCCTCGGTTCCGGCCCGTGTCCGGGGAGACGGCGGCCGCTTCCGTCAGATCCTGGTCAACCTGGTGGGCAACGCCGTCAAGTTCACGAACCAGGGAGAGGTGGTTGTCCGTGTGGAGCGCGTCAGTCAGACGGCCGCGAAGACGGTTGTCCGCGTGACCGTCCGCGACACGGGGATCGGCATTTCCGAAGAGGACGGGGCCCGCCTGTTCCAGTTGTTCTCGCAGGTCGATACCTCTAACACACGCAAGTACGGCGGCACCGGACTGGGGCTGGCCATTTCCAAGCGGCTCGCGGAGATGATGGGCGGGCAAATCGGCGTCCAGAGCCGGAAAGGCCAGGGCTCGTCGTTCTGGTTCACGGTCGAGTTCGCGGCCTGCGAGCAGCCGGCCACCGGCCGCGACCCTAACGCATCGGACTTGCACGGGCTGCGAGTCTTGGTCGTGGATGACAGCGCGGCGAGCCGCGAGGTGATCTGCGAGCAACTCGCGAGTTGGGGATTCCAGTCGGAAGTGGCGGGGGACGGCCATGCGGCGCTGGAAGTGCTCCGCCGGCGAACGGCCGAGGGCCAGCCGTTCGGCACCCTGATCGTGGATTCGCAAATATCCGACATGAGCGGCCCGGAGTTGGCGCGGGCGGTCCGGGACGATCCCGGCATCCAGAAGAACGTTCGGATCGTCATGACCCTGATCGGCGCCCCGCTGGACCCGGAAACGCTGGCCAGCGCCGGGATTGCCTTCTGCCTGACCAAGCCGGTTCGGCAGTCCCGGTTGTTTGACGCCATCGTCGAAGCTATTGGCCGGGATGCCGGCGTGTCGTTCGCGGCGCCCAAGACTGCTGCGGCGTCCAGCCTGGCCGCAAGTGCACAGACCCGCGGGGCAGAAATCCTGTTGGCCGAGGACAACGAGATCAACCAGATCCTGGCCGCCGAGATTCTGCGGGTGGCCGGATACCGCTACGAGATCGCCCGCAACGGGCAGGAAGTCGCCGACGCCCTGACGAAGAAGCCGTTCGACCTGGTGCTCATGGATTGCCAGATGCCGGAGGTGGATGGTCTGGAAGCGACCCGCCGGATTCGCCGTAAGGAAAGCGAGGGCGCCGTGCTGTCCACGCGGGGCGGGCACCTCCCCATCATCGCGCTGACGGCCAACGCGCTCAGCGGCGAGCGCGAACGGTGCCTGGAGGCCGGCATGGACGGGTACCTCTCCAAGCCGATCGTTCCCGAAGAGATGATTCGGACCATCGAATCCGCTCTGTCGCCCCAGGCACAGTCCTGGGTCTCCGGCCCGGACGCCGATGCGGAGCCGGCCGCCGCGCCGGTCTCGCCGGCCGACGGTCGGCCGCCGTTCGACCTGGACGAACTCCTGAAGCGATGCATGGGCGACCGCGACTTCATGGCCAAGATGCTCGACAAGTTTGCCCACTCGGTTGGGGCGGACATGGAACGGTTGGAGCAAGCCGTTTCGCAGGGCGACCTGGTTGCGGCAGCGAAGGTCGCTCACATGCTGAAAGGGATGGGTGCGAACCTGTCCGCGGAGGGGTTGCGGCAGGCCGCCATGGAACTGGAGCGCGCCTGCCACGCAGGCCGGCCCGACGGCGTCACGCGTATTCTGCCTTGGCTGCAGGCCGAGGTTCGCCGTTGCCGGGACTTCGTGCCGGAGGTCTTGGCAGAGTTGCCGACTCGGTAAAGGAGCCCTGAAGGGGGAAAAGGACCATGAGAACGCTGATTGTGGACGACGACGAGTTGACCCTGGAGATGGTGGGGCACGCCCTGACGCAGGAAGGGTTCGAAGTGGAGACGGCCCGCAACGGGCAGGAGGCCCTGGAGAAAATCCGCGAGGGCTCCTGCCGCCTCGTCATCTCCGACTGGGAGATGCCGGGCATGAGTGGTGAAGAATTGTGCCGGGCAGTCCGTGAGGAAGATTTCGGAGGATATGTCTATTTCATTCTACTGACCTATCACAACAGCCGGGACTACCTGGTCCGGGGTCTTTCGGCGGGGGCGGACGAGTTCCTCACCAAGCCGTTCGAGCCGGCCGAGTTGACCGTCCGCGTTCGCACGGGAGAGCGCATCCTGGCCCTGGAAACGCGCGATGTGGCCATCTTCGCTATGGCCAAACTGGCCGAGTCCCGCGACCCGGAAACCGGCACGCATCTGGAACGGATGCGGAGCTACTCGCGCCTCCTGACGCAGCGCCTTCTGGATACGGGGCAGATGCCCGGCGAACTGAATCCGGAGTTTGTCCGCCTCATCTACCAGACCAGCCCGCTCCATGACATCGGCAAGGTCGGCATCCCCGATGTCGTGCTCCTGAAGCCCGGTCGCCTGAACGACGCCGAGTTCGAAATCATGAAGATGCACTCCCTCCTGGGCGCCGAGACCCTGAACGCCGCTCTGGCGAAGTACCCCGGCGCCAAGTATCTCCTGATGGCCCGCGACATTGCCATCTCTCACCACGAGCGATTCGACGGCACGGGTTATCCGAACCACCAGAAAGGCGAAGCCATACCTCTGTGTGGACGAATCGTCGCGTTAGCCGACGTATACGACGCGCTGACCTCCAAGCGCATCTATAAGAAAGCCTTCAGCCACGAGATCGCCCGGTCGATGATCCTCAAGGAATCCGGTTCGCACTTCGACCCCCGCCTGGTACAGGCGTTTACCGACATGGAAGAGCAGTTCGTGACCATTCAGGAACAATTGGCGGACGACAACCCCGCCTCCGGAGATACCGGCGAGACGAAGTCCTGCCTGCAAGAGTGCGGGAGCGCCAAGTAAAAGACCGCTTGCGGCGGCAGACGCCACAGGAGAACGCACCATGGCTCGCCCCTACGCCCTTTGTCTTGCTGCGATGTGTCTGGCCGGCCTCATCGCGGGGAGCGAAGCCGCTCAGGCCGCGGAACCGTCCGCCGGCGCACCCGCCGCCGCGCCGCCAGCGGCCGAGGCCCCCGCGGCGCCCGCCGAAGACGGGAAGCCTTGCCCGGAGAAACCGTCCACCGAAGTGGCGCCCCTGCCTCTCCCGGAGACGCCTCTGCTCATGGAGGCGTGGGACGCGGTGGGGCTTAAGAAGCCCATGGACTCCATCGGCCTTCAGACCTACGGTTGGATCGAAAGCGGATTCATGGGCCGGCTGACCGGTGGCTACCATCCCCTGCCGCTGAGGCTGTTTGACGGCTTAAGGCCGAACAACCTGCTGCTGAACCAGGTGAAGTTGACGATCGAGCGTCCCATTGACAGCACGAAGGCGTTTGACCTCGGCGGCCGCGCGGATTTCCTCTATGGCAGCGACGCGAAGTTCATGCATTCTCTGGGACTGACGGACACCGTTTGCGGCCCGAATGAGATCAACGACTGTGATCTCCAGCAACTGTATATCCAGGGCTTCGCCGGCAAGGGTAACGCGGAGGGCGAGGGGCTGGACATCCTCTTCGGCAAGTTCTCCTCGCCGATCGGCTACGAGGCGACCGACGCCCCGTCCGCCCCGCTCTATTCGCGTGGCCTGCTCTTTAACTCGGGCCCGTACGCCCACACCGGCGTCAAGGCGAACTACACGTTCGGCCCCGAGGCTTCAGCCTACGTCGCCGTCGTGCGCGGCTGGGACGTGTTCAACGACGACAACGACGCCTCCAGTTACATCGTCGGCGGCGCCCTAAGCACAAAGGAGCAGGTCGGCGACGCGCCGCGGGCCTCGCTGCTCCTCAACGTGATCACCGGCCCGGACCAGGCGGACAACTCTCGCGACTACCGGACCCTGGTGGACGTGACGGGCGCCTACCGCTGGAACGAGAGGCTGTCCCAGGCCCTGAACTTCAACTACGGCACCGAGCAGCACGGCGCGGACCCGGGACCCTCGCACTGGTCCGGCGTGGCCCACTACCTCCAGTATGCCTTTACGGACAACCTCCTCGGAACGTGGCGGGCGGAGTGGTTCCAGGACACCGACGGCGTCGTGACCGGCATCCAGGGGAACCTGTATGAGATGACGTGGGGCGTCAGCATCACGCCGCTGCCGAAGCACCCGATCTTACGGAACCTCATCGTGCGGCCGGAGATCCGCTGGGACTGGACGGACGAAGAAGGCGTCTTTGCGGGCCGCAACAGCCAACTGACCGCCGGTTTCGACGTGATCTTCAAGTTCTAACGAGGTTCCGCCCGGCGTTCCGGCAAGAACGATGCCTGTCCGGAAAGTCGATGCCCAAGCGCCCAGGCGACACCGCATCAGGTTTTCCTGGACGCCTCCCACCCCCTACAAACTGCGTGAAACTCTCCAGGACGGTACGGCGGTTCTCGAACCACTGGAAGCCTATCTCGTGTGATTCGGCGCGTCGAATCTGGAAAGTGAGGTAATGGTTGACAACCTGCTTGACCGCAACGCCATCTGCCGGTACAGTTGGCGGACGAACTTCGCGGCCAGCGTGAAGATCTGGCGCCTGACGCAGGTAGTTCTGCAATGCGGCATCTGGGTCTTCCCAGACGCCGAAGAAGCGGACTCTCCCGCGAACCTTCTTGCACCCCTGGCCGTTATTATGGGGAGTCAGATGAAATCGGCGCGTTGTACCCGATCTGGCGCGTCGCCGTAACATGCGTTAAGTAAAGCAGTTATGCTTTCAGCGGAGGTGACAGGCGCCCGGTGGCGCTCCTGGTCTTCAAATTCTTTTCCCGGTTTTCGCGCAAGTTCTTGCGAATCCGCTAATTACAGTTTCCGCCATCCCTTGCGGTTGAAACCCGAATACCGCTGGAGCCGCAGGAAGACGCACAAACCGCCCCTCCGGTTGTCGCGACAACCGACTGGTTTTAGCGGCCTTTTGCGTCCCTGAGTAAATCTGTGTCATGTCGAACGCCGGGCATGGCGGGCATTGCCAGGGATACGCTGCTCGTTCCCCCGGCCAGGAGGTACCACATGACGGTTGTCGCGCCGGGCTTAACGATGGCGACGGCGTCACAGAACGCATGCCCATAGGAACTGGCGTCCCCAAGCGGTTCCTGCCGGGGGTACTTGGGCCGGACCGATGCGATGATCGCGCTGGTCCAGCGCCCTATTCTGCGTTCCGTGCGCTCCAGAAAGGCCGTTCCCCACCCGAACGCAGCGCTGTCCCAAAGTCGGTGGACCAGTTCACCCGACCGGGACGACCCTTGCCGGGGCGGGACTCGCACCCGCGGGAACCATGCACCTTGCACGGCACACGTGAACCATAACACCTGACCGGTCTGGCGCCGTGCGGGCGGGCTTCTCCGCGCCAACCTCTCCGTGCCGGAAGCACGCCTTAAGACTTCGGACGGTCGGTTCTTCCCTTGGCCCGGCGGTGCGCCTTGCGAAGGGCGTCGCCGATATCCTTTTGCCCGCCGGAGGCCGCCGCCTTTTTCTCCGATGGCGGTTTGGCGGCAACCGGTTCGGGCGCTTCCCGCCCGGCGGGCTTCGCGGGAGCGGCGGCCGGCCTGGCTTCAGCGGTGCCGGCCGGCGCGCGGGCTTTCCGTGCGGCGGCACCCCCGCGGACCGATAGCAACCATGTCCGGCGTTCGAGCACTTCCGTCAGAAGCAGCGCCATGGCCGCCACCAGCAACCAGGGCGCCAATTCAACGAGTCGCGGCTTCGCGAGCAGTTCGCCCCAGATGGCGGCCAGGTCCACGCGTTCCACCCCGCCGGTGGCGCGGCTGAGACGTTCGAGGGACTTGAGGCCCTGGCCCGGCTCGGCGGGCTTGAACTCCGCCGCGTACGGAAGGCAGACCGGCGGCAAGGTGAACCGCCCGATGCCGGGAACCTCTACGGAAGACAGGGCGGTTTCCTGGCCGCCCACGGGAACGCTGACCGCCAGCGTGTCCGTCGAGGTCCAGGCCATCTCTGCGCGGGAGGTCTCGGGCGGGCGTCCGGGCAGACCCCGCAAGGTGGTCACGACGGGAACCCCCGAGAACGGCAGCGCCTGGCGTTCCGGGTCGAGGTGCAGGGCGACGGTGCAGACGTCGTCGCCGACCTGCTGTCGCAGGAGCATGTCGCCGGGGAGCCGATCCGCTTCGCCCGCCGTCCACCGGGCCAGGCTCGTGAAGAAGTGGCCGACATCCTGCCACGCCGCGATGGGCCCGGTGTACTCGCCGCCGGCCTCACCCGTGTAGCAGAGCCCGCGTCCGGCGCCGGCGTACCAGGCGGCCACGAGGGGCGCCTTGTACTCGTCCACCGTGACGGCGGCAAGGTTGGCCCCCGGCCGAAGGTAGCATAAATTGTATCCGCCGATCGGCGGCACTTCGCCGAAGGGGTTCTGAGTCAGCGTCGCCATGCCTCCCGTCGTCCGAACGGGTGTGGTTTCCTCCAGGAACGCACTGCGGGCGACGACGAAGGTGTCCTGGGCGAAGAGTCGAGGCAGTTCCTGCGCCCGATTGGTGAAGAAGCATCGGCCATTCCCCCGTTTGGCGATGTCTCGGAGGAGTCCCGCGTCGCAGTCGCCCGGCGTGCCGAGCCCGATGACGCTCACGGTGACGCCGGCTTTCTGGCATTCTTCGAGGAGTTTCTCATACGCGCCGGGTTCCTCGGAGTCGGCGGCATCGGCAAAGAGGATGATGTGGCGTGTGCCGGCCTGCGCCGGGAGGAGCATGCGGGCGGCGGTCGAGAGGGCCTCGTAAATGAAGATGCCTCCGCCCATGGACTGAATCCTCCGGATCTTGGCCGTGGCCCCCTGCTTGTCGGTCAAGGGCGCGAGCGGCACGATGACATGGGCGGAGGAATCCACGGCGACGCATCCGAACTCGTCCATCGGCGAGAGCAGATTGACGACTTCAACACTGGCCAGGTTTGCGAGGTCCATCTTGGTCTTGCCCCCCGGGACCGGAATGGCCATGCTTCCCGACCGGTCGAGGGCCACGACGATGGCGAGGGCGAGTTTCCGGTGCTCCTTGCGGAGTTCCATCGAGACAGGCATAATCGGCTCGAGGGGCGATCGGAAATATCCGCCCGGCCCGTACGCCTGCTTGCCGCCGGTCATCATCAGCCCCGCGCCGGTTTCGCGGACCCAAGCGGCGATATTCTCCATGGCGGCTTCGCCGACGTCCCCCGCCGGGGTGTTCTCGATGAGGACGGCGGCATACTGCGAAAGGTCCTCGAGTTCCCATCGGCAGGCGTCGGGCGTCTTGACGGTCACGTTCATCCCGCCGGCCGACAGCAGGCGCGCCAGCCCCGAATCGGCCGAACGAGCCACGCACAGAAGCGGCTTCGGCCCGAGCACGCCGACGAGCAGTCTGGCCCGGTTGTTCTCGGGAACCGGGTCGCTCCCTTCGCCGACGACTTCGAGGGTATATTGGCTCGTGCCGCCCATCGCCGCGCGATCCCGAAAGACGAAGCGGGTGATTCCGGACTCGGTCGTCCTGGTGCCGCCCGCCACCAGCGCGCCGCCCCGTCGCAACTCGTATCGAACCGCTTGCGGAACGGGGGAACGCACCCAGGCCGTGATCATGAACGATTCCTGCGGCTGGACCGTCGAAGGGGCGTCCACGCGAACTATGGCCAGGTCGTTCGTCGATTCCCTCGTGACGGCACGGTAGTCCACGGCGATGTCGCGCGCCGCCGCACGCGACGCCGACGCCAACGGATCCGTCCCCGTGAACCGCCCGTCCGAGAGGACGAGAATGCGTCCCGGCGTGTCCTCCGGGATGAGGGAGACGGCGGCCTGGAGCGCTTCGGCCAGGTTCGAGCCCTCGCGGTCAATCTCGCCGACGAATCCCGCGAACCGGCCGGCCTGGGGCGACAGTTCAACGGCCACGTTGCGGCCGAAAGAGACCACGGCCAAGCGGTCGCGCGAGCCCCGTTTCGCCTGGACCAGATCGATCGCCTCGATCTGAGCCTGCTCGCTGCCCGGAGGCATCGAGAGGCTTCGGTCGGCGACAACGACCACCGTGCCCGCCCGACTGGACAGCCGCACCGCCGGGCCGCACATCGCCAGAACCACCAGCGCGACCACCAAGCAGCGCAAGGTTTGAAGAAGCCGCGACGGCAGCCGCCAGTACCACAGCGCCGCCGCCAACGGAATCGCCAACACGAGCCACGCCGGTTGGTTCAGCGTCACGGCTGCGCTTCCTTCCGGGCCTGCCCGGCCAAAGTCAGATGAACGGTCATCGCTCCCAGGGCCGCGATGAGAACCAGGTAGGCAATCGGCATGTAGCCCGCCTGGGGATCGGGCGTCTGAGGCCACTGGCCCCACTCCCCGGCGGCGCACGCGCGGAGATCGGATTCCCCCGGGTGCAGGGCATTGACGGCAAAGGCGTATCGGGCCTCCCCCGCCGACACTTCGTACACGCCGCACTGCTCGGCATCGACTTGGATACTGAAGTCGTGAACCGGCCGGTCGTACGCCTCGCCGTCGGGGCAGCGAATGCGAGCCGACTCGGCCTCCGGCGAAACGGTCACCTTGACGTCCGACCCGAGGCGCACGTTGGGCGCCTGGGGGCCGGGCAAGGACTGGGCACGATACGCCAGGAGGTTCCAGATGAAGACCGGCCAGTTGGTCGACTCCAGGAGCGTCGAGAGTTCCGGTTGGATTCGGATTCTGAGGTCTCTGGCGCGTTCTCCCCGCGCGGCATCCGTGACCAGAGAGACGTTGCCCGCCGAAATCACCGCCGGTCCGGCGAGCGGCGGCGTCTTCGCGGCCGCCCAGACGACGCCGGAGAGGTCTAGCCCTTCGCAGAGAGGATGCGATCCGTCCAGCACGAACGGGCCGACGAACGCCTCCGCTTCCTTGTCCACGATGAACCGCAGCGACCAGGTTTCCGGCGTGCGGTCTGGCGTCGGCGGCCGATCCGTCACGAGAAGTTCGGCCCCCGCCGCCGTCAGACGCGCCCGCCCGCTGGCCTCGAGGGCACGCTGGACGGCCTCGCGGAGCGCCGGATTCTCCAGCCTGAGCGCCACGCGCACCGGCCTGCCTGCATCCGGAAGGAGGGTCACCTCGTTGTCCAACTCGAGCGCGTCGTTACCGAGCCTGGCGTACACGATCTTCGAGGCGGCGGGGACCTCGAAGAACAGGGTCGCCTTCTCGCCCGCCGGGAGGTCAACGGCCCGAGTCGCCAGGGCGGCCGGGACCGCATCGGCGCTCAACGTCAGGACGGCTCTCGCCCGGTCGCCGGAATAGTTGGCCAGTTCAACCAGACACCGGTCCCGCCCTTCGTGGACGGACCGCGCCGCGTTGACGATGGCGACGTTGGGGCTTGGCCTTCCGAAGGCCCGCCAGAGCACCCGGCCTTCCGGGATTTCCCGCGGAGGCGGTCGGTCGGTGCAGACGAGGATCCTGGCCGTTCGGCCGCCCACCGTCGCCGCCAGGCTGACGGCGGCATCGAGAGAGGCGGCGGGCGCGAGACACCGCCAACGCGCCAGGAGTTCTCCCGCGCGACGGATATCCTGAACGCGGTCGCCGAGCATCTGCGGCGCCGAGCCGGCCAGAATGAACTGAACCGAGGCGTCGGGTTCCGCTCGCAGGGTTTCCTCGACGGAGCGGACGGCCCGGGCACGAAACCCCGGCGCGCCGGGGCCGCCCGCCCGCATGGAGAACGAGTCGTCCAGCACGATCACCAGGGGGCGCGAGGCGCCGGCGGCGCGCACGTGCGGGCCGGCCGACGCCAGGCCCAGAAGCCCGAGCGCCAGCAGTTCCAGGAGGAGCAGGAGCGGCACCTGCATTCGCTCCAGGCGCCGGCCGCCCTCCCGGGGACGCGTCAGGTCCATCCAGAGCATCAGGCTGGAGACCGGCTGGCGCCTGGACCGGTTGCGCAGGAGGTAGATGGCCGCCAGGGCGGGCATCGCCGCCAACGCCAACAGGGCCCAGGGCAACGTCAGAATCACTGTCGGCCCACCTTCAGGACCCCTGCGGCCACGAGGTCCTCCAGTTTCCACCCCTCAATCAGCCGCTCCGCCACGACGGTCGTCATCAGCGCGCCCGCCTGCCTGGCGGCCCGATTCCAATTCTGCTGGTGCCTCGCCAGCGCCGTACGGTAGCGGCGTTCGGCCACGGCATCGACGAAGACCTCGCGTTCGGCGCTGGTTTCGACGTCCACGAGGCGAAGGTTTCCGCGTTGCGTGGGGTTCGCGTCCGCCTCGGCCAGCAGTTGAACCACGACCACGGCCGCGGCCTTCTCGGCCAGGCGCGCGACGAGCGCGAGCGGGTCCCCCAACCAGAGCAGGTCGCTCAAGAAGAGCCGAATCCCCCGCGGGGCGAGGGCGGGCGGCAGATGCTGAAACGAGTCGGCCGGGTTGCCTTCGTACTCGAACGCCATCGGCCCCCACGTCTCGGGGGACCGCGAGCCGTTCGGCACCGGCTGCCAGTTTTCGGCGGCCAACCACGTGCGGTACGTGAACCCTGCATTCTCCGCCGCCGTCGCCAGCAGCGCCGCCAGGCCGACCGTCGCCTCGGCCTTGGCCGTGCCTTCCAGCGCCATGGAGCGCGACCCGTCCACGAGCACATCCACGTGGGGGTTGACCTCCTGGCGGTAGAGGCGGATGGTCAGGCGGTCGGACCGGGCGAAGGCGGACCAGTCCACCCGCCGCAGGTCGTCGCCGGGCTGATACTCGCGGTGGTCCATGAATTCGAGGCTGCTACCCGGCAGGTTCGCCAGGCGGGCGCCCGCGAAGCCGGCGCGGGCGTTCTCGGGGGAGGCGACGGCGTACCGCATCCCCGCCTGCCGGCCCCGCCGAAGCCAGTCTTCATAGGTCGTGTTCATCATTCCGAGCCGGCGGTGGAAGCCGCCGGTCATGCTCCCTGCCGTGGCACATGCCACGGTCGTTCATGCTGACCGGGTGCTTCCGCACCCGGCTCGAATAGCGCCCCCGCCCTCCAAAATCAGCGCGGGGCCTGGGGGAGCGGCCGAAAGGCCGCCGCCTCGCGGACCAGCCAGGGAATCGAGGCCACGGCCATGAGTGCCGCCCACACCGACGCAAACACCAGGTGCCCGGCGCGCGAATCGTTGCTGAAGAGATAGAAGGGGTTCGTGAGCGTCCAGGGCCCGCCCGAGAGCGTCTCCGGACTCCACTTCCCCGTGCCGTAGCACGTCAGAATCAGGACCGCACCCGGAAAGATGGTTCCGGCGGTCAGGAGCGCCAGCGCGATGACCCACGTGTAATAGTGAGGGATCCGAAGCCTGCCGGAGAACAGGAGTTTCCGGAGGATCGCCGCCGTCATCGCATAGGCGAACCCGTAGAGCGCCAGGCCGGCGCTGACGGCGAAGAAATCCTTGAAATCACCGGCCGGGCTCCGGCCGGCCACAGGCCCATCCATCAGATAGAAGATCGCGAGCGCGAGAACGATCATGCCGGCCGTCCAGAGCACGCCGCCGGCCGACCCGCTGGTGAAGAGGAAGGCGACCGCCCGCGCGAGGAGCCGCTTCGGAATCCGCCGCCGGATGCGGGTGCCCCAGGTGGACCTTTCGCTGACGGCGACGGCGAACCAGACGGCGAAGAAGGCGACGGAGCAGGCGGCCCACGGTTCCATGCCGGCGCCGGACGCGCCCAGATACTTCCAAAGGACGGAGACGATGCCCAGGACGAGCCACACCCCCACGATGTAGATGCGCACCGGCAGCATCCGGTTGGCGGACGGCGGAGAAAGGACGGCCACCGAGAAAACGTATAGCAGCCCGATGGTCAGCAGGGCCGACAGCGCCAGCGTGGCCATGCCCGTCCAGAAGTCGCTGCCGCCGGTCGGCCCGAACGGACCGAATGAAGACATCGCGAAGCCCATCCAGAGGCCCGAGAACATCCAGAGCAGGAGGACGCCCAGGCCGAACAGGCCCAGAAAGACCTTGGCGAGGATGCTCGTCGGAATGCACGCCAGGAAAAGGGCGAACTGGACGGCCAGGGCGACGTTCAGCAGCCCCAGGGCAAGCAGGAGGAAGATGGTCGGCAGATCAATGCCCCGCAGCAAATATGCGAACGTCATGAACGGCGCGCAGGCGCTGTAGATCAGGCCCGTCAGGAGCGCCGCATTCACCATCTTGCCTCGGATGACCGCCCCGGGGCTGACCGTCGTGGTGAACATCAGGTCCATCTGGACGGCCGAACGCTCCCACGCCAGGCGGACGCCCGAGTAGATCGGCACGAAGAGCATGCAGGACCCCGTCAGGATGGAGAACAGGATGCTCGTGACGTCCCGGCCGCCCGACAGTTCCGACGCCAGGTCGGGGTTGAAGAGCACGTAAAGCCAGACCACCACCAGTTGGAGGACGAGGAACACAAGGAACACGGCGCTGACGAAGCGGCTGCGGACCGCCTGGCGCGCCTCCTTGACGACGATCGGATTCATCCAATCGTCCACGCGTCTTGCGACCGCCGAGAGGATTCTCACTGCACATCCCCTTTGGTGACGTTCATGAAGAGTTCCTCGAGGTCGGCCCTGCGCTGGGTGAACTCGACGACGGGGAAGCCGCGGCGCAACAGTTCGGCGAGAAGGGCCTGGCAGACCTCCTCCCCGCCCTCGACGGCCGCCTCCACGTGCCGGCCCGCGATCCGCGCGGTCTTGACGCCGGGCATCTGGAGCAGTGCCTTGTGGAGTTCCTCGGGCGGCCTGCTGGTGCGGATGACGACGAGGCGGCCGGGCAAGTCCCGGCTGAGGATTTCGTCCATCATGCCGGCCCGCACGATCCTGCCCTGCTCGATGATGATCGCGCCGTCCACGATCTCCGACAGTTCCGACAGGATGTGTGAACTGACGAGGATCGCCTTGCCCTGCTGGGCCAGAATCTTCAGCAGTTCGCGCAGTTCCACCCGCGCCCGGGGGTCCAGGCCGGCCGCCGGCTCGTCCAGGATCAGGACCGGCGGGTCGTGCACCAAGGCCCGGGCCAGGCTCACGCGCTGTTTCATCCCCTTCGAGAGGCTTTGGATCGTCTTGTCGCGCAGGGTCGCCAGGCCCGCGAATTCCTCGAGGCCGGCCAGCGCCTCCTGCCGCCGCGGGTGCCGCAGGCCGTACGCCCGCGCGTAGAAGTCCAGGTACTCGCTCACCGTGATGTCGCGGTGCAAGGGCAGATAGTCGGGCATGAACCCGACCAGGTGGCGGGCCTTCTCCGGGTCCTCGACGACCGAGATGCCGTCGAGAAAGGCGTCGCCGGCCGTCGGCTCGTCGGCGGTGGCCAGAATCCGCATCGTAGTCGTCTTGCCGGCGCCGTTCGGCCCGACGAAACCGAAAATACGCCCCGAAGGGAACGAGAACGAGATCCCGTCCACCGCGCGGGTCCGCCCAAAGTGCCGCGTCAGATTCTCAACCCGAACTTCCATCGGTCCGCTCCCCGAGAATGCCGAAAACCACCGTCTCGCACTTCGTCGGCCTGGCGCCCGGCAAGGCCGACTCCACGAACGGGTTCCCTTCGAGGACGGCAAGGTAGGTCCCCGGGCGCAGGTAGTCCTCCGGACGCTGGCGCAGGGCGCCAATGCCCGTCACCCAGTTCGCGCCGTAGAGGTCGCGCAGCGACGGGCGTCCGGTCCAGACGTCCACTTCGCTCGACGGCTGTGGCGAGGCTTTCAGTTCCGCCGCCGCCCCCGCCGGAATCCCTTCCGCCATGTACAACCGCCCGTCGCGGTCCGCCAGAAAGAGTTTCACGATCGGGGCCCCCAGGCCGTTGACGACCGACAGCCGGCCGTCCGCCCCGGCCCGCACCGTCAGCCGCTCGCGCCGGTTCTCGCTCTTGCGCAGGGCGAAGTGGGCCGGCACGCGAGCGCTGACCCACCCCGAGGCCAGATGCTGATCCTCCGTCCAGTCCATCGTCCGGGCCTGGGACGGCTCGCTGCGCCCGCCGTAGTAGCGTCCGTACGGCTGTGCGACTTGGGGCGTCAGTTCCGTCTGGCACGAGAAGTGGAAGCCCTCGCCGGGGGTCAGCGGCGAATAGAACGCCGTCCACCCGATACTCGTCGCCCGCCCCGTGCCCTCGTCGAGAACCGTCAGGGAGAGCGTCCGGTACCGGCCCTGGATCCCTTCGGAAAACATCGAGTAGCCGAACACCAGCCCGCACGTCAGCAGCGAAAAGGCGGGGGCCGTCCAGAACAGCCAGACCCGCCTCCGCATTCGCCGAAGAACCAACAGGTTCACCGGCCCGATCAGAATCACGAAGGCCAGCATCAGCCCCATCATCCCCCGCACGGGCACGCTGAGGCTCTCCGTCACGGGAAAGGCCTTGTGGGCGGCGAGGACATCCGCGACGTGCCGCCACGGCTCGAGCGTCTTCCGCGCGGACGCCATGAACGCCGAGACATCGCCAGTAGAACCGGACGCGCCGACAATGCACAGGCCGAACACTGCATCATACACGGCAGCGCCGGTCGGAAGCGTCTCGGCGCGCCGCCAACTGTCGGGCGGCTCCCAGTCGCCGACCACCATCAGCGTCCCGCCGCACTCCGCGTACCGCATGAGGGCCAGGCGCACGTGCGAAGGCATCGTGGCCATCTCCCCTCCCGCCACGATGACCCCGTCGAACGCCGTGTACGCCAGCCAGTCCGAACTCCATTGGTCGACCGGTTGCTCCGCCCGCCCCGCCGTTACGTCGTCCGGCGAACCCAGATTGGGCGCCGGAACGACGCCCCGGCTCACGAAAATGACCGGGTTGAACTTGTCCGGATCCGCGTAATACCACGAGCCGTGCTCGCGGACGTTCACCTCCACGTACGTTCGGTCTGCCGTACGCTCCTCGCGGGTCCGGAAGCCGGCTCCGTTGCCCTCTATCCCGAGGGAGCACTGCAGGAGGGACACGTTGGCGGCTGCGTCGGGACCGACCGCGACCGACCGCGAAATCCGCGAGAGCGGCGACCCGCCGTAGTCCACGTCGTGCGGAAGGAAAACGGTCACGACGTGCGGCTGCGTCGTCGAATAGTTCCGCACCGTGAAGCGGTATTCACGGTACCCGTGCTTCGTCTCGCAGGAAACCATCGGCGTCGCGGTCACGCCGATGTCACCGCTGCGCTGAGTAGCCCCGGCGGCCGCTGACACTAGAAACAGCGCGCCAATCAGCCCGCTCGCAACCCGCATCGCCGACCCCCCGCCTCTCGCCCTTCCGCTTTGGCCCCACCCGCCTCACGCCCGCCCGGCCTTTTCCCGAACCGAAACGTCGCCGGGCAGGTCGAGGCCGGTTTCCTCGATCGACCCGATTAACTCCTCAATCACCGCGAAGGTGTCCACCTGGTCGAACCGGGCCTTGTAGTTCAGGATGAGGCGGTGATTCAGCACCGCCGGCGCCACCGCCCGGACGTCCTCGAAGCCGACGGTCGGCCGGCCTGCCAGCAGCGCCGCGGCTCTGGCGGCTTCGGCCATCGCTATCGCGGCCCGCGGCGACGCGCCGTACGACACGTACTTTCGGACGCTCTCGGGCGCCTCGGACGCCGACGCGTGCGTCGCCGCCACCAGGCGCGAAATGTAGCGGGACACCGCATGGGGCAGGTAGACCCGGTCCATGACCGCGAAGACCGACGCCAGTTGCTCGGCCGTCATCGACCAGGTGATCGGGGGCGGTTCGCCCCGGCGCCGGGTCAAGATGATCTCGTTCAGCACGTCCGCGTCCGCTCCCGTCACCCGCAACTTGAACAAGAACCGGTCCAACTGGGCCTCCGGCAACGGATACGTTCCTTCCAGTTCGATCGGGTTCTGCGTGGCCATGACGAAAAACGGCTCGGGCAGGGCGCGCGTCGTCCCGAGCAGCGTCACGCACCGTTCCTGCATCGCCTCCAGCAGGGCCGACTGCGTCTTGGGCGACGCGCGGTTGATCTCATCGGCCAGCAGAATGTTCGTGAACACCGGGCCCTGCCGGAACACCATCTCCCGCTCCCCGCTCTGCGTCTGCTGAAGAATGTGCGTCCCGAGAATGTCGCCCGGCATGAGATCGGGCGTGAACTGTACGCGAGCGAAACCCAGATTCAGCACGCCGCCCAGGGCTTTGATCAGGGCGGTCTTGCCCACGCCGGGAACGCCTTCCAGCAGGATATGCCCCCGGCTCAGCATGCCGACGAGCACCATGCGGTGCAGTTCCGACTGCCCGAGCAGCACGCGGCCGAGTTGCTCCAGCACCTTGCCCGCCCGCTCGACCGCCGGACCGAGTTCGTCCGGCTGAAGGATCGTTTCCGGTTGGTTCATAGGATCTCTTTCTTTCTCCGCCGCGTAACGATCCCCGCGCCGGTTAAGGCTCTTCCCGCTCGAAGTATCGCTTCACGGACCCGCGGTGTCGGGGAAGGATCGTGTGCGTGTGAGCCGAACCGCCTCCCGCCGCCGCCCCATCCAGCCCCCCCTGGCCCGTTGGCTCGGCCGGCGCTCCCACCGTCGGCGCGCCGATGCTGACGCCGACAAGCCGGTTCTCTTTCAGCGCCGCCACGGAGGCGGGCGGCAATGCCTGCTCCGTGAAGTCCACCCCCTCCTCGCTTGACGGGTCGGTCCACGTCATCGGCGCGTCGCCGCGACCCCGGTCCACCCCACCCTGGCCGGGCCTCCCCTCCGCCAACCACAAATCGATCTGCTCCGAACACGACAGCCCGAGGCCCGCGCCCTCGCCTTCCTTCAGGAACTCCGCCAGCCCGGCGCCGTCGCACTGTCCCAGTTCCGCGATCTTATCGAGTGCCTGCGGGCTGATGAGGCCCGCCTCGGCCAACTGGGCCAGTTTGCCCGCCAGCCCTTCTTTGCACTGGCCGAGACAGGCTGCCAACTCCTTGCACTGCCCGAGGTCCAGGGAACCGGCCTGGCAGGCGCTGCACATCTCTTCGCCCAAGGCGCTGCGAAGCGCCTCGTTGTCCGCCGCCGCCTTGTTCACCAGTTCCGCCAGTTTCTCCATCGCCTGCGAGAGGGCGGCCGGGTCCAGGTCCGCTGCCGCCTCGCCCAGACCGCGCGCGAGGGACTCGGCCTTGGCCGCCTTCTCGGTCTTGGCGAGGGCCTCTTCGGCCGACTGGCGAGCGGCCGCCGCGGCGGCCTCGTCCAGGTGGTCGAGCGCTTCCCACGTCTTGGCCGGGTCCTCGCCCCGCGCTTCCGCCGCCACGCGCTCGAGTTTCTTCGCCATCTCGGTCGCCTGCTCGGGCTCGAGGACCTGCTCCTCCTCCAGGATCTCGATCTTCCGTTGGAGGTCGGCCACTTCGCTTTCCACGTTCAGGGGCCGCTGAGACATCGGGGTCACGTACCGCTGAGGCACCGCAAAACTGATCGCCACAAACGCGCACGCCGCCCAGAACAGGCCCCACGTTCTCCGACCGCGCCAGCACAGCCTCGGCACCACGAGAGGCGGCATCCGCTCCTGCCAGACGCCCAGGCCGATCTCCGAGGAGGCCATCAGCAGGCCGCCGCACCGCGAATGGCAGTCGATAAGGGCTCGCGCGGACTCATGGGAGGGAATACGGCGATACGCCAGGACGGCCGCCGACGCCGCCATCGCGACAAGACCGGCCGAGCCCCACACGAGCGCCGGAGAATTGAAGCCCACGACCGCCCGCAACACCAGTACCGCAACGCCCCACGCAAAGCACCAGCCGGCTGCGAGCGGCAGGACATACCGCAAGAACAGAATCCACGCCGCCTTGGCGAGAAAGCCAACCAGAACCTTGTCCTGACCCTGCCTGATCATCGCGCCGAACATCCCCCAAAGCCACGCCTCGCGATGCCGGACCGCAACGGACAAACCTCGGCTGGCTAGATGGCCGCGGCCGCCTCTCACCTATACCGCCTTACACACGTTCTTTCAAGCGGAAAGGACTGTACCCCGCGGGCCGGGTGTGGCCGCAAATAGTGGCGGCGCGCAAGCCGCGGCAGCGAAAGAAGTTGTCATCCCGACCGAATCCCGACGCCGTCGGGACGAGTGGAGGGATCTCGCCGTGCGTTGTGGTTTCCCATCAGGAGAGACGGACGACAACGGATTCACGGCGAGATGCCTCGACTTCGCTCGGCATGACAGACACAACAACCGCCACAAAAAACGGCCGCACCCCGCGGGCCGTGCCTTGCCCGCCATCGGTGTAGCGCGGGGCCTTGGCCCCGCGAACGCCGTTCGAGGCGGCGGCGGGAGCCGCCGGATACGTTCCCTACCCTGGCACGTGCCACGGTGGGGAACGTGACCCGCCGCTTCCGCGGCGGGCTCGAACGGCGCGCGGCGCTCGAGCGGGAAAAAAGCACGCGGCGGGTTCGAACGGCGCGGGGCGAACGGCGCGGGGCGAACGGCAAACGGCAACACCAAGGTGTGCCACGGCCGGTCTTGCTTCCCACGCCGCAGCCCGAAGGGCGAAGGCGGGTCCGGCCGTGCGGGGCGCACGGTCGCCGCGGCGACCGTGCCACACCGTCTAACCTTTCCGCCGGAGAGGGTTGTTGACAACCTGCTTGACCGCAACGCCATCTGCCGGTACAGTTGGCGGACGAACTTCGCGGCCAGCGTGAAGATCTGGCGCCTGACGCAGGTAGTTCTGCAATGCGGCATCTGGGTCTTCCCAGACGCCGAAGAAGCGGACTCTCCCGCGAACCTTCTCGCACCCCTGGCCGTTGTTATGGGGAGTCAGATGAAATCGGCGCGTTGTACCCGATCTGGCGCGTCGCCGTAACATGCGTTAAGTAAAGCAGTTATGCTTGCAGCGGAGGTGACAGGCGCCCGGTGGCGCTCCTGGTCTTCAAAACCAGCGTGGGGTTCGAAAGAGCCCTGGGTGGGTTCGACTCCCATTCGCCTCCGCCAGTTTTTCCCGCGGAGGCCCGCGGCGGCAACAGGCTTCTCCGAGAACCGGGGCGAGGCGCGAATGGCACAGCCCGGCAAGGCGCGAGTCCGGCAATGTTTCCGAGGCCGCGCGGCGAGGATCGTCCTGGCGGCGATGCTCGTCGCCGCAGGCGCGGCGCTCGTCCTCTACGGCGTCGCGGTGCACAGCCGGACCGTTCTTCTCAAGCAGGCCGAACCGCCCGCCGCCGAGGCCGCGCGGGCGATCGACGAACCCGAACCCGCCCTCGTCCGCGAAGTCACGGTCGGCGGCCTCCGGCGCAGCCTTTCGGGCGAACTCGAACGAACCTACGGCGAAGGCGAAACGCCTTCTCTGTGCCCTACCTGAATTAAGTAAAGGCGGGCCATGGCGGCCATGGCCGAACCCAGAATCCGACCCAAACCGTCGCGCTTCGTCCGCGGCCGGCTGTGGATCCAGGCGGCCTTCCTCCTCGTCTGGCTCGACCCGCTCGCGCTTCGCCTGCACAATATCTGCGGTTCCGTGTACCACTGCTACGCGTGTCCGCTGGCGCTCTTCGCGTGCCCGGTCGGCGTCCTGGCCAACTTCAGCGCCCTTCACGTTGTTCCCTTCATCGCCATCGGGACGCTGCTTGTTGTCGGCGGCGTGGTCGGCGGGTTCGTGTGCGGCTGGGCGTGCCCGTTCGGTTTTCTCCAGGACTTGGTCGCGAAAGTTCCCGTCCCGAAGGTCCGGCTGCCCTCCTGGACCGGCTACTTCCGGTACGCCGTCCTCGGGGGGCTGGTGATTGTGGTTCCGTACTTTTTCGGCGAGGGGCATCCGCTCTTCATTTGCCGGGTCTGTCCCGCCGGGGCGGTCGAGGCGGGCGTCCCGAACCTGGTGCGCGAGGCGGCGGCGGGCGGGTCGGCCGCCGGCATGAGCGCGCTGAAGTGGACGATCCTGGTTCTGTTCGCCTTGGCGATGTTCGTCAAGTTCCGGCCCTGGTGCTCGCTCTTCTGCCCGCTGGGCGCGATCTTCGGCGTGTTCAACCGCTTCTCGGCGGTGTTCCTCCGCGTGAGCCCGAAGAAATGCGTCCAGTGCGGCGCGTGCCGGAAAATGTGCCCCATGAACCTCGCCCCCGAAAAGCAACTCAACGACCTGCTCTGCATCCGCTGCATGGAATGCACGCGGTGCGAGGCGATTGAGGTGAAGACGGCGTTCAGCCGGTCCGAGCGCGCCGACCCGGCCCCGGCCGAATAGAATGGATCGCTATCAGGTAAGTTTTGCGCGGTGGTTCTCCGCAACCACCGCGCTTCGAGGCCGGATTTCGCGGCGGGTGCCCGCCTCGGCGGGTAAACTCTGACCTGCCGCGCGCCATCCGCCGTGCGGGGCGCGTGCGAACCAGATTTAAGGAGTCGCCCATGACGTCGCCGGCCAAACAGGACCTCCTGCGAAAACTGCCCTCCGTGGATAAACTCCTCGCCTCCGCCGCCGTCGCCGACTGGCTCCAGCGACATCCGCGCACGCTCGTCGTTCAGTGCCTCCGCGACGCGCTGGAGGACCTGCGCCGGCACATCGCGAACGACACGGGCGGCCGGTGCGGCGCGGGGCACGTCACTGAGGAATATGTCCTCTCGGAAGCGCTTCGGCACCTGGAGGCGCGCACCCGGCCGCACCTGCGAGGCGCGATCAACGCCACCGGCATCCTCCTGCACACGGGCCTCGGCCGGAGCGTCTGGCCCGAGAGCGTCGTCGATTCGATGGTCGAGGAACTCAAGGGCTACGTCACCCTGGCCGTCGACCGCGAGACCGGGAAGCGGAGCGACCGCGACCGGCGCGTCGAGTATATCCTCACGGAACTCACGGGCGCCGAGGCCGCCACCGTCGTCAACAACAACGCCGCCGCCACGATGCTGGTCCTGTCGGCCCTGGCGGCCGGCAGGGAAACGATCGTCTCGCGCGGGCAACTGATTGAGATCGGCGGCGCGTTCCGCCTGCCCGATGTGATGGCCCAGAGCGGGTCGCGCCTCGTCGAGGTCGGAACCACCAACCGCACGCACCTGCGGGATTACGAGGCGGCGATCGGCGAGCGCACGGCCGTCATCATGCGGGTCCACCCCTCGAACTTCCGCGTCGTCGGGTTCACCAGCGAGGTGCCGCTCGAGGAACTGGCGGCGTTGGCGCACGCGCGCGGCCTCGTATTGTTCGACGATCTCGGGGCGGGGGCGCTCGTGGACCTTGCGAGGTTCGGCCTGCCGCACGAGCCGACGATCCAGGAATCCATCGCTGCCGGCGCCGACGTCGTCATCTCGAGCGCCGATAAACTCATCGGCGCGGGACAGGGCGGCATCATTCTGGGGCGCAAGAGCCTCATCGAGCGCATCCGCCAGCACCCGCTCGCCCGCGCGTTCCGCATCGACAAGACGTGCCTCATGGTCCTGGAGCGGACGCTACACCTTTTCCGCGACCCGGACCTTCTTGCGCGCGAGCATCCTCTGTACCGGATGCTGGCGGCGCCGGCGGAGGCGCTCGAGGCGCGTGCCCGCGCGCTGGCCGGCGCGGTGGCGCGGTCGGCTCTTGCCGCGCGGACGGAGGTGCTGGAGGGCGTCGGGTACCTGGGGAGCGGGTCGCTCCCGACGGAGCAACTGCCGACGCGCCTCGTCGCCGTCGCGGTCGAGGGCCTCGCGGCCGAGGAACTCGCGCGGCGTCTGCGCACGGACGACGCCGCCGTCTTTGCGCGGATCGAGAACGACCGCGTCGTCCTGGACGTGCGGACGATTCGGGAGAATGAATTGCCCGCCGTCGCCGACGCCGTAGGACGTGCCGCCCAATGACTTCCGCGCGAAAGAACATCATGCTCGGCACGGCCGGGCACGTGGACCACGGCAAGACGGCGCTCGTGAAACTCCTGACGGGTTGCGACACGGACCGCCTGGCAGCCGAGAAAGAGCGCGGCCTGACGATTGAACTCGGGTTCGCCCCCTGCCGGATGCGCGACGAGCGGATCGTCGGCATCGTGGACGTTCCCGGCCACGTGGACTTCATCCGCAACATGGTCGCCGGGGCGCACGGCATCGACGTCGTGATTCTGGTCGTGGCGGCGGACGACGGCGTCATGCCGCAGACGCGCGAGCACCTAGACATTCTGACCCTGATGGGCATCCGGCGTGGGATCGTCGCGCTGACGAAGATCGACCTCGTGGACGCGGACCTGCGGCGGATCGCCGAGGAGGACGTCCGCACGTTCGTCCGCGGCACGTTCCTCGACGGGTCGCCCGTTTGCGGCATCTCGAACGTCACGGGCGAGGGGTTCGAGGGTTTCTTCGCCGCCCTCGACGCGGCGGTCGCCGCGTGCGAGCCGCACCCCAGCGCGGGCCTCTTTCGCCTCTGGATCGAGCGCGCGTTCGCCATTCGCGGCTTCGGCACCGTCCTTTCGGGCGTGCCGACGAGCGGAGAGGTCCATCTGGAGGACCGCCTGACGATCCTCCCCGGCGGCCTCGAGGCCAGGGTCCGTCGCCTCGAGGTGTACGGCGAGGAAACTGAGACGGCCCGCGCGGGCGAGTGCGTCGCCATCAACCTCGCCGGCGTCGAAAGCGAGATCATCGAGACCGGCATGGTGGCCTGCGCGGGCGACGCCTTCGAGCCCGTCACCGTCGTCGAGGCCGACCTCGGCGTCCTCCCCCATGTCCCCCACCCGCTGAAGGATTACCTGGAGGTGCATCTGCACATCGGGACCGCCCGCGCGACGGCCCGCATCGCCATCCTCGACGATAAGACCGTCCCGCCGGGCGAGCGGCCCGTCGGCCTCGCCGGCCGTCGAGGCGGGCGAATGGTTCAGTTGCGCCTCGACCGGCCGCTGGCCGTTGCTCCCGGCGACCGCTTCGTCGTCCGGGCCGGCATGGCGGGCCTCGCCGACGGCCGCATCACGACCCTCGGCGGCGGACGCATCCTCGGCACGAGCAACCGCCGGACCCGCCGAAACCGCCCCGACGTCCTCCAGGCCCTCGCCGACCGGCGCGACGCCCTGGACGATCCTGCCGCGTGGTGCGCCGTTTGCCTGAAGGAGTCCGGCGACGCGCTCGACTCAGGCGATCTGGCGCGCCGGGCGCTCGCGCCCGTGGAAGAGGTCCGCCCCATCGTCGAGCGTCTCCGCGGCGAGGGAGCCGTCGTCGCCGCGAGCGGTGCCAGGTTCGTTCATCGCGACGTTGTGAACGCGGCCGCCGGCCGGCTGCGCGAGGCGCTCGAGGCGTTCCACTCGGCCAATCCGCGCCGGGCGGGCGTTGCCCCGGCCGACCTTGTGCAAGAGGTCGGCGTCGCGCCGGCGGTTTTCGAGTTGGCGCTGGAGCGGCTGGTCGCGGAAGGAGCGGCAGTTCGCTCGGGCGAGGTGGTGGCGCTGGCCGGGCGCGGCCCGCGCCTTTCGTCCCAGGACGAGGCCCTTTCCGGCCGCGTCGAATTGGTTCTTCGGGAGGGGGGCCTAGCGCCTCCCGGTCCGGCGGAGATCGCCGAGGCGCTGGGGGCGCCGCCGGAGCGCGTCGCGGCGATGATTCGCCTGCTGGCCGATGAAGGGCACGTCGTGCCGCTCAACGAGAAGGTCGTGATGCACCGCGAGGCGGTCGAATCGGCCCGGCGGGCGGTGCTCGCGCTTTTCGCCCGGAAGGCCGGTTTCGAGACGACGGAGTTCCGCGACGCGCTCGGCGTCAGCCGAAAGTTCGCCGTCCCCTTGCTCGATTACTTCGACACGGTCCGCCTGACGGTGCGGACGGGGAGCCGGCGAACGCCCGGCGCCGAGGCCCGCCGAGCGCTCGAAGAAAAACAGAAAGGGGGCAGTTGATTGCCCCGGGAAGCGGGGTATAATAGCAGACCGTACAAGACAACTAGGAGCAGATCATGAACGCGCACTGGAAGGGCTTCACGAGGCGGCGGTTCCTGAAAGGCGCCGCGGCGGCGGTTGCCGCTCCGTACGTTCTCACGTCCACCGCGCTGGGCGCCGCCGGCCGGCCGGCGGCGAGTGAACGGGTTACCATCGGCCTGATCGGCTGCGGCGGGCGAGGCAGCGATGTGTTTCGCGGGCTGATCGGGGCCGGCGGCCAGCCCATCGCCTTCGCCGATCCCTGGGCGGATCGCCGCGAAAAGTGGGCCCAGCAGACCGGCGGCACAGCCTACGCCGATTTCCGCGAACTCCTTAAACGGGACGATCTCGATGCCGTCTGTATCGCCACCACCGATTGCTGGCACGTTCACCACACCGTGGCCGCCGCCAAGGCCGGAAAGGACATGTACACCGAGAAGCCGCTGGGCGTGTCGATCCGCGAGGACCAGATTTGCCGCGAGGCGGTTCGCCATTACGGCCGTATGTTCCAGTACGGCACGCAGCAGCGCTCCAGTGCTCATTGCCGCTACGGCTGCGAGTTGGTTCGCAGCGGCTACGTCGGGGAAGTCCGGGAGATCACGGTCGTCGCCCCCGACAGCGCCGAAGGTGGGTCGAACACACCGCTACCGGTGCCCGAGGGACTGGACTACGACATGTGGCTCGGTCCGGCGCCCTGGAAATCCTACTGCGGGCAGGCCACCGGAGGGAATGCCTGGTGGCACGATTATGACTACGCCCTGGGATTCATCGCCGGTTGGGGCGCCCATCCGCTGGACATCCTCGTCTGGGGCTACGACACCCACAAGACCGGCCCCTGGGAGGTTGAAGGCACGGCCCACATTCCCACCACCGGCCGCAACAACGTCGTGATGAAGTGGGACGTCGACATCCGTATGGCCAACGGCGTGAAGATGAAGTTCAGGCCGGGCGGCGACTACACCGAGTTCAAGGGCACCGAAGGTTGGATCGGCATCTCTCGCGGCGGCATCAAG
>Ga0315289_10002712_pt1 | contig 27051 bp, 32 predicted proteins | sample YL17G11_40_MG_FD_203452 | JGI IMG/M metagenome (GOLD analysis project Ga0315289, IMG submission 203452) | Sediment microbial communities from Yellowstone Lake, YNP, Wyoming, USA - YL17G11_40 | ecosystem: Environmental > Aquatic > Freshwater > Lake > Sediment | place: USA: Wyoming | collected...
TACAAAACCAGAATAAAAATTTTGACAGGTCAATTGACTGGTCAAGAGATACAACGGCAATGGACTGTCTCTTGCAAACATCCAACTTTAAATACTAGAAGCCGAAATCTTTAATCCCCTATTAATATTTTATGGAGGAATGAATGTCATATACAAAGAGTAAAAAAAGAAGGAGGGATTCCTCGATTATGAGGAATATCCACCGAATTGCAGACTGGGATCGCCCAGGAGTGCCCAATTGGTGATACAGAACGCCTCGATCAGATTGATTTCTTCTTCCGCCAGGAACTTCTGAATAGCTCGGCTATGCGCGGCTGCGAGGTTGGTTGTCCCGTTCATACCTATCTGCCAGAAGAAATTCGACTCCAGTTCCCCACTGAGAGTAACAGGGTTACCCTCATATCCCATTCCGTACCCAGTGCACCCGGTTGAAGCAATCGCGCCACCACGTGGTTTTACAACAAGTCCCCAGCTGAAACAGACAGGGATGGGTACACCATAGCAGAAGTACTGGGTGCCTGCTTGGTCCTTCAAGGTCCCAAGAATGGTGATATTGTATAGAGCATTATGGCAACCACCAACGACCACGACAGGTAGTTTATTACGGTTGGAGATAAACGGGAAGAGATACACATTGACCCCGCCAGTCCAGTTTTCAGGATAGACACCGTCAAACCAAATCGTGTTCCAAGCGAATGGATTTCCATGGCCTTCAAAATCAACATACCCTGCCCCTTTTGTTATGGATTTCGTGATATCTTTGGGTACAGGAGTAAGGCCACCAGTGTCCCTGTTCGATGAGTAACATTTCACAGGCACAAGATCAGGAATCGCATTGCTCATGTAATCCGCTGCAAGATCACAAAGGTATTCTCCATCGGGTTTTCCTTCATAATAATCAAAGGTTTTTCCACCGACGCCAACAAAATTCTTATACCAAGGTTTTGCGTCAGGACCGGTGCTCTCGTATTTTATGATCTTTTTTACTACGACACTTACTTCATTAGTAGTGGTACATGGTAATCGTGACACATAGACCTCAGGGTACATGTCGAACTTATCATTTGGAATGCCAAGACCTGCACCCCATGCTGCATAGACACCATCTCCATTAGAGTCCCAGCTGTCAAAAGCTCCTGTCCCATTATACAGACACCCGTAATACAGATCACTTAAACATCCTTCATCATCGTCCTGTGGGATACTCACATATCGGACGGGAACATGCCAGGCTGTGCTTCCATAGGATCGTGCATCTTTGTCTTTTGCATTGATATGGGATTTTAATCCACCGAACAAGAGCACATATTTAATCCCTAATGTGTCGTACATTTCTTTGATGTAGAATTTTATTTGCTCAGGAGGATCAGTGCCATCGTATTGGCTGAGAATATCTTCAACTGATTTGAAGATAGTGGAAACTCCCTTGGCATTCTTATGATCAATGAGTGGTTGGATTTTTGCTTCAAACGCAGCTGGCGCGATAATAACCATGTCGGTCGTATCCAATGTTTTTTGAGGAGCAATGGGCTCATCATAGGTCATGGTGACGTCAAAACCATTTGCATACTCGACTATGTTTGTTGCTGGTGAGTATCGAACCGGGTAACAAATAATTTTGGCAAAAATGACTTCTTGATCATTGTAATCCCGTCCTGCACCAAGATCAGTCGTATACCAAGTATCTGGATAATATGCAGAGCTACTGTAGACTGATTCATCTGGTACAATCGTTTTCAGTTCTTCAGGTTTTGACAGTGGTGCAACACGAGCAGGCATGATCTGTTTTGTCAACTGCATGGTGCTAATGTCTTTTAGAGTACATGTTATTTGAATGTTCTTTGAGCCCCAAGGGAGTCGATATGTCTTGACAAAGATCGGTAACACTGGTTTATTTGGGTCGATGCTATGTGTTGTCGCACCATTTATTTCAATTTTTACAAATCCGTCTTTCTCTACCAACGTTGGCCGTGATGAGAAAAGAATGGATGCGGATTCTGATTTTTGTACGGTCGTTTTTTTCATAGAAAGGTTTGTGGAAAACGCGGCTGCCCCAAGTCCACTAAGGACTACGATACCTACAATTACGATTGGTATGAATTTCTTCATATTATTTTTCCCCTATACCGTACTGGGTTATTATAGTATTTAAACTTAACGCTGTCAAAATAATAATTTTCTACAGCCAAAGACACCTTACACTCAATCCTATTTTAAGATAAAGTATATTTTTGAAAACGTTTATATAACCTGTATCTTTTTTTAATAACTAATTAGAGGTAAATGTTATGAAAAATTTTTTATTATTGTAGGAATAATGTTACTTTTTACTATGTTGACCTCTCCAATTATCGCTAGTCAAAATAAACAAACGATCTCTTCTTACAAAGGAAAGACTACTGGAACGACCTTGCATGTGGATGAGCTTGATCAAAATCAATCCGAAAAGACAGATGGGATGGCTATTCCTATAGGAAGATACCCGTGACCCTAGCTTAATTTTTCCATTCAAGTCGCAGTGTCGTTTACTCCAATAAAAGAGGTTTTAATACGTGTTGAACTGCTTATAGGTAAAAATGTCATCCTCATTTTCAATTTTTTAACATAGAGGAGGTAAATCTATCATTTTTTTTATACGTCTATGGTTAACTGCCACCTGTTAAACCTGGTTTATCATGGGAAACCTTAAGATGTATCGATTCAATGAAGGAACATTATACTTTTTTATAGATGTTATCTAGGTTAAGCTTGAACATTACTTTTTCTAGGTCTTTGTTGTCGAAACGGTATCCAAGTTCATCCAGCAGTTCATGGGTTTTATAAAAAATCGTCCATTCTTCAGGGACCCCGTTAAGTGTTTTATGGATTGCGCACTGATAAAGATGTTTACAAAACAATACCCCGTCTTCGAATGTTAACTTCTCTTGGTCGATACTCTTCGCCCCCGCCAAAATCATATGGTTGTGGGAAAGAATCAACTATTTATTTATAAATCTTTTTATATTTGTTAATAAATTTTTGTTTAGCAGTGGAAACCATCAAATCTTCCAGAGAACTCTTCACTGGTGTTTCTTTGATTCAGAAGTACCCGACATAATAATTGAACTCAGGCTTTTTACAGATTGAGCACCAAGTTGTAAAAAAGGGAGCGGATCATCCCATGCAAACACAGAATGTTCGTTTTTGAAGCGATATGCTTGTACCCATGCATGCATCGATAACTCCTTTTTCTTCATCATAACCCGTGATGATTGAATGTCTTCAAAGAAATACACCCATTTGACAGATTCATCGAAAGAATGAGAAACCTCATCCTGAAGTGGATTGCCAAGAGCATCCTGGTACGCGAGATAGGGAAGATTGCACCCGTATCGAGTAGGAAAGCTGTTCTGCATCCAGACCCTCGGGTTTATCTCAATGAATTTAAACACACCATCTCGGGGATCACGTTTGAACTCTGCATCAACAACTCCATAATAATGAAGGCTCTTAAGGAGTGGTGTTGTGATATGTTCAAGGTTGGGCTCTTTGACGTGACGGAGAAAGCATCCGTTCCCAAAGTTCTGTGGCCATTCCCGTATACGTTGGTACATGAACATGCCATGGGGTTTGCTTGCTTGATCATAATATGCATTGTACCCAAACATGGAATCAGCAGTTCCAGGGATGATTTCTTGAAACATCATTTCATGGTTTTTTTCATGTGCTTTTTTATATAGCATGATGAGGTCTTTTGGAGAGTTGGCGATAAAGAGTTTGGTGTGAAAATCAAGTCGAAAATAGGTAGGATACACTGGTTTTACAATACAAGGATAGGAGAGACTGGTGCTGACTGTTTTTACTTCGTTTTCATCATGGGGAAAAAATGTCGTCGGATGCGGCACATCCTGTTTCTCAAGCAAGGTGTAGAACCGTTTTTTATTGATAAGGGTGTTTACCGTCTCGTACTCTGCCATGGTAAAATGATAGTATTGCTCTAATCGTTTTCGATGTCGAAGGATGGCAAGGGTCTCAGTGTCACCGGTAGGGATAAGCACACCTTTCAGCGGGAGCTGTTCTCCAATACTTACTAGAAAATTGATATATTCTTCTTCATGGCATTTTGGATGCGGACAGACAATCCCTTTTGTGTATTTTGAGGAGAACGCAGCCTGGTTTTTTTTCGCATCAAGAACTATGGTTGGGATTCCTTGTCGTCCAAGGTTTCGCACAGCGCCGAGATTAGAGATCGGGTAGATTCCAAGGATGAATGCAAGAGGTTTATGGTATTGTTCGAATGTTTTTTCCCAAGGCTGTTGTATAATGATAGGAGGTCACCTACCCCTCAAATTCTCTTTCTTGATCTTTTTATAAAGGAAGAATAACGAAGAAGAATTTAAGCTTCTTCATAAATAAAGTACGTTTATCATGTAAGGTGAAATGCTAAATAGCTCATACTCAATTATAGGGCCTTGATGAAGAACGAACTTCGTCAACAAATCCTCTCGATTCGAACTGCACTAGAGTCAGGAGAGGTCATAAAAAAAAGCCTACGAGTAAAGCATTATTTATTTTCTACTCAAGAATACCAGGCTGCGCAGATTATTCTCTTTTACATCTCCTATGATAACGAGGTCAACACCCATCCGATGATCCAGGCGTGTTTCAAAGAAGGTAAACGCGTGGTTGTCCCAACATCGAATGTACACGAGACAACCCTCACCTTATCAGAGTTACGATCCTGGGATGACCTTGCCCCTGGTGCGTACTCGATTTTGGAGCCACGAGCAGAGTCAGTGCGAGAAATACCTGCATCATCCATTGACCTGATGATTATCCCTGGTGTCGTCTTTGACCTGGAGGGAAACAGAATAGGACATGGGATGGGGTACTACGACCGTTTATTGAAAACAGTTGATCATGTCACACGCTTTGGTCTTGCCTTTGAATTCCAAATCATTGAAAGAATCCCTGCAGAGAAACACGACATTCGTATGCAGAAAATCATCACCGAAGACCGAATCATTAACTGCAGCCCTTAGGTCACGATTTCTTTGAGCCGTTTGGTAGCAATCGCTTTTTTGATCTCTAGTGCTATCCGTTCACCATAACTGATCGACTCGCCGTATAAGTACCCAGAATGTGGCGTGAACTGGGTAAGAGGGCTCCCTGGGATGCGTAGGGATACATCAAAGACAACCATTTCTTCTTTCCCTTGATCTGCGACAATTGCTCCCTGGAGAGCGAAGGGTCCAATAATGCCTGGCGGATACTCCTTTTTTGTGGTTTTAACAAATCGTTCCCCAAGATCAAAAATGGACTCAATAATCGATTCTTTTGTGGTTGCCGCGATATGACCGGTTTCAATGATTTTAGGTTTCAGGTATTTCAAAACCTCTAATTGTTCATTTGCTGGGAGTCTGAGGAGACCATCGAGGTTAGTTTGCCGCCTCGTATCGGTCCCCATGATTTCTAACTCATCATCGATAGCCGAGTAGAAATAGTTAAAATTGATTTGAGTACCTATGACATATTCTTCAATGACCGCTTGCTTTAATGCCGCGGGTGTGATAAATTTTCGTGCTAGAAGATCATCTGATTTTTTCGTGTAATCCGCAAAGCTTGAGGCAAAGAAGAACGCTCGTTCATATCCGCGGATGGCTTCGTTGACTTTGACAATTGCGAGTCGGTCGATATCTTGAGGTGATTTGAAGAGTTGTGGGTACCGTATCCCTGCTTTTTTCAAAAGGTAGTATTGGTTTTTCGGGACGTTTCGCTCCTCTAGTTTTAGCATGGATCTGGTCCCAAAGATCGGAACTTCAAAATGATCCTCGATATCGGTGAAATCAAAATACACCCAGAAGTAACGGTTATGGATGAAAATCGTGTTTTCTTTGCGTAACTGTTCCTGGACTTTTAGCTTCGTAATATCTGAGAATCTGTCAAGAACAATGGTCGTGTCAACGCATCCTCGTCCGTCATCACGGGTCTTGTAGTATTTCGTGTAGGTTTTATCTCTTCCTTTCTGGCATACAGCAAGTGTGCGAAACCCGTGTTTTTTTGCGCCTCTGCAGACGTCAAGTGCTGAATGACCACCAAGAACACCTATTGTGATGTGTTTTGGATCGTATGATTCCGTTATGTTTTGTATGGTTTTTCTTTCTATCATCTCGAGGTTCCTCCCCCTCAAAATTTTTTAATTTTTCTCTCGTGATTTTGGAGGTTTGGTTATCCTTTGAATTTCGGGCGTTTCGACAGGTATAATGCCAGTGGGAGTTTCTGCTGCGGGAAGTCCCTTATTCGTTCCAGGATCAGGCTGTGTAATTGTGCAGGTGTATAGGATTTATCCCCTTCTCCAAGTTCACTTGTTCGAACGCGGGGTGTAACTCTCTTTTCATTGCGTTCTTTTTCACCAATAACGATGATATAGGGGACCCATTCTTTTTCTGCGTCACGAATCTTTCTCCCCACGCTTTCTTCCCGGTCATCGAGATCTGATCTGATGAAATGATACGGTGAGATCGCATTGAGTGCTTCAATGAATTGTTCGCAATCCTTGATGAATTCATCAGAGACTGGGACGAAGCGCACCTGTGTTGGTGCAAGCCACAACGGCAACATTGGTTTTTTACCCTGGCTCATCTTGATTGCTTCTCGTTCAAGGAGCGCGTATACGCACCGGTCGATACTCCCGGAGATACTGGTGTGAAGGATGTACGGGAATTGTTTTTCCCCTTTTTCGTCCGCGTAGGTGATGTTGAATCGTTTTGCGTTCTCCACATCGATTTGAACAGTGGAGAGTGCGCTTGCTTTTTTCATGGAGTCAATGACGTTAAACTCGAATTTTATGACAAAGTAATAGTATCGTTCGTTCCACAATTCAATAAGGATTGGTTTTCCTGCGATAGTGGCAAGGTCCCTTGCCAGGTCCTTGTTTTTCTCGTAGAATTCTTTGACGAATCGAAGGGCGACCTCTGATTCCAGGTTTAGTGACTTCATCCAGCGCATCGCGGTAGTGAACTGTTGTTTGAACTCCTCTGTTGCTTGTGAAAGATCAGCGCAGAAGGTATGAAGATCAGGCATGGTGAACGCACGCAGTCGCTTCAGTCCGCTGACCTCACCGCTTTGTTCCCGGCGGAAACTATAATGCGTCAGTTCATAGAGTCGTAAGGGAAGGTTTCGGTAAGAAATCGTCATATCATGCGCGATCATGTACTGCCCGAAACAGGCTGCAAATCGCAGGAAAAAGTCTTTGTCTGATTTGACGATGTATTGCCGGGCTGGGAATTTCTTGACATACTCGCTTAATGCTGGGTGTTCAAGGTCGTACATGATTGGTGTTTCCACCTGCATGCCGCCGATGTCACGCACCATGTTGTTAATATGTTGTTCTAAAAGTCCTTTGATCATTCTTCCTTTGGGGTACCAACGGAAGTTCCCAGAGTCACTCGCAGGCTCATAGTCCACAAGCTCCTGGGATTGCATGATTGTGACGTGTGGTGGCTCACCAGTGACTTTTCTACTTCCACTACTCTCATATTCGTACAAGAGTTTAAGCTCGTCATGACCCGCAAAATTGAATTTTTCTGCATCAATAAGCTCTCCTTTAGGGGTAAAAATGCACCATTGGGAGACGACTTCTTTTTCCTTCTCCACCGCCTTTTTTTCTGCTCCCGGGATGATTTCCCGTGAGAGTTCAGAGAGAGGATGACCTTTACAGGAGATGGTAAATGCCTTATACCAGCCAAAAGGTGATCGTTTCACCGTAAACTTATGTTTTTTTACTTCCTGTTCGAGTGATACAAGGATGTCTTTTCCTGCTTTGGCGCTGGCAAGAGTAGAAGACAGATGAGCATAAGGATAGAGCATGATGTTTTTTACTTTGAGCTGCTCTGCGGTTTTGATGATTTCCTTTGTTGCCTCCTCGACTGCCTGGGTTGGTGATTGTTCATCGACTTTTTCAACAGCGATGAAAGCTACAAGAGCCTCATCTAATCGGTCCTTTGTGGTTTTTGTTTCTTCAGGGTGAGGGATCGCTTTTTCTTTGACTTCATATTCGATGTAGTCGCTATGGATAAGTAGGAGTCTCATGAGAATCGAACCGTAAAACAAGTCATTGTTTTTAAAGATAGTGATTCACAAGGTTATATGGGGGAGGCGGCGGAGGTGTATACTCCGTAATTAAAAAATTTTTTGTTATACTTGCAATCCCATCTCTCCGCCTAACTAACGAATATGTCATGTTATATAAGAACGTTTCGGAATGATTTTTTTACTTCTGTTATTTTAAAATTTTTCTCCTAAAAAGTAAATGATACAGAAAGAAAGAATATCGATGAATTTTAGTCTAAAAATCCCAGTGCTTCTTCAATCCTTCCCATCTCTATACCGGTCGACATATTACCGATAATCGCACCTTTCGTATTGGCTACTAAACCGCTACCTATCATGGGAAAACCATGGTTCACAGTCCCGATCATAACGTCGACATCAAAGACGGCTTCCAGCTGTTGCTTTTCTTCTTCAGTCACCTTAGGATGACACAGACATCCTTTGTTCGTTACGACCGCAGCCATGCCTACCGTGCCAAAAGACGCAATCGTTCCCTTATGAACCGGCACCCCCAAGGTATCACCTATCTTTTTCACCGCTTGAGCTTTAAGATCAGGATGAACAAGCGCCCCATGATCATTTACCAAGATATCGTTCCCTGCAGCATTAATGACATCCTTGATAGGAAACACCTTGAGTCCTTGTTGCTCAATGGTTTTCAGGGTCTCTGTATCAGCATACGCGGTGACGATTGCACCATGGGAATTCAAGGTTAACAAAGATCCGATAATCGTGGAATCAACAATACAGAATTCAATGACGTTCACACCAAGAACATCTGCAATCAACTGTTTGGTCTTCTTTGGTAAACTCTTCTGCAGAAAACCAACAGAATCATTCGCCCGACAGTAGATTCCGACGTTTGGATTTTCATTGAACTCTAATAGCTGAAGGTGGGATATTTATACCTCCCTCCTGTTTTTTATGACATTTCATTCTGGTATATAAAGCTATCATCAAAATCGGAGAAGCATTAACACGGTAACAATGTTTATATGCGTTAATATGTTTTTCGAATTGTGAGAGGATACACGAAACCAATAATTCATTTGTTATTTAGTCAGATTGTAATTAGTTTTGAGAAACATTTATAATGTTGGAATGATAAATAGAGGAGTATATGAAGATGACAGATGAAGAGCTTAAAAAATTAGAAGGAGAACCATATACAAGAGAGAATGCAAGAAAACTAATTTATGGCGCAAGGGTTAACAGCAACGGCATTATTGTTAAAGTAATCACTTCTAAAGAAATTAAAGCGAAACGTGCTTTCTTTCACTTTTTTTAGAGGGTTATTTTGAACATTTTTCTTGATAGTACTATTTTCTTCGATGCGATAGATCCTAAAAAACATATATTTACAATTTTACAACATGCTAAAAATGATGGCCATCAATTAGTAACATCACTTACCGTATATGGAGAAATCGTATGGGTGTGTCAACGAGATAAAAGACCAAATGATATCCATAATATTTTAGAATTGATCAATCAATTAAATGTTCAATGCTCCATTCCGAATATCCAATTACGAGAATGCTGTAAATGCTTAGATAAAATGGATAAACAAAACTGGGTTGGCTTTAGTGATAGAACCCATCTTGCTTATTCAACAGCTTATGGTGATGATTTCTTTGTGACAAGTGAAAAGAATTTATTACATTTCCCATTAGACTCAAATAAATGTAGAAGATGCGAAAAAAAAACAAAAATAATTAGCCCTGAAGAATTAAAAACTGTCTTGAACTCTTAATGTTAATATAAAATACTTATCTTACAACCCTGTTTTTCTTCTGTTACCCCTTGGTTTTCATCTGAGAAGCACCCTTATAAGACCCTCTTTTGTCAGGATCCAGGGGTTTTGATTCTTGGTTTTCATACGAAACATAGAATCGATACCAACGCTAAACCCTAGTTTCTCAATTTTACTATGTAACGGCTATTGCTTAACTCCATGACCTGGGTGGGTGGTGTCTTACCATTACCGACATTGAGATAATGCGCCTACGTGCCTAGAAATAGCCCTGGCGAAAAATAATAAGAATAAAACTCGGGGACCCCCGAAACGTGACTAGAATTTTTTGTACCATTCTTCAAGTTCATCGAGTTCCAGTTTCAAGGCCAGGAAAAAGCAAACACATGTCAACATAATTGTTACACCGATTACTATACCGATAAAATATGGCAACCAGATACGACAACCGAAAACGCTTAGATCCCAGGCCCGAAGATCCCACCAAATAAAAATCATAAAGCGTTTATCTCAGTAGTCTTGTCTGAGTATGGTAATTACTGTATCCAACCATGACCGCGGTTGAAAGATTACTGTACCCCTGCATGACCGCAGTACGATAATTAGAATACAGTACCCCGAAGGCCACAGGATGGATATATGTTGGTTGTTTTTGTCTCACGGAGTTTTCACCTCCAAAAAACAGTATCCGTTTACAGTTTAAAATACTTACCTAAAAATGAGTTGACAAATATTTATTGGGTAGAAGCAAATAAGATTTAATCAGCTCTCTTGTTTCTATTCAATGAGGTTACATGGTAGGATGGCTTAATTGGTTCTGCCGACAAATAGACAACTATACCAAGAAAAAACCACGATCACCAATAAGTATTTTTTTCCTATGGATTAAAACATTATCACCGCGACAGTTTGATACCTTGATCGCTATCCTGGTTAGCGTTAGTTTTGCTCTTGAGATCCGCTATCTCCTTGACCGCATTCTTTCTCTCTTTTAATGTCATCATCAAATGATGTTAACAACTTGTTAACACTAGTATCAAACTCATTATCTGATAACTCATTTTAGAATGGTAACATTCGATATTGCTGTACTGTACCGGTACTAGTATTCGATTTAGAAGTTAAATTTTCTAAAATGAAAACAACATGGCGAAAGATGCCAAAGTGGAAGAAAATACTAAGAAAATAGTTAACAGGAGAAACTACCTTGCTAAAATCTATCACGATGATATGCTAAAGTATACTTAAGTATAAAGAAAAAGGGTTAGGTGAAAGTGTTGAGCTGGATATCAAATAACATTGTAGTGATACAATAATACAATCTATCTTATGAATAACGAATGAACGTAAACCGTTAATGGAATAATCATATAGATATATCCTAGTGTATGTGTTTGTTTTCAATGCTTTTTCTATACACAAACATGTAACAATCAAAAGAAAGAACACATCCTTATGAATAATAATTAAATGTAAACGTCCTATGCCCAGGTACGTACAAGGTGGTATATATGGTATGAATACATTTGAGTTATTTTATTGTGTCCTCTTCCCCCATGCTGCCTATCTCAACCCCATACTCCCTTTCCTGCACACGCTTGTATATCTTCCGTCCATCCTTAACAAACTCCATGAGATGATTAATGAGCTTCTGTGCCTCTGCTGTGTCATCCATGAACCCAGAGTTAATCCAGGGGATACAAACAGATAACCGTTCCAGTTGCTTTGACTTCTCCGCAACATCTTCAATAATAGAACTGTAGCTCATAGCATCATCGCTATAGCGATATCTTCGAGCTTGAAGCTTTTTACAGGTATCAAGATCGATTCGTATTATCTTCGTGGCTTTCTTCTTTCTGCATTTACGCAAATCAGGTTTACCATCAGGATACAATTTCTTAATCCGTTCTTCTTTTGCTTCTTTCATAATCTGCTTGTATTCCTGGTCTTGTCTTTCAAGATCCCGATCAACATCTGTTTTCTCTATCTTCGTTTCAACAGAGGTATTTTCCCTTTGACTTTCAATTGCAGGGTTAACAACAGTTTCATGCAGACTTTTCTCCATTTCATATTGGAGTTTCTCAGAATCATAATCCTTCAAGCTCCCATGTTCAACAGGATTATTTTTCATAAACTCCCTGAGAAATTCATCGTCTGCTTTTCGCAATGCTTCTTTCTCTTCCAGTGTCAATGGGGTTTTCTTTTTTATTGACTCACTTTCATATTTCATAATTATTCTCCTTGGGTGTTTTGATCTTCGCATACATCCGCAAAGCGCGAGCAGTTAAGTACTTCATGCTTTCGCACTCGAAATTACTCACCAACATAATCGACTCGTTCATTCCACGAATCACGACTTCTCGGAAATGTATCACATCTATACCATCATCTTCTTCTACGTTATTTTTTATCATAATTCACCGCCTCCGCTGACTACAAAAAGGGCAACTGTTGCCGTTAAAAAATATACAATGGCATTGAGAGCAAGTTTTTAATTCAAAAGTAGGTATCTTAAATTGAATCTTCTTTTTCAGATACTTCTCAAAATCTTCTGTTCTCATAATCACCCCTCCAAGATCGTATTATTTTTTGAATCACCAAAAATAAGACAATGCTTGCCTTTCGTAAGATAAACCGTGTTATGAGAATTATTCCGAAAATCGATACTATAAATATTGACAATGCGACACATACGAATCGTTGCGTTAGAACCAAAAAAAATGAGCTTGAGAGGAGAATCTGAGCTGGAATTAACAAGCGTCAGAGAAACACCCGCAGGAATCGTAATTATTCTTGAAGTGCTATTGACTGTAACACTTGTTGAATTACTCTGCGCCTGGTTGCTCTGATTAATCGGTAAGCGTAAACTTTGATTCACACAACCAGAAAGAATGATAAGCAATAGCATACCGAGAATAACAAAACCAATTCCAACAAAAAACAAGATTTTTTTACTGATTTTTTTCATTCTTTTTCCTCCTGGAAATCATCAACACGAAAATACCGCCCATGCTCTTCATGGTACATCAAAACAGCTTGAGATCGTAAATCATGCGTCAATATCTCAGGATGAAAACGTAACAGTCCTTCGATATCACAACCAAGCCTGACGCATTGTTTCACGAGATATTTTCTCCGTATCTCACTGTTTTTAATGTTCATCTAAAACCTCCCGTAAACAACCATGACAAGGAGGACAAACCATGCTCCAGGGATATTGAAATTCACGCCCACACTTGGCACATCTATACATCAGAAGGCCTCCTCCGGATCATCGGGCCCGGGTCGATTAGGAAAATCAGGAAAAGGATAAGGTTGCATCATTCAAGAAGCCCCCTGGAAAAAATAAAGGTGGGTTTTCTCAGAAAACAACAGAGAGGCTAAATCCCTGATTATCTTTTGAACTGAGAAAACCCATTGATAAGCTTTAAATGAGAGATATTTGATTAATTGATAGAGGCTAAATCCAATGAGTAGTGAAATTTTTGCTTTAGTGTTTGCTGTGGTTTTTTTAATTGGTGGAGCACTGTTATTGATATTTGGGCAATCACAAACAGGAGAAATGAATACAACCTTTACATGGTCTGGAATTTTTGCTATGATAATAGGTGGAATTATTCTAGCCTTCATGATTATTTCCTCCGGTGGATCAGGTGGAAAAAAAGGAGTATAAAATAAAATAACAATATCCCAATAAATATTCCATTACAAGACCATAGAATACGAATTATGATATCTTGAGGATAATTGAATAATTTTAAAAGTGCAAGCATCAAGCAGATACTTAACGGAAATGTGGCTGATATCCCCATAATTTTAGTGTATTCTAAGATGATTTTATTCATTCAAAGAGCCTCCCTGTTGCTCCTCCTCGATCATCTTCCGAAGCTGCACCCTCCAAGTATACCACAAAGAAAAAGGAACCTCTGACTCAGACTCCGTATAATCATAATGGGTGAACTCAGACAACTCCCATGCAGACCATCCGTAATCTTCCATAAGACCTTCAAGTAGTTTTCTTATTTTCGGACGTTCACGACGATAAACCATTTTCACCACCCTTGACTCTCGAAACTGTCAAATGATAATGTTCATCATCAACTGATTTCCCGATATCAGATGGGTTATGAGGATTCTCAGTCAAAGCAACAAGAAAATCCTTCAATAGCGTTCTTTTTTCTATGCTTTCATAACCCAGAGCATGACTTAATTCATTGATGGACCAATCATACAAAAGTTTCTCATTCATGATGTTGGTCACTTGCTTATTGAGATTCTCAAATTCCTTCGCAATGACATATTTTCCATCATTATTTTTTGCTACACATGACCTATCCAGTGGCCAAACACCTAACAGACCTAACCAACCCTTAACCTCTAAAATCTGTGATATTCTCTCCTTATACACATCATATTTTACCTTGTTTTGTGGATTTTTTTTCTTAAAAAGATAGCTCGTTAGTTTGTTACCAATAAAGATTCTGAGAGAATGTAATTTTTTCTTGCCAGCATCAGAATCTAGTTCTATCCTCAACTCATCTTTTATCTCATCGGAGAGCTCTTTGACAGCGACAGTTATTATTTGTTTATCATCTTCCATATCCTTGACTTTCAGCCAAAGACATTTTAGCAAACAAAACTCCCAGTCATCAGAAAGTTCCTTCATCCCTTCCTGTTTAAAATATTCCTTCGCAAACTCTAGCAATTTATCATAAAGATTCCCACCGATCACTTTTGATATTGCCAAAAGAGGCTTGAATAACTCAAGCTCTCGTGCTGTAAGACCGTCCACCTTCAGAGAATCATAAGCTTTTTTTACCTTATCCCAATATTGCAGCAAACAAACATATAAATCGTCACGAATCGGAGAAAATATGGGGTCTTTATAATCGACAGTGATATCGAGAACATCCTTGTGTTTTAACAATCGGATGATGATGCACCTATCCAAAGTCACATCATCGTAGCCCATCCCCATCACGTTATTGAAAACAAGATGAGAATATGCATTAAATCCTCGTGGTCTGAAGCTACGACCGGAACTATCGGCCCTCAATACCTTGAAGGGTTTATAATTGGCACGAATATGAAGGATGATTGCATTTTTTTGTTCATCAGGTAGTTGGTCAAAATCATCAATAAGAATCGTTCCGCTAGTGCTCTCAATCACACGATAGATGGAGGCAGAGCTGAAATCAGGAGAGGACACTGGGTTGAAACACAAAGCTCGATAAATCATGAGTTGGTTTGTTTTCCCTGAGCCTTTTTCAGCATGAAAATAAATCCTACTGTTCGCTGTAAAAAGAAAATGAAAAAAACTTCTGAGGATATCCAAAGCCACAAACTTATGATTAAATTCATCTTCATATCTCATGAACTTCTGATTGACTTTAACGATACGATCAAAGAGATTACTAATATCAACAGTATAACCAGCCATGAGGAATTTTTTTATTGATGGATTCCCCCAGGTGAAATCCAGCACATCAGCAAAGAAAGAATCTCGGTACTTCAACCCAAAATCCATCTTGATAGAGTTTCTTCCCTGCCATTCATTTCCTATCTTTTGGGAAGTATTGAGAAATATCCTTCTGTCGCTGGTAACTACAGCATCGTAGGTGTGACCAGTGTTATCATCCTCTAAATAAGTTCCGATATAACACACACCATTGTGCAATCCTCTTCCAATGCTTTGGAAGGGTCTTTTTTCTTGGTTGAGGAGAGAAAGTAGATATGTATTATCTGATAGGTTAGGTAGGTTAGGAAGGATAGGAGAGACAGGAGGGATAGGATGGTTAGGTAGTAGTAGTTTGTTTTTATCTTCTTTTTGTTTCTGTATCTTCTTAACGAATTGTTTTGATTTTTCTATGGTTGTATCCTGATATTTTGTAGACTGATTCCATTTCCCTATTTTAGCTTGGCTCATCGCTAGTCTGACGCTCTCTTCAGATAAACCTTCATTTAATAATATAACACAAAGAGATTGTTCTGCCTCAGATTTCGTCCATTTCTTTTTTTTCGTTCCATCTTTTTTCTTATTATATTTCTCGTAATGTCCATTAAACAGATCCTTGGCCTTCTCATTCTTTTCAAGCACATCATTCAGTTTTTTGTTTTCATCAACTGGAATCTCAATATCATCAATAACCGCGTTTTCTTTTATCGATTCAATAGCATTAAAAACAGTGGTGTTGTCTTCGACAAAATCATCAGTGACTGCATCATCATTATATTCAATTATTTTACATTGCCTATAATTATCTGGATCAATCCCTTCTTTGACGTTCCAGGTTCCTGTTATCTTGAATCTTCTGGCAATGTCCTTACTTATGCAATCAACATGACAGACATCATTATCAAATTGTCTGAGTTTGTTTTCAAGGGTTACTAATCTGCCTCTGATGTCTGAAGACATCCATATTTTATTGTTTTCTTTTTCGTTTTCTCCAGTGAAAATGTCCTTCAACGGGATGCTCACTGGGATGACAATGTGATTCCCGTTCCCTGAGTCATTAAACATCGATACTGTTAAATTGATTTCCTCTTCAAGTTTCTTTTTTATCTTCAGAGCAGTCTCATAGACTATCTTTTTATCCTCTTCTGTTGATACTCCATCTACCTTCCTTTTCAATGGTACATCAACATCAAAGAGAATGTTGCTGATTTCTTCAACATCATGGGTTTTCATTCCAGTTGTTTTAATGGAATTTACTGAGAGGCAAGACAATCCATAAAGATTGTATTTTTTGCATAGTTTCACCAGCTCATCAGCATTATTTACATCATAGGGGCCGATGGTGGTTTTATCTGGGAGAAACACCTGGTATTTATGATTCCTCGTCTTCCCATGTGTAATCATCTTATGGAATTGTATTACTTCAGGTTCGTCAATGGTGCATCTGATTTCTTCCGGTGTCCTTTGATATTGTCGTACTTCAGCATTCATTCGTACGGCGTCTTCTTTGGTAATCTCGAACTTGTTCTTTTTCTTTATTCCAGGGTGCACCATTATTTCACCTGCAGCTGTTCCTGCTGATGGTGTTCCTGCTGCTGGTATTGGTTGCATGTGCAATATCGGTCACTTCTATCAGGATTTTTGAAACAGAATAAACATGCTGTTGGTTTGTATCGTTTAAGGAACCTGTGCCAGTCGATACTATGTCCACAAACCGCACAGATTCCCTCAGTCATGTTGGGCCTCTATTGTTTGGATGCGCTGCTCGTACTGTTGTTTCATGCGTTCAAGACACATTCTGATTATCTTAAAATCCTGTTCAACCCTGGCCTCTTGAAGGTGCAGCAATAGGAGTATTTCGTTGTAATCAGCGTTAAAACTCACGGTGCATCACCTTCTACCGTCACGTTATTACCTGTTTTCGTGACGCTTTTAATGGCTCTAAATATTGCCATTCGGCTCACAAGTGGATAATTGGCTCTTGCTCTTCCTTCGTTTACTCTCTTGGTTATCTTTCTAACCCCGTATACATCAGGTTTGTAAGAGGCATTAATCCAACGTAGTTCTATGGCAGTAAGTTTCTTTGGTCTACCTCGAATCATGGTAGCTCCTTTATGAAAAGAATTTTATTTTTGTTCACCCAGAGAACGCGCCCATCGTCAACCGTGATCTTAACCAGCTCAGAATCAGATACTTCAACCTCACCGTCTAGCCTTTTTGTGCATCCCTGGTCATCAAAAACAACCTTACTTCTTGCCATGACTTGCTCCTCCACCACCTTAAATTAGAGTAAACCTCTTCGTTTGTATTCTTCTTCTGTCCATTGTGCTATTTGGTCAATTGTCCACCCTGAATGTGAATCAAGGAACCGCTGTACATGGGGATATCGTGATAGGTCAATGTTCTTATTGGGCATCTATACCACCTTTTGATAAAAAATCCAGGACTATTTGTCGAATTGCCAGGCTTCGCGATATCTCTTCTTTTTTCGCGTAAGCGTCAAGGGGAACGAGAAATTCATCGTCAGCGTAGATGGTGAGGGGTTTTCCTTTTGTTTCCATAGAAACTGTAATAAACCGTATAGTATATTATGTTACACACTTAAATAGCAAATCGTGTAAAACATGACGAAACCAAGAACAATAAAAATGGAATCCATTTTCAAAAAACAGAGATACTGGAATATCTTTTTTTTGATTGCTGCATATACTCATTCCAAGGATAAAAAAATAAAATTTGCGAATCTTCGAGCTGCATTATGTATTAATCCTGGCCTCCCTGAGAATAAAATAAAACAAGCCCTTGATTTTTTCAAAGACAGCTCACAAAAAAGTAAAGATTACATCAAATTCCTTCAGGGACTCAATAAAAAGGGGGAGATCACAGATGAAGCCTTGGCTTATATCGTCACTAGTGTTGAACATGGTATTCTTTATGATATGGAGAGTCACGGATGGCTGAAAAATGAAAACAAGTTTAATAAATTTCAAGCCTTGGAAAATATTATATCCAGAATGCACAAATTAGGATTAATTGTCACTGTTTCAGATAAAAGAGGTCACGGTTATTATATCGTCACTGAGAAAGGATGTTTTGAATTTTACCGGTATAATATTCATTTTGATGTCGATCACCTTATTACATCAAGTGAAAAATTAGTGAAGATTCATAACTATGTTTCTACTATAAGTAAAACCTAGTTTTTCTCCTTTGGTTTCTTCTCAAGTCGCGCTATCCTAGTTTCAAAGTCAGCCGATTGCTCAAGTCGTGCAAGTCGCTGCTCTTGAAGATCATATTTCAATTTCTGTAATTCATCTTCTTTCTGTCTTAACTGTTCATGGATACCAGTTAAATCAGGAGGAACCTCAAATATAGAGACATTCGACATATACTTCTGAAATTCTTTTGCGAGATCCTCAGGTTTCATGTTCCTATAGAATTTATCCATGCCTGATGCGTGTCCCATAAGATGCTCTGCGAGATCAGCATGCCCGAGATAAGTACGGAAGAAAGCACGTAAACAATGCGGATGTAAGGTTAACCGATTCGTCACTATATCTTTTTTATAAAGTCCGCTTCTCTTTACAAGTCGTTCCCATATCTCTCTAGCATTCTCGTCACTCATGGGGAAAACCCGTTTATCATTCAAATCTTTATCAAACTTGGATTTCTTCGCTGATGTCACGAGATAAGCATCACGTTCTTTCATCCATTCCTGATATGCTTTTGTCGCCTCATCAGACATAAAACAAACACGGGATGTTTTTGTTTTTGTCCCATTTTTATAATGATTTTTTTCTCTTGGATTATATGTTTTGTTAATCATTATCGTGGTAGGTGATACTGTCGTGTCGATATCAGTAGGATGTAATGCGAGTAATTCACCGATTCGACAACCCATGGAGCATTGCATTAAGAACATGGCACGTGAGAGCGTATTTCCATGACTTAGCACTGTTTTTATTTCTGCTGCGTTGGGAACATCTTTTTCGCTTTGTGGTGCATATCCTCGCATTCGTTTTGATATTGTCTCCCAAAATTCGAGATCCTTGAGTCTCTTGTCGGTTGAGCAGAAAAATTGTTTCACTGAATTAAAAAAAGTTTTCCTGGTGAGCATGGGGATACTATTTTTTTCCATGAGCATAAATGCCTTACTGAGGTCTTTTTCGTATTGCTCACTGGGTTTCTTTGGTGAGAAATACGTATTGATGTCTTTGTCAAGGAGTCTAAAATATTTGTTGATATTTGCCCTGTAGCTTTTTTGTGTGTGGTATGCGGTGATTAGTTTTTTTTCGAAAAAATCATTTATCAAATCCTTAACCATGGGGGTTCACCATGGTAGGTATCACAACCCTAGTATTTAAAATATCCCAAGGTTGACTATTCATTCCTCATTGAAATCCAAGAGCTGAAGCATTCTTATTCACTTTTTTTCTCCGTTTTCTTCGAAGCTGCTTTCTTTTTTCCCGCCGGTTTTTTTTCTTTTGCGCCAGCCGCGGGTTTCTTTGCCGCTGCTTTCGGTTTTTTAGCTTTAGGTTTTTCTTTTTTCTCAGCTTCTTCTGGTGCTTTTTCCTCAGGTTTAACAGGTGTTTCTTTTTTCTTCTCCAATTCTGGCTCTTCCTCTTTTTCTTTCGGGGCTTTTTCTTTCTTTTTCTTAATTTTTACTTCTCCTTTGCCAGTTGGAGTAATCGTATAGTCTTCAGCACCAGCGACTCCTTCTTCAGGTTTTTCTTCTTCTCGTTTGAGGATCGGTGCTTTCTTTTCTTTTTCCTCTTTAAGAAGCTCACGTCGTGATTTCTTCTCTCCAATTTCAGGGAGCGTTGCCTCAACAACACCATCTTCGAATTTCACGGCACGGACTCGAATTTTACTTGGAACCCAGAATCTCCCGTGTGCCCAGAGGTGTTTGTTCAGAGAATCATCGATCCACACGTTTTTTTCTTCGACTTTCATGTGTTTCATAAGAAAATGACGCACATCATCAATTGCGCGTGGGGCAGCACGCGACCATGGGCCTATTTTTGCTCGCCGCAGCGAGATAACGTAAATTCGTTCGAGTTCCTTTGCAGAATCTTTCTCAGCCATACGCATCATCCTATTTTGAGTTTGTTTCTCCGCCAGTGGCGTGTTTTCGGATGTTTAGTAAATCGTCGGTTAGTGCGAATCATGACCCACGCGGGTACTCGTCGATTGCTTTTCGTTGCTCTGCTTAATCGGAGTTTTCTTCCTAACGATTTATGACTTGACATTTACATTCCTCTTCTGCGAATCGTGATATCGCGTTTCTTAGGGAGTATCTTTGAGAGTAACTCCCGTAACTGATCATCATTTATTTTATTTTTGAGTCGCCCGGATTGCGCAAGCATGATCAACTGGTTTTCCAGGTTCTCCGCCATCTCAGGGCGTGCAGCCCGAATACGTCCAAGGCGTTCTCGCGCGTCATCAGTGAGGATCGCCCGCATAATCATTTTTTTCTGACTATCAAGTTCTTCTTGTTGGGCGTCTTGGTACTCTTCCTGGTTGGCTGCCTGTTGCTGAAGTTCACGCAATTTCTTCTTTCGAATAGCTTCAATATCATCCATAGGATCTCTAAAACCTCAAGACGAACCTATTATGATTTCATCTCTTTAATATTTTTTCAGTTCAGGAAATGTATCAAGCAGGAGCTTCTTCACTTCAAAGGAGGTGTTATCCATGAGCTTCACACCTTTCGGGGTGAGCGTGCGGCCTCTACCTTTCATCTTTGTCACATACCCTGCCGTCTCCAACTGTTGAAGGGCATGACGTACGATGGCACCGCTGCCTGCTTTGACCTTGTTTGGTTTTGATCCACGGTTGCGACACCCACCATATTCAGCTCGGAGCCGCTCCACACCCATGGTTTTATGAACATAAAGTTTACGCAGAATAGATGCACATCTGGTATGCCACCAGTCCTTTGTCTCCGGTTGGTTTTCTTTGCTAACCCCTGTGCGCACATACGCACTCCATTCAGGCGGGGTGATCGCTGATTCAGTCTGTAATTTTTTTGTTATTGCAGTAATTAATTCTTTTGCTGGAACATCATATGCGGTTGTCATAGGAATTCTCTTCCTTTCTTCCTAAATTGGGTATCGGTAATAAACCATATGTTATTTAAGCATATTGGATGCGAAAACCAGGTTCTGACCCACAAAAAAACTCCTGATTTTATACGTGTCATTGACGAGGTAATCTTGAATGTTGACGCAGTGGGATTCTACTCAATTTTTTACAAGAACAACAGTAGGTTATAATCATGCTACGATGGATGCGTACCCGACACGTTACCCCAGGCAATGCATAACTATAGCAATGGGTACAAAACCGTCGTTTATACTCAGGTGGAATTGGGACAAGATATTTCATGGAAATCCTGCGTGCCAGGGAAACATAGCGATTGGCTAAACCAAGTTTGCCTTGAAGTGCGTATTCCTCAGCAAGAGAAAAAAGATAGGTAATTCGATGTTGTGCAATGTGTTTGTGAACCTTTTTTTGTTCTACGCGTTTCCGTGACATAGCAAACAATATTCTTTACAAAGAGTAACATCTATAAATTTCTTGTGTAACAAAAAAAAAGTGAGCCAGAAACAAAAAAAGAAAAGGAAGAAAGAAGCAAAATTACTTCTTCTTCAGATATGGAAGACCTGTTCTCTTATTGACACCAACGATGTAACCATTTGGTAAATCACAGGTGGTTCCACTCTTCGGTGATCTTTTGCTGAAGAAATAAATGGTTTGGTTTCTTCCGCCTTTGAGCTTCACGTTTCGCGTATATAAGGTCCAACCCTCGTGTTTGTAGGTCATAATACACCTCCTGCCAGGAATACGTCTCCTGGAATTTAAACCTTTCTTTATTTTCCTCCTGGTGCACTGATAGCACGTGCGGGTGTGACAGTGTTGAAAAAATCATGCGTCAGCGGTGTAAATTGTGTAATGAAAAAAGAGCCGGTAGTTGTCGCCCACATGTAGGAATCACGTTGGTGTTTTAAACGTTTTCGAAATTAATCACTGTATGAATAACATTTTTGAATGCCGTGCCTATGGATGATGGTGAAAACATGTCAAAAGGGAAGCTCGTTTTCGTCGGTCTTGGGTTATATGATGAACAGGATGTTTCATTAAAGGGTCTGCAGGAACTTAAGGAGTGCGACCAGGTTTTTGCTGAGTTTTACACAGCAAAGCTTGGACAGTTCGATAAAAAATCGTTTGAGAAGCTGATCGGAAAAGTGATTACGATGCTGCCTCGAGAAGAAACCGAAAAAGGCGATACGATTATTCAGGCTGCTGAAAAGAACCACGTGGTGTTTGTAACATGCGGAGACCCGATGATTGCCACGACCCATATCGATCTGAGGTTGCGTGCAATCAAACAAGGCGTTACAACCAAGATTGTTCACAGCAGCAGTATCGCGACCGCTGCTGCAGGCTTGCTTGGTCTACAGAATTATAAGTTTGGGAGAACCACCACGGTTGCGTACCCTGAAAAGGAATATTTTCCGACAAGCCCTTATACAGTAATATATGATAATAGTAGAATGGGGCTACACACGTTGGTGCTGCTTGATATTCAGGCAGAAAAAAACCGGTATATGACCGCGAATGAAGGACTTGAATTCTTACTAAAAATGGAGGAGCAACTACATCAACAGGTGTTCATCGAAGAGAGCATTGCATGTGTGGTTGCACGCGCTGGTTCTGCTGACCCCATGGCTGCTGCAAACACGATAAAAGCCTTGCGAAAGAGGGATTTTGGTCCACCACTGCACACCTTAGTCATCCCTGGGAATCTACATTTCATGGAAGTAGAAGCCTTAGAGCTATTGGCAGGTTTACCGCACGGAGTTGGAAGAAAAATACAAAAACTATAATAACCCTGCATAATATTCCGCACATAGACAACAAGGGGTATGGATGCCACAAGAAAAAAATGACTCCGTCGGTCTAATCTATGGCGACGTTGGTTCAACAAAATTTAACTTCACGGTGAATAGTCACAATCTGCGGAAGTTTGACTACGTTGCCGCACCACATGAAGAAGGATATGTGCTTGCGCAGGTTATGGACATCAAAGGATACTCTGATTTGAAATTTGAGGATGCAATCACGATTAAGAGCAATGGGTGTGTTCCTCCTATTAAAAGTGATGTGTCTGCGTACGCTGAGGTGATTGGGTACCGCGATAAAGAAGGACATTTACAAGCTCCGCGCAGTCCGTTTGAGGCTGGTGCGCAAATCACCCTTGCCCATGAAGATCTCATCAGACATGTTCTTGGGTTGCATGCGGAAAAACAAAACGGGGCGTACCTTGGTCTTCTCAAAGGTCATGATCTGCCCGTGTATCTCAACATCGATTCCTTGGTACAAAAACATATCTGTATATTAGCAAAAACCGGCGGCGGGAAAAGCTACGCCTGCGGTGTCCTTGTTGAAGAATTACTCAAGAAAAAAATCCCATTAGTAATTATTGATACACATGGTGAATATGTCTCACTAGGAAAACCAAATAAGGATAAAAAAGACACAAAAAACATGGAGAAATTCGGGGTAAAAGCCAGTGATTACTCCAGTCAAATCGTCGTATACTCCCCGCTTGCTGGAGGAGGGGACGCATCAACGCATTTGACGTTGAACGGCATGAATCTTGAGGGCCGAGAAATCCTTGAGTTATTGCAGGCGAAACTTTCTGGTCCGCAGATAGCTGTACTATATCAAACCATTAAAGAGCTCAAGGAGTTCAAGCAGGTCTATAGTTTTAGAGATATTATAGAGGCAGTGGAACGAACGAAAAGCAATGCGCGGTGGAACGTGATTGCGTCATTGGAGTCATTGGATTCTATAGGAGTGTTCTCTGAAAAAGGGACCTCGACTGAGGACCTGGTGCAAAAAGGGAAATGTACGATTATTAACATGCGTGGGGTACCCCCCGACATTCAGGATGTGGTGGTCGCGCGGTTGACTGAAGAGTTATTCAAAGACCGCAAGGCAGGAAAGATACCTCCATTTCTTTGTGTTATCGAGGAGGCGCATAACTACTGTCCTGAGCACGGGATCGGCCATGCAGTATCATCAAGTATGCTTCGTACAGTCGCGTCTGAAGGACGAAAATTCGGTATGGGGCTCTGCGTGGTCAGTCAGCGTCCAGCAAAAATAGATAAAAATATTATTTCCCAGTGTAACACGAATATTATTCTTAAGGTTACCAATCCGAATGATCTGAAAGCAATCATTCAATCTGTTGAGGGGCTGACAAGTCAGACCTATGATGAGATTCAGCGGCTGCCGATTGGTGTTGCGTTGATTTCTGGTGCGTCGATTCAGGTCCCTATTATGGTGGAGATTCGAACCCGTGAGACCGATCATGGTGGAAAATCAGTCACCGTGTTTAAGGACATTGACCCTGCTGATTATAAACCAAAGCTTCCGAAGATGCCTCATCCACCGCCACGGCAAGAAGCAACGCAGCAACCTGCTGCTCTGCAGAACAATGTCACAGAAAAAGCACTGTCAGTGAATCGTGTGGCAAGACGTCTTGGTTGGGTGACGACGAACGATCCTGATGAAACAATTAAGTTCCTGAGCGCGGAAGCAGAGGAGATGAAGGAGAACGTGTACAAGTATTTGGAGTCACTTGCGCAACTCGGTGGTAATTTCTGTCATAAGGAGAATCCTGGCTGTTTGCACTGTCCTATGAGTAGTGGATGTCAGTATCATCTTTCACATCAAAAGAAGGCTCAACCTGTCGCGCAGAAACACAGGTTTGGGTTATTTAGAAATAAATCCCGGGTTATATGAAGAAAAACACGTGGTGTCTCATCGTTACTGGTATGCTTGTTCTGGTGATGGTACTCTCTGGGTGTGAAATGTTTTTCCCACCGACCACGTACGAGTCACAGCCGACAAAGATACGGTACGATCTTTCGTATGGATATCGGGTGAACTGTAGCGGTACAGGTCGATATGAGATTACCTATCTCTGTGATACCCCGGAGGTTCTCCTAGGAACCGCCACGTATAATCTCTTATATAATACAATGTATGAAACTAAGACAATGGCCAACAACACGTTTATCAGGTGGAATATCTCAGCAAACGAAGATCAAACCTTTACGCTTGGGGTAACAGCACAGGTGAATGCTCAAGGGTTTTTGGTTTCTGATTTGAATGGAGTGGACGCGTTGACTGTTCAGGAAATCCATGAGAATTACCCAACGATTGTTCATCAATTTACTCACGTACAAGCAAATGAGACAACCAGGTTTATAGACCCTGAAAACCTGGAGATTCAGGCTATTGCACGCATGACCCACGAAGAGGCTGCTACGAACAATTCTTTTCTCTTGGCAAAATCACTTTTTGCTTGGTTAAAAGAGAACATTCAGTACCAAACCCATCCAGATGAATCAGGCGTACAATCCGCCACGGTTACACTTCAAAAGAAGACGGGAGACTGTGATGATTTATCGTTCCTGTATGTTACTCTCTGCAGAGCAGCGGGCATTCCTGCACGTTTCATCAGAGGGTATTTACTGACGGTGTATGACAATGGAACAGCTGATGTAACTGCTCATGCGTGGACTGAGATATTTGTTGGTGGTTCTGTGGGAACCAACGGCTGGGTCCCTGTGGAATGCGCCTGTAGTGTGAAATCAATTGTAACTGACATAAATCAGAATTTCGGGGTGGAGACAGCGTACCACCTTCGATTATTTGTCGATGACGGGAGTAATGAATCACTTTCATGTTCTCTTTCTAGTATCGCCTATGTGACCTATGGACAACAACACATCGAGCCTCCTCAGTCCTTTGCAGAGATAAAAAATTATCAAGTATTGGAATCAAAAAAACTTGTGGTCAAAACAGATAACACACGCTTGTATGAATAATCCCTGTGTAAAACAAAAACATTATTTCTCAGTTCAAGATTAACAGTATCTCGTGGTGTGATTTTTTGGTCGATGACAAAACCGCGGAAGAATTCGCAGTCTACATGAAGAAATTCCAGGATTTCTATGCGTCACTTGCACAGATTGTCAGGCAGCATTCATCATCCTCTCATGCTCTTATTGTCGACTTGGGGGCAGGACCAGGGTTGCTCTCTGTCGAAATTTTGAAACAGATACCAAACGCTACAGTAATCGGTATTGACCCGCTCACCAAAATGCTTGTGCTTGCAAAGGAAAATACGAGGGAAGTGTCATCTAGGAGATTTGAGGTAATTCAGGGTGTTTCTGAAAACATCCCCTTGAAAAATAATTCAGTTGATGCTATCGTCAGTAGATTTAGTCTTCCGTACTGGAAACCGCCAGAGCAGAGCTTTTTAGAGATGTGGCGGGTGTTAAAACCAGGGGGGAAAGTAATTCTTGAGGCACTCAATCGAGAGTTCCCTGCTTGGAAACTTTGGCTCATAAAAATTCATATGCTTGTTAACTGGGCAGGACGCAACGTCACAAAATACCATGTCGATGCGTACAGGCTCGCCCATACCATGAAACAAGTAGAGGAACTGTTTATTCATGCAGGGTTTGGTGTTCTTGAAAAACAAGGTAAGAAAAATGAATGGAGATTCATTATTGTAGCAGAGAAGAAGTAAAAGTAGATTCTATTTGGGTTTTCATTTCTGAAGAGGATTCTACGGATGTGGGACAGAATTAATCAGCTAGCCAATACAAATTGTGCCATAACCCTGTGAGAACGTTGGCTGTATTAACTCTATCAGGTCTTTTTTGTCCCA
>Ga0315289_10002713_pt1 | contig 27046 bp, 14 predicted proteins | sample YL17G11_40_MG_FD_203452 | JGI IMG/M metagenome (GOLD analysis project Ga0315289, IMG submission 203452) | Sediment microbial communities from Yellowstone Lake, YNP, Wyoming, USA - YL17G11_40 | ecosystem: Environmental > Aquatic > Freshwater > Lake > Sediment | place: USA: Wyoming | collected...
GCAGTTCATCACAAATGCGACGTACAGCCTCTGGCCGGTTATCACCGCGAGGACCGACAGCAAGATTCAGGGTCCCCGTGGCATCAGCGCGTTCATAGTGCCGGTGCAAAGCCCTGGCTTTCACCTGGGGAAGAAGGAGAACAAGCTGGGACTCAGGGCGTCGGACACGCGCGAACTTATCTTCGAGGACTGCAAAATCCCGAAGGACAATCTGCTCGGGGAGTTGGGCCAGGGCTTCAAGATATTCATGAATACTCTCGACGGCGGCCGCATAAGCATTGCAGCGCTCGCATTGGGCATTGCCCAAGGGGCGTTGGATAAAGTGATCCCCTATGCAAGGGAGCGCCGCCAGTTTGATCAGCCCATCGGGTCCTTCCAGTCGGTTTCGAACATGATTGCGGACATGGCGACGGGAATCGAAGCGGCGCGGCATCTCACCTATCATGCCGCACGAGTCAAGGATGCAGGGAAAGCCCATGGCCAGGAATCGGCTATGGCCAAACTGTTTGCGAGCGAGGTCGCGATGGCCGCTACCACCAAGGCGGTCCAGATTTTCGGCGGCTACGGCTACACCAAGGACTATCCTGTGGAGCGCTATTTCCGCGACGCCAAGCTTACCGAGATCGGCGAAGGGACAAGCGAGATCCAGCGCCTGATCATTGCGCGGCACCTGTTGGGAAAGTTGCAATGAGGCAGCGCATCGCCGCACCTGGCGAGGCGCGAGCTATCCGCACCCGCAGGTGCTCGTCGGCGAAAAGGCATCAGACCCAGGAAGCTTCAAGCCGACTCGTCTCTCCATTGCCGGCCGTCGAATTGCCCGTGGCCCCGCCACCGCCGGAAAGCTTGAATAGATGCGGAGCTTCCGGCTGCAGACTGCTGATCCACTCGACCGTGTCCACGGGTTTGGACCCGTTGTCCTTACTGAAAAGTCGAACTGGATCAGAGTGGCTCGCCCCGGCTGGTTTCGGCGCAGGCGAATAGCCACGGACTCCTCATTCTCTTGAGCCTGGAAGATGATAGGCCGGATGTCGTCGACGGACTCGTCTTTCCTTCGAACGGTCTCGTTCCAGCGGGTGTGTTCGAAGTAGTGCGATCTGCTGAACTCGGGAGTTCAGGCGGCTCTCCGCTCATAGCGATGATGTAGCCCTCCGACCTTGGGCACCGCGACGATCCGACCCAGCTCCGGCGGTTCAACGGCTCTTCCGTCGGGAGAATCCTTCCCGAGCTAAAGACGACTCCGCAAGCCGTGGTAGTAGTCGAAGTAGCAGGCGACATGCCGCCGCAACGAGGACTCATTCACGACAATTACGCGATCCAGGCATGCGCGACGAAGCGAGCCGATTAACCTTTCCATGTATGGTGTCTGCCTGGGAGAACGAGGAGCCGTCAGCACTTCGCCGATCTCCATGTTCGCCGCCTGAATCCGAAAGGCTTCGCCATAAATGCGGTCACGGTCCCGGAGCAGGTACCGCGGTGCCGTGTCCCACGGGAATGCCTGCACGAGCTGCTCTGCCGTCCACTCGGCAGTCGGATGCTCGGTTACGTTGACATGCACGACGCGCCTCCGTTCGTGAGCCAGGACGAGGAACACATACCGGATCCGGAAACTCACCGTCGGCACCACGAGGAAGTCCACCGGCACCAACTGCTTGACATGGTTTTCCAGAAACATCCGCTGTCCGAAGCGGGAGTCGTTTGCGGTTGACCCTTTGGAGGACCGCCAGTTGATGCTGGAGAGCCAGGATCTCGACTTGAAGTGAAGCTCGAGTCCTTGACCTCGATGCAAGCCCGGCGAGCAGCGATATCAGCACGTCATGCAGGGCGCACGACTGTAGCAGCGTGAAGTCGCAACAGCAACGATTTCAATTACTACGAAGTTTTTAGCAGGGACAACCCGGGCCTTATAAGTATCAGGCTGCCACCACCTTACCGAGGTCGGGTCGCACTCTGCCATTGCACCGGCGCGTGGGACTATTCGGAGAACCCTCATTGCTACTCGTGTCGGAGGTAAGCATTGCCCACAATTTTCGCATCTGAGATGTCCAAATGGAACTCGAAAGTCGAGGGATTGTCCGGCCAGTCACCAGGTTTTTCGCTGCGCGCGACCGTGTAACCAGCTGGGTCGATCCAGATCAGGCGGTCGTCAACTTCGACAGGCGAGACCGTGAGATAGGGGCGCGAATAGTTACTGGCTGGCCGCACAAGAGCGCCTTGGATGGTGAATTCTCGAACGGCGACCGACTCGTCCGGGCGCACGCGCCGAGCATCGACCCAGTCGCGAACGGTCCGCGGGTCCAGCGCATCGTTGGCGTCGATGTCTTGCGGCAAGCTGTCATAGTAAGCGCGAGCATCGTCCTCGGCTTGAGGACGATCGATAGCATCCCCGCGGGCTAGCAAGAAAGCTGCGACAGGATCGAGCGTACCCCAGGTAATCAACTCCTTAATCCAGAAGGCGATCCAGGGAAGACCGCTGCGGGGCCAATCGCCGATCTCAAGCGCACGGATCGGCTGCTCGCCTTCAGCCGCGTCCAGAAGAAGACCGATAATGCTGCCCAGTCCCCAAGCGCCCCGGTAGACAAAATTCTGCGCGACGAAGTCGTACCAGCTCGTGATCTCCCTTGGCGCGGGTTGAGTCTGCAACGTAGTCTTCGCCAACCACCAGCGCAGCAATCTTGGCCAGTCCTGAAAATTCTGGCGACGTCCGAGGGTGGTCGCGATTCGGAAGGACGGCACCTGAGATAGAAGAGCGAGAACGTCACGAATGAAGGTGAAGCGTTGTTCGGGTGCGCATCGCGCATAACCTGCCCCGTCCTGAAGCGCGGCGCGAACGGCTTCGGCGAGGTCTAGGAGACTCGTTGCTGAACGCGGCGACAAGCTTGTCTTGTAGATGCGGCGGCGCTGAGCCGCGTCCGGATACTGTGCCTTGATTGCACGGCCGCGCGCCAAGCAGATCCTAGCAAGGCGGGCTTCTTCCTGGGCCGCAGCGAAAGCATATGTTCTGCGCCAAATGGTGGTGAGTTCCGCCTCAACTTGGTCAGGTGCCAACTCCGCGTGCTGCAATTCCTCGACCTCCTGAATCGCGGCGATCAGGAAGGCGTCGAGCGAGTCCAAATATCTGTAGGCCGAGCCAGCTTTTTCATCGGTGCCGACGACAGCCGTCTGTTCAAGCCAGGTCGTGAACTCCTCGGGGCCGCCGCCGCCCGTCAACTCAACCCATGCGGCCTCCAGGGCACGGAGCAGGTGCGCAAGCGGACTTGACGCTTCGTCCTCCGGCGCCCCTTCGCCAGCGGCGGCGGTCGTCTCCTCAATGTCGGAGACCAATTGTTCGTAGCCATCCCATTGGCGGCTCGTCGTCAGTCTACGACGGCCATAGCGATCCCATGTGACGGTTCTCTCGGGCAGGACGACAAGCGCGCTGCCTTCGGTGGACACGCCGGGACGCCCGGCCCGTCCGATGAGGTTCATGAATTCCTGCAGGGTCAGAACGCTTGGTCCGCGACAGATGCTGGGGATCAGTAGGAAGTTTACGGGAATATTGACGCCCTCGGATAGCGTCGAGGTCGCGATGATGACCCTCACATAACCTCGGTCGATTACGGCCTTGAGCCGTCTGGCAAGCAGCCCAGGCATTTTTCCGTGATGGACAGCGATCCCTCGGCGAAGCAGCCGGTACTCTACGGATTGGACCGTGAAGTAGTCCGCGGCGCTGGCGAGGCACCGAACCCACAAGTCGTTAGCCTCGTCGACGGCCCGATAGTTGGGCAGTGTGTTCTCAGGCCAGCTATCCATGAGGTCGGCACATGTTGCCGAGAATGTCTCAACATTCTGCGTCAATGATATCAAGACCGAAGGCGTCGAACCGTCGGGTCGCGCGCCGGCGAGTTGCAGGGCGGCCCACAGGGTCGGTGCGCGCATGCGCGTCTCGGGCCCCTGATCGCCAGCGATACCGTCGGGCAGCGGGGGAAACGGACTGGGGACAAAGGGTGTATCGGCCCGGCGTTCGTCGTCGAACCTCAGCGACCGACCGTCCATGAGATCGTAGCGGATAGTATATTGGCCAGCGGCGCTGACCTCCAGCCGACCAAGCAGCTGCCGGGTGCTGCGATAGGATGATGTCGTCGGATATGCGTCGGACGTGCCGGTGATCCATCGAGCCAAGGCGGGGGCTGCGCGGGCAGCTACGGCCGACAGCGCTATGATCCGGAAGCTGTTATCATCCCGCGCCCGAAGCAGCCGGGCGCCTAGCTGTTCGAGGCGGAACGCGCGCGACGAGCCATCTTCAAGTCCGGCAAGATGAGCCTTATCCTGCTCGACCATGTGTGCTTCGTCGATGACGACCAGGCGGACACGGCCAAGAAAGAGGACGCCCAGATAGCGCAGCAACGCGTCAGCCTTCTCGAACGTACAGATGACGATTGTCGCCCGATTTGTCTGAATCCAGGCGTCGGTTGGGCCCCAATCGACGCCGCCGTAAAGGCCGGTCACGACTATGGGTTCGGCGGAAATCCCTTTCAGATCCCGGGCGAGTCGACCTTCGACTTCAGCCGCGAGCGCGCGTGACGGCACAAGGTAAAGGACCAGGTTGCCCGGTCCAAGCTCCGCAAGGCCGACCCGATCGTCGGGCAGATCGGCGAAGAGGCCCTGCACCACGGCGAGGGTCGCCACGGTAGTCTTGCCAGAACCAGTAGGCGTGCAGAGCACGAATGAGGAGTTCTCGCGCAAGCGTTCGATGCCTGCAGCTTGGGCGGGCCAGATTAACGCGCGGCGATTTGCGAAGGCGGAGCGGGCAAAGTGAATCAACGCCGCACTCGCCGCGTCGCTCGAGACTTCGCGGAGCCGGTTGATCTGAGGCCAAATGCAGGTCTCGACGAAGCGCCGACAGGTTGCGGCTGTTAACAACGCAAGCACGTACGAATAGGGGTCGCGGCTATGGAGAAGGCTAGCCGCGAGCTTCTCAAGCTTGGTGAGTGCGCGTTCGGTCATATCGTCGCTACCTGTCCGCAGGTAGGCGCAAACGGTTCCAATACACATGACCACATGCTGATAGGTGCGTGCGGTCAAGTCTGCAGGATCGATGCGATCGGCGATTCCGAGGGCGCGCTGCTCCCGCCAAAAGCTGCGTGTCGCTTCCAGCGTCGCCGGTAAGTTCGCGCGTAAGAATTCGCATAGAAGAACTGAGAAGGCCTGATCTTGAGGTACACGGCGTAGTTGGCCAAGCGCCATGGCGGGATAATCGGCGAGTTGGTAGGTGGCCGCGGCAAGAAGATGCAAGGGCGCGTTGGGGGGCTTCAGGCTCGGCTGAGATAGCCACTCCAGGATCTCCGCCGCCCGCTTGACGCTGTCGCGCCATGCGCTTGTGGAGTCAGCGCTACGCTCAAGGAATCCGCACTGAAGCAGGAGCATGGCTTCGTCGAGATAGATTTCGACATCGCCCGGCGCGAAGCTCGCCAAGCCCTCGCGGCCCATATCAAGGCGCAGACGTTGGCTATATAGCTTCGCTTGTCGTTCGGTGAGCGCGCTGTCCGCTAACCTGTGGCGGATCTCGCGCGCGATTTCGATGGTGGCCGCGTTGGCCATCTCAAGCTCCTCGATAGACGGTATCTACTATGGTCGTCAGATCCGAAAATTGGAACTCCATGCCTTCGAGGTTTCGAGCCGCAGTATAGGCGGGATGGGGCGCGTTCGTCGGCATCCATGCGACGCGCCCGGCGCGGGCAGGAACCTGCCCGCAGGCGTACCCGACGCCATCATGCCGGCCCGTGACACGATAGCCGTTCCGCCAGAGCCTTAGTAGCGCTTCCTGCCACGCCTGGGCTTCGGGCGTGGCGTAATCATTAAGGAGATTGATTAGCTCGCGGATACCCGAGGGCCGTGATCCGCCTGCTGAGAGTTTCCGGTGCGCTTCTTCGATCTTGGCGTCGCTGTTTCGAGCAAGGCACTTCGCTTCAAGCGTCAGGATGTCGGTGATGATGTTGTCGCCGTTGATTCGGAACGCTAGACCGTCATCGCCAGTGCGTCCGGGCCGGCGCTCGTTGACGCGATCAGGATCGTATGCTTCCCCGGCGAGGAGGCGCTCATTAATCGCTTCAAGATGCTGAAACTCCTGATCGTGAAAGCGGAACAGAAACGCCGGAACGATCCAATCCGAGTGGCCATGAGCGCCCCAATGCTCGACAGCCAGAACCGCGAGGGTTTCGCCCAAATAGCCCTGCAAGGTGACGCGATGGAGAAGCGCGGGATAGTTAGCGGCTGGATCTGTCGCGGGCTCGTTAAAGGGCGAGAGGTCGTCTTCGAAGCCGCGCCGGATCCGCCGACGCGCATCATCGAACGCCTCGTCGATATAGGCGATTAGCTCAGCTTGGATCGCAGCCAAGCCGGCACGATTCTCGCGCCAAACCCTCAGCCGGTAACGCTTATGGGTATTGGTTACGCGTTGATCGACTAACCAAGCGTCGAGAAGTTTACGCGGCAATCTTCGAAAGCGAATCATTGGGAGATGAAAGGCTGCAGCCGAGTCATATGCCTCTCCTGGCCTCTTGGCGCCCTAACATGTTAGCTCTCGGGTTTTCCCCTGTAAGAGCTCTCATCCTTCGATAAAAGGCAACTACCGAACACAAATCAACACTTCGCTGCAATCCGCATTACCCTACGAGCACATGCAGTTCGGTAGTTCGGCGACCAGATAACATCCGATACGAAGAATCTTAGTCGAAGCTTGCGCATCCCGCAAGCATGATTGGAGAGCCCCAGCCGCTAATAGCGTGCGCACACCTCGCACCTCCACCCCGGTCCGTTGACGAAACGCTTCAACTCCACGCGGAGGCTGTGGAAGTTCACGAGGTATCCGAGCGGGAGCCGCGAGAGGTGGAGGTAGTTGAGAAGCCGGAGGGCCGTGAGGTTTTCTTCCAGAGTCGCATAGCTAACCCTTGGCGGAAGGGCGCTGCGAATTACTCGCCGTCGGGGGATAGGTTGTCCTTACTGAAAAGTCGAACTGGATCAGAGTGGCTCGCCCCGGCTGGTTTCGGCGCAGGCGAATAGCCACGGACTCCTTATTCTCTTGAGCCTGCAAGATGATAGGCCGGACGTCGTCGACGGACTCGTGTTTCCTTCGAACGGTCTCATGCCTCCGGGTGTGTTCGAAGTAGTGCGATCTGCTGAACTCGGGAGTTCAGGCGGCTCTCCGCTCATAGCGATGATGAAGCCCTCCGACCTTGGGCACCGCGACGATCCAACCCAGCTCCGGCGGTTCGACGGCTCTCCCGTCGGGAGAATCCTCCCCGAGCGCAAGATGACTCCGCGAGCCGCGGTAGTAGTCGAGGTAGCAGGCGACATGCCGCCGCAACCAGGACTCATTCATGACAAGTACGTGATCCAGGCATTCGCGACGAAGCGAGCCGATCAACCCTTCCACGTAGGGTGTCTGCCGGGGAGAACGAGGAGCCGTGAGCACTTCGCCGATCTCCATGTTCACCGCCTGAATGCGGATCGGTTCGCGGATCTCCCTGGCCGTCCCCGGTCGTCCGATGCGTCCTCGGCGGCTCTTGCACTTCCAGTAGAGCCGGAATCCTCTTCGATGCCAGCCGATGACCGTGTCGGGTTTGAACAGTATGAGGGCCTTGCGCCAGTCGGGCCAGAGGCGAAGGAGGGTTACCCACAGGAGCCGGTCCATGGTCCGCAGCGGGAGTCGTTTGCGGTTGACCCTTTGGAGGACCGCCAGTTGATGCCGGGTCCCGGACTGTGCCGGGTGAACTCTTGCGACCTGCGTCAATCAAGGGTTTAGCAATCAAACACTCGGCATAGTTTTTAAATTCTTCCCCCTGGCAATCTTTGGGCATTCTTGGCCGTCCAAACAGAAGTCGACAACGACAACAGAGAAGACATTGCCAATAGCTGCGGCACCGGAGGGATGCAAAGCTGGCAAACGGCTGCTGCCGCGAGGTAGCGCAATCCATTAAAAACCGGCGAAGTGCCAAGCGATCTCGGCAAAAAACTATTCCGCGTCGAGGCGGAGCTAAACATCGCGGGGATGCGGCCAACTCGGCCAGTTCGACAGTTCGGCCTGTCTTTACCCGGCATAGTCCGGGACCCGGCATAGTGCCGGAGAGCCAGGATCTCGACTTGAAGTGAAGCTCGAGTCCTTAACGTCGATGCAAGCCCGGCGAGCAGCGATATCAGAACGTCATGCATGGCTCACGACTGTAGCAGCACGAAGTCGCAACAGCAACGATTTCAATTACTACGAAGTTTTTAGCAGGGACAGTTATTCGGACGCTGATTTGGCGGCCTTCGTGCGGAACACACCGTGGAGCCACTTCCCGCGCTGGCGAAGAGACCCAAGCTGTGAATGCCCTCTCGTTAGATTGAGTCTCCAAAATCCGTCGCAATCTGCTCGAAGATGACATATATTCATAGTTTCTCCCTCCATCTGGGCGGGAAAACATGCATACAGGCCAAGCAATTCATCCGAACCCAAGGAGGGATGATCATCCGGTTCCGTGTCTAAGGCCAGGAATCCATCAACACTACCTGGCGGCTTGTCAGAATGAACCTGGAGATCCAGCGCATTGACGTCGCCGCCTGGTGTTCGCCGGTTATGACCTCATTTGCGTCGGAACTTCGGCTGTTATGGCAAGCAGTGGACTACCGCACGATCAGCATCATGAGGTTGCGGAGATAGCGCAGACGCTGGTTAGGAATCCGATCACTTCAACCGATCGGTCCACGCGTACTGACACGATTTCTCATTCTCGGTGTCGTATGCAGAGTGAGTCCGCAAAATCTGCCCATACAATCAATCAACTCGCCCTGCTGAGGCTGGTCGTCGGGTATCTCGGAGAGCACAGGCAGTCCGGGTGGTGGGACTGTGATTTCCTGGATGCCACCGGGCTACGCTTTCTGCAAACAACATTCCCGCGCACGGCGCGCACCGCGGCGCTGAGATCCACCACCGAGGCAGCATGCATCGTTCATGACCGGGCTCTGGGGAGGGTCGGGAACTACCACTTGTTCCGGTTGCCGCCGGAATTGGAGGATCGCCTTGAACAAGCCTCCGATAGAATGGATTGGGCTGAATCAGACAAACATATAGAGTCGCGCGACGTGGCCATGGCCACCCTGGGAAGGCTCGCTGACACCGTCTTAAAAGCACCGGAGGGCCCCGTGCAGGTCGGTGTGGAGCGACGGATACTCACAGCTACGGCCATCCACGAACTTGCCGCCCATTATCGCTCCGCATTCCAGGATGGCATTCGCTGCTTCCCTTATTTCTCGCCGGAGCAAAATGCACGCTGAGAGAAACTACACCACCCAGCTCGGAGCAGGTCTCGGGATGATTTCTGAAACCTTGGACCTACTGCGTCTTTGGAAACCTGGCATGAATTCCTCACAACTTGCCGACCGGGCTGTTGAGACTGGCCTTTTTTCGCGGGCCACAGCCCGGCGGGCGAGGAATATCGTCATAGAGATGTTCGCTCCGCGTTACCTGGAAGATGGCTCTAAGGCTGCAGCTCGCATCAGGTTTCTTTTGGAACATCGTTTTTCTTACGAGGCGCTTGTGCAGCTTTTCTTTCTGCAAACTGCCCGCGCCCAGCCAATCTTCGCCGACTTTGTTGTCGATATCTACTGGCCGAAATACGGCGCGGGAGCGTCATTCCTGAACAAAGAGGATGCCAAGGTATTTATCCATCGGGCCTGTGACACTGGGATCATCCGAAAAAGATGGTCAGATTCGGTCGTCGACAATGTATCCGGTTACCTCATTGGCTGTTGCATTGATTTCGGGCTGCTTGGAGAGGGCAAACGCACCGAACGTTCAATCAAACGATTCTCGATCCGTACGGATGTGGCGCTTTACGTCGCTCACGACCTCCACTTTGCGGGCTTTGGTGACATGGACCTCATTCACCATCCCGACTGGCGGCTATTTGGTTTGGAAGCCCAGGAAGTGCTTCGCTTGATGAAAACGCTTGGCCACGACGGCCATCTACTGATTCAATCGAGCGCCGACCTGGTTCAGGTCTCCTGGAAATACCGGTCCATGGAGGAATGCCTCAATGCACTCACTCAAAGATAAATTCGCCGAAGTCTGCCTCCGCCTGAGCCAGGGACGTCGTCTGGAAAGCACCGGGTCGGATCCGATTTTCTATCTTGTCTTCCCGGTTAGCGAGATCCTCACGGTGAAGCGCCAAACCCGCGCCTGGGTGGCCAAGCTGGAAAACCAGGGATGGCGCGTCGTCACTTTCTCAATGGCCAAAACGGTGAATTCGATTCTGCGGGGGCACAAACTTCGCAAGCAGTGGATCATGGGCGAGAAGAGGCTCCTCGGTCAGGCCGAGCGCACCGGCGCCGCCATCGAGTTCGGCGAGATCAACAAGACCTTAGCCAAGGCTCTGACTGAGGGCCCGGATTTGATCGACCTGCTCAAGGCCAATATCGAGGAAGCATCCGCGCACCAGGGCGGGCTTCTTCTCATTACCGACCTTGAAGCACTCCACCCCTATCTTCGCATCAATAGCATCGAAGCCCAGCTCCAGGGGGCGATCCGCTGCCCCGTAGTAGTCTTGTATCCCGGAAAACGTGAGGGGAAGACCAGCCTGCGGTTCCTTGAATTCTACCCAGCCGATCCCAATTACCGTTCCGAACACATAGGATAATCAAGGAGTCTCTTGCCATATATAGATTCGCGATCTTTTCGATTCAAGTCGGGTGCTCACGCGCACCGACTGCGTCTCTCGGGGCATGATTTGGTGAGGCGAAGCAACCGCAAATTCCGTGAGGTAAAGATATGCTAACCAGAGTTCTGTTGATCTGCTCTATTTGGTTTTCGAATGCCCTCCCAGCTCTGAGTCGGGTGCCACAGACCGAAGGCAAAGAGCAAACTGTGCAATCGTCAAAAGCAATCGATGATGCTGGCATAATGAAAGCAATAGCGTACGGTTCAGGGTTCAAATCCAGAAAACAATATCTGGAAAAAGGACTCAAGGAGAATAAAGTTCAATTGGCTTCGGCTTGGGCAAAGGACGGCATAAGCAAATATGTTACTTTCTTCACGGATTTCGAAGCCGTGGCGTCTGCCGCCGCTAATGCCCAGCAGGAAATGCGGACCTTCACAAGTGCCGATGCATACAAGTTGCCTTTGACTGGCCTTGTTTACGCCCATGTGGAGGTCGTCGGCCGAGGCATGATCCCCACCAGGAAAGTCGCCTCTCGTTACGTCAAGAATTCTGCTCACCTTGTGATTAAATTTGGCGATCAAATCGTCCAGCCATTGTCAAAGGAGTTGCTGAGTGCAGGTGATGCGAGTGTCGCGCTGCCTGTAGCGCTATTCACGTGGTGGGATATTGGGAACGTAAGTTTGCTAACCGGCGGGACTCTCGGATTTGAAGGGGCTAAAGCCGAAATGGAGTTCGTCTTCAGATTGACGCCCGAACAGAGAAAAATGAAGGGGACTGTTATCCTAATTGATGCTGATGGGAATCGGCATCAGGAAGATTCCGATTTCAGCAAGATTCTGAAACTACCTTGAATTATAGGAACACAAGGAGTCTTTTGCCATGACACAGATTCGCGATCTCTTCGATTCAACCCGGGCCCTCAGCCGCACCATCGAGAAGGTCATCACTTACCAGAACCGCAACGAGGCACAGGTGCGGGCTGAAATCTCCGAGTATGTTGTCACCGAGCACATCGAGGAGAGCTTCTCGGATCTTCTGAAAAAGATGCAGCTCGCGTTGCAGGGCGGAGGCGGGCACGAGATCGGCGTCTGGGTATCCGGATTCTACGGTTCCGGCAAGAGTTCATTCACCAAGTATTTCGGCTTTGCCCTCGACCGTGGCATGCGGGTCGGTGAGGACACGTTCCTTCATCTTCTCCAGAATCAGCTCAAGACGGCTTCCGTCCGTGCCCTCTTTAACCAGGTCTCGACCACATACGACGCTGCCGTCATCTTCCTGGACCTGGCCAGCGAAATGCTCGCCGGAGCTTCGATGGAGGACATATCGACCGTTCTCTACCTTAAGGTGCTGCAATGGGCCGGATACTCCGAGGATCTTAAAGTCGCGGAGTTGGAACGGATGTTGGAGATGGACGGGCGGCTGGATTCGTTCCTGGCCCGGGCTAAGGAAGAACTGGAAGGCATTGAGTGGACCGAGGCCCGCAACCAGCCGCTCGTGGCCAACCAGATTGCCGCGCGTCTGGCGACCGAGTTCTATCCCAAGCTTTTCCCAAAAATCGAAGACTTCCAGAATCTCACCCTTCACGTAAAAAAGACCGAATTTAAGCGCGCCGAAGAAATGGTCGAACTGGTGCGCCGCAAGTCCGGCAAGAAGAACATCCTCTTTATCATCGACGAGGTCGGCCAATACGCCTCGGCCAAGCCCAACCTTATCTTGAATCTTGACGGTCTGGCCAAGAACCTGAAACATATCGGCAACGGGACCGTCTGGCTGTTTGCCACAGCCCAGCAGACGCTCACTGAGGACAATGTGTCGGCGATACTAAATGCCCCGAGCCTCTTCAAGCTCAAGGACCGTTTTCCCATTCAGATCCACCTGGAGGCCAGCGACATCAAGGAGATCTGCCACAAGCGTCTCCTGACCAAGTCATCTTCCGGCGAGCACGAACTGGGGAAAATATTTGATTCCCATGGTGCCTCGCTCCGAACGGCCACACAACTCAAGGATGGCGGCGTCTATGAGGCCGAGCTGGGCAAGAAGACCTTCATCGACCTTTACCCCTTCCTGCCGGCCCATTTTGAGATGCTGCTCCAACTGCTCGGCCGCCTTGCTCGCAAGACCGGCGGCCTGGGCCTGCGATCCGCCATCAAGGTTCTTCAGGATGTGCTGGTCGAGCGCGGTGGCCGCACCGGTAGTCACGCCAGCCTGGCTGACGCCCCTGTGGGCACCCTGGCCAACACGGTCACCTTTTATGACTCGCTGCACCGGGACATCCAGAGCAGTTACGGCTACATCGTGGATGGCGTCGAGCGCGTGGGTCAGCGGTTTCCCCATGAACCGCTCCATCAGAACGTGGCCAAGTCCATCGCTGTCCTCCAGATTCTGGAGAATCTTCCCGTAACCGCGCAGAATATCGCCGCGCTCCTCCAGCCGGCCGTTTCTGCGGCATCCATGAAGGACGATGTCGAGAACGCCATCGCGGCTGTGCTCAAAGATGGCATGATCCCGCTCGGGGAGAAAAATGGCAGCCTGCGCTTCCTCACCCAGGCAGCCATCACCCTGCAGAAGCAGTTCGACCTGATCGAGTATCGCCAGGCCGACGTCCGGGCGGAACTTAACGGCGTTTTGCGCACAATCTTCAAGCCGCTCCCCTCCGCTCGCGTAAGCGGCGTGCGCCCGGTCACCGCGGGACTCAGGGTGGCCATCGGCGGTGGCCAATCGGTGTCCCTGGAAGGTGAGAAGGAAGCCATCCAGATTCATGTCGAGTTCGTCACTCCGAACAGCTACGATGCCACCCGCACAGAACGGGAGAACGACTCCCGTTCGAGCCGCGAGCGCGCCAGCATTTTCCTGCTCGGGCGTTCAGAAGAGGATGTCGAACACATCGCAATAACGATGGTGCGCTGCAAGAAATTCCTCGACCAGCATCGCACCGCATCCGATCCCGAGACTCAGGAGTTCGTGCGCATCGTGGACGAGCGCTTTGGCCGCGCGTCCACGAATCTGGAGCAAAAGCTCCGGCCCGCCCTGCTCGCAGGCTCATTTGTGGCGCATGGCGCCCATCAACCGGTGTCTGAGCTTGACACAGATGTACTTGAAGCCACCAAGAACTTCCTTGCCGATGCCGCCGGGCGGGTTTTCGACCGATATGCCGAGGCCGCCCATCAGGCGGATTCCGCCCTGGCCGAGAAGTTCCTCAAGACCCCGCTCGACCAGGTTACTACCAGCGAGGACCCGCTCACCCTGGTCAGCCGGGCGGGGGGCCGGGCCCAAATCAAGACCGACCACAAGGCCATCGTTTCCATTAAGGACTACCTTGGTCAGAGCGGCCAGGTCGAGGGACGGCGCTTGCTTGACTACTTCGCCGCGCCGCCCTTCGGATGGTCGAAGGACACCACACGCTATCTTCTTGCGGCCGCCTTCCTCGGTGGGGAAATCAAACTTCGAATTGCTGGTGGCGATCACGTCGTGAAGAACGACGAAACCCTGGCCGCCTTCGCATCCAACAGAGCCATCGGAGCCGTGGGCATCGCCTTGCGCCAGGAGCGCCCCGACCCAGAAGCTCTGGTCCGTGCCAGCGACCGCCTCCGTGATTTGACCGGCGAAAACATTCTTCCTCTCGAAGACGAAATCGCTGCCGCCGCCAAGAAGCACTTCCCGACCTATCAGGCCGCCTTCGGCCCGCTGGCGGTTGAACTCCGCTCACTGGGGCTCGACTCTGCCGACCAGGCCGACCGCGCCGAAAACCTCGCCAACGATCTCACGGAAGTTGTCAGTGGCGACGGGTCCGATGCGGTCAAGCGCATCGGAGGCGTCGATAGCCCGTTCTATGAATCCCTCGTCTGGGCCCGCAAGCTCAAAACAGCTCTCGATAATGGCTTACGATTAAAGCTCTCGCACCTGAAGCGCCTGCGCCAGGAAATCGGCGACCTGCCGGATTCCGGCATCCCGGCCAAGCTCAAAGCCTCGGCGGCCGAGACCCTCGCCTCCGCGACTGACATCCTCGGCCGAGAATCCTTCTTCGAGGAGTCGGCAGCACTGGGCACGGCCTCCAGCGAACTCGACAAACTCGTCGCAGCCACAACTGCCGACCTCTCAGACCAGCAGACGGTCCTGGCTAACGAGGAGCTGGCTCGCTGGCAATCGTCCGCGGATTGGGCTGACCTCACCGATGAGGATCGAAGCTGGTTCACCTGCGAGGTCGCCAACTTGGCCATCGATGCTGAGGGCACCCTGGACGGCCTCAAGAAGCTTCTCAGGCACGATTACTCCCTTAATGGACGCTTGCGCGACCTTGCTGGCAACGTGGCGAAGAAGGCTACGGAGAACCGCGCCGCCAAGTCCAAAGAACCCGAGCCGAAAGGCGGGACGCCCCAACCCGCCCCGGAGATCTCTGAAACCGAGATCATCGTACCCAAAGTATTCAAATCACCCAGGGACATCGACTTGCTGATTGCTGTACTAACCAAGCTGCGCGGCCGCGTCTCAGCCGCCAGGCAAGTGCGCATCACCTGGAAGGAAATCGACTAAGCCATGGCCTTCGATAAACCTACGCGCAACCGTCTGGCTTCCTTCGTCAGTGACGCCCGCCGCCTCATTGCCGAGGAGTTCACCCAGCAGTTCCAGGGCCTCTATGGCATTTCTGAGAAGGGCAACCTTACTCGGCTCGACCAGCTTGGCCACCTGGACGACGCCGGGCTGGCCACAGCCGCCATGCTGCGGGAGCGCATTGACTACCTCGTAAAAACTCATCCCGACGATAAAGACGGCGCCAGGGCAGCCGTCGCCCGCCTGGCACGCGAGCAGGCATTCACAGTACTGAACCGCCTCGCAGCTATTCGCATGGCGGAGAAGCGCGGCATTATCGTCGAATCGGTTGGCAAAGGATATCAATCCAAGGGCTTCAAGGTATTCGAGCAGGTCGCCGGCTCGGGTTTGGGCGATACATACCACCGCTACCGCCGCTATCTGTTCTGCCTCTTCGATGAGTTGGCAGTGGACCTGGGCCTGCTCTTCGATCGCCGGTCGCCCCAGGGGCTGCTCTTTCCCCGCGAGCCCGCGCTTCAGGAACTCCTGGCTCTCCTCAACGCTTCTGATCTTGAAGCCCTGTGGGCAGAGGACGAGACGATTGGCTGGATTTATCAGTATTACAATGATCCCGCTGAGCGCAAAAAGATGCGTGAGGAGTCTGCCGCCCCGCGCAACAGCCGCGAGTTGGCAGTCCGCAACCAGTTTTTCACGCCGCGATATGTTGTCGAGTTCCTTACCGACAATACCCTCGGTCGCATCTGGTACGAGATGCGCCAGGGCCAAACCCGGCTCAAGGATCAGTGCCGCTACCTCGTCCGCCGCCCCACGGAAATCTTTTTGAAGCCGGGCGATATCGCACCGGAATCCCCGCACCAGGACAGCCTCAACCAAGAGGAGTTGCTCAAGCAACCCGTCCATATCCCGCACCGTCCTATCAAGGACCCGCGAGAAATCCGCATGCTCGATCCGGCGTGTGGCTCAATGCATTTTGGCCTTTACGCCTTCGATCTCTTCGAGGTAATCTACGAGGAAGCCTGGGATCTTGGCCTGGAATCTCTACGCCGCGACTTTCCCGACAAGGACGCACTCCTCCGCGAAGTCCCGCGCCTCATCATCGAGCACAACATCCACGGTGTCGATATAGACCCCCGAGCGGTCCAGATCGCCGGGCTTTCGCTTTGGCTCCGGGCGCAGAAAAGCTGGCAGGTACAGCGCGTTCCCGCGGCCCAACGTCCGCGCATCCTCCGCTCGAACATCGTCTGCGCGGAGCCCATGCCCGGCAGCCCGGAACTGCTCAGAGAATTCACCGCTACCCTCAACCCGCCTCTCCTCGGCCAGTTGGTCGAAAAAGTCTTCGCCCACATGCAGCTTGCCGGCGAGGCTGGCTCCCTCCTAAAGATCGAGGAGGAAATCGGCACCCTGGTGAAGGACGCCAAGAAGCTCTGGCAATCCCGTCCTCAGGCCGAACAGCTCAAAATGGGATTCGCACTAAAAACTGAGCCCAAACAAGGCGATCTTCCGCTCGATATTTCCGGGATCTCAGACGATCGGTTCTGGGAAACCGTTGAGGAACGGATCTATGCGTCGCTACGCGAGTACGCCGAACAGGCCGAGTCCGGCGGATATCAGCGACGCCTATTCGCCGAAGACGCCGCCCGCGGCTTCGCCTTTATCGACCTCTGCCGCAAACGCTACGACGTGGTGCTGATGAATCCGCCATTTGGGGATCACTGCAAAAGTTCCGCCCAGGAATACACTTACCGCACTTACCCAGATAGCAAGACGGAGATATATTGCTCGTTCATTTCGAGGGCTGCAATTCTGCTCATCGGTTCAGGTGCATTAGGAGCTATAACGACTCGAAACGGCTACTATCTCGGCGGTTTAAGTGAATGGCGCGAAAACCTGAACCCAAGTCGAAGCTTGTATCCACAAAACTTTGCCGACCTAGGGTGGGGTGTCCTTGACGGTTCTACAGCAGAGGCTTCAGCGGTAACCTTCACCCGGCAATTTACTGAGATGTTTTGGGCCATTAATGTCCTCCAAAATACGTCAAAAGACGCATTCTTACTTGATGGCGTCAAATCGTTTGATTCCGAGGCCAAGCCCTTTAGTGGGCATCTACTAGATCCGCAGTTCTATCGGAAAATGCCACGCAAGGTCTTTGCCTATTGGATTCCACCTCGAACATTACTTAGGTTCTCTTCAGCTGTTACCCTGCCCAACTTAGATCTAACTGCAAAACAAGGAATTGCGACGAGCGACAATGCCAGATTCCTGAGATTATGCCTCGAAGCGCCACCGTCGGAGGTAGGAAAAGGCAAAAACTGGTTGCACTACGCAAAGGGAGGAACATATCAGCCGTTTTTTTCCGAAAGTCCGTTAGTCGTGTTGTGGGTTGATGATGGTGGAGAGATTAAAGCTTTCAGTGCGTCGCTTTTTGGGACTTGGTCAAAGCAAGTAACCAACACACAGTATTTCAATACCCCTGGACTGACGTACTCCCGAAGAACTCGAAATCAGATTTCTACCTCTTTTCTCGGTTTTGGCTATGGGTTCGACGTTCAGGGATCCTGCATTTTTCCCACTGAACCGGGCCGCATCGACCTTACGGAGGCGGGCTACATTGCTGGGCTCCTTAATAGTCGTTTCTTTAATTATCTTCTAAACGCCGGTGTTGGGCCTGTGGCCAATTTAATGCGGACATTCCCAGAATCGCTCATTCTGGAGATACCAATTCCTAAGAATCCCAAGCGAGATACTGTTGCCCTGATCTCGCGGTTCTCAAAAGACTGCTTCATAGTTAGGAGACTCATGAATTGCGGGGCGGAAAACAGCTCTTGGTTTGTTGTCCCATTCTTGTTTCATGCTCTACAGCTTCGATCAGGAAGTCTTTTTGAACTCGTGAACCTTGCAATAGCCTGCAGAGAGGGTCTGGAAGTCCGCTATGCCACAATCTTTGAGAAGTTGGACCAATTGGTTGCGGACGCCTATGGCATCGCTGACGACGAAATTGCGGTCATGAATAAAGACTTTCAATTGCCGGTCGCTGCGGATGGCGAAAAACTGGCGCGAGTATTGGTGGAAAACGTCGAGTCCTCCACAACCGGGCAGGACTTTGCGCATGAGGATGAAGAAGGCGACCATACGGTGCCACGCTGGATGCATTTTCATCCGGATGGCACGAGTTCAACCCAGTTGGAGCATAAGGCCAACGCGTCAGGTTGTTCCATGGCTTCTTATTCAACTTCTCGTCGTGAGTATGCCATCGTCTCCAAACTTGAAGCAATCTCAAACACTTTTGGTATTCTTAGCTATTTAGCTGGCTGCGCCTTTGGCCGCTGGGATATCCGCTTCGCTATCGGCGATTGCCAACCGCCCGAATTGCCGGACCCGTTCGCGCCGTTGCCTGTCTGCCCTCCCGGTATGCTGCAGAACGCGGATGGATTGCCAGCCGAGCCGGAGGATGTACCAGCCGACTACCCGCTGCGCATCTCATGGCCTGGCATCCTGGTGGACGACGAGAATCACCCCGAGGACATCGTTGCCCGCGTCGAGGATGCTTTAAAGGTGATTTGGAAGGACCGCTGGGAGGCCATCGAACGTGAGGTGTGCGAGATCTTGGGGGTGCGCAGCTTGCGCGACTACTTCCGACGCCCGGCGGCCTTCTTCGCCGATCACCTCAAGCACTACTCCAAGAGCCGCAGGCAGGCCCCCATTTACTGGCCGTTATCTACGGCCAAGGGCTCTTACACCGTCTTGATCTACTACCACCGCCTCACCGACCAGACCCTTCATACGGCCCTTGCCGATTTCGTGGACCCAAAGCTCAAGTCTGTCCACACCGAGATTTCCTCCCTGCGCGAGTCTGGCAATCATCGGGACCGGCTGGAGGAATTGCAGGACGTGGAAAGAGAACTCGAAGACTTCCACGCTGAGATCGAACGCATCATCAAGCTCCCCTGGAAACCAAACCTGAACGACGGAGTCCTCATCACTGCCAGCCCGTTGTGGAAGCTCTTCCGCCTGCCCAAATGGCAGAAGGACCTGAAAGCCTGCTGGGAGAAGCTCGAAAAAGGAGAGTACGATTGGGCTCACCTTGCCTACAGCATCTGGCCGAATCGCGTGGAGGATGCCTGCAAACGCGACCGCTCCATCGCCATCGCCCATAATCTGGAACACCTGTGTAAGATCGAACCGCCGAAGGCCAAGGGCAAGCGCGGAAAGAAAAAGATAATGGACCCCGAGCTTGAACTGACGGAGGATTGATCATGGCCCTCAAGCATCCACCGCTGAAAGTGATGATCTCATCGAGTGTCTATGGCGCACAAAGCTTGCTGCGCCAGACGTATGCCACGCTGCTTGGATTTGGCTACGATGTTATCTGTTCCCCGGTCGGCACGTTGCCTGTGAATCCGAAAGCGTCGAATCTCAACAATTGCCTGCGCGCGGTCGGAGAATGCGACATCTTTATCGGGTTCATCCGTCCGATCTACGGCTCGGGAAGGGACTCGAAGGTCGACAAATCCATCAGCCATTTGGAATTGGAAAAGGCGATAGAATTAGACCGGCCGCGCTGGATGCTGGCGCACAGCAGCGTGGTGAAAATGCGCAGCTTGGTGCGCCATGTGTTTTATCGCAAGGACGGCACCCGCAACAATCAGAAGTTCAAGGAATTGAAAGGGGAGTTCGACGATCCCAGGGTAATTGAGATGTATGAACTGGCAGCCGATTCACGAAGCAGGAAGCCGTGGTCTCAACGGGTGAATCACTGGGTTCATGAGTATCACTACGACTTCGAGGCGCTGGACTTCATCAGCGCCCAGTTCGGCAACCCGGAACGAATCGCGGAATATCTTACCCGGAAGGGAGACTGACGATGGAGACTCCCGACAAACTGCGAGACATATTGGCGAGGGGCGAATCAGCGAGAATGGAATTCAAATCCGGCGGGGTTGACCTTGATCAGCTCGGCCAGGCGATCTGCGGTCTCTTGAATTCGGGAGGCGGGCAGATTGTCGTGGGAATCGGCGATAACGGGCAAGCCGAGGGCGAGGTGGACCTCAATCGCATTGAATCCATGTTGCGGGCGCTCTCGGGGGGCAGCGCGGAAGAAGCCGTTCTCACCCCGAACGCTGTTTGCGATGTGTCCCTCGAACGGTTGGAGGATGGAAGGAGCGTCGCCCTGATCGATGTGCCTGCTGGCGCCGATTTGCCCTATGTGTTCCGTGATTCGATCTTTATTCATTCCGGGGTGCGCACCCGAGTTGCCACGGGCGCGGAAACCCGCGCGCTGATCGACCGGCGCTATTTACAGGGTGCCCGATGGGAGCGGCAGCCGGTTCTCGAAGTGAAGCTTGCGGACCTGGACGAATCCGAAATTCTGACAACTGCCCGCACAGCTGCCGACAAACGCGGTTGGCGCTTCCGTGACCAGGATAATCCGCTGCTGGTTTTGGAGGACCTTAACCTTGTGGACCACGGACGCCTGACTAACGCCGCCGTCGTGCTTTTCGCGCGCGAGGCGGGACACATTTTCCCCCAGGCCCAGGTCCGCATGACGGTTTATCATTCGGATAAGGCCGGTGCCTCGTTTTCGGACGACCGCGTTTTCCGGGGACATCTCTTCGCCAATCTTGCAGCCTTCGATGCCTTTGTGGATCGGCATGTGCCGATCATTTCGGCCTTATCGGCGGGGAAACGCGAACGCGAGGACACGCCAATGTTTCCTTATTGGCCTCTGCGGGAAGGATTCCGAAATGCAGTGATGCACCGGGATTACCAATCCATCCATGGACGGGTGACGGTGAGCGTGTATCCCCAGCGGTTGGAGATCTGGAGCTATGGAGGTTTGCCCGCAGGCTTGACCGTGAGGACTCTAAAAACGGCGGACCGCTCTCTGCCGGTTAATCCGGACATCGCGCAGGTGGTTTTTTTGCGCGGCCTGGTGGAACTTCTGGGGCGCGGTACGCGCAAGATCGTCGAGGAATTCAGAAGCCTGGGTTTGCCCGAACCGGCCTGGAAGGAACAGGCCGGCGGATTAACGCTCACGCTGCGTGGCGGTCGGGTCCCAGGCGAGTTACCGGATGAGCTGAACGCGCGGCAATTCGACATGTTGAGCCATATGCGGCCCGGCTCATCCACCGATCTGGCATCTTTGCTGCGCTCATCTGAAAAGAGCTTCAGCGAACGTGCCATCCGAAACGACCTGGCCGGCCTTGTGAAGCTCGGCTTCCTCATCCGCCAAGGTAAGGGAAAGAGCACATTTTATGTTCGGACGGAAAAGCCGATGGCCTGAGATCTTTGCCGGAATCTGCCGGAATGCTCGAATACGCCGAGACCAGAAATCGCCTGTGATTAACAGGTTACAAATATCATGCATCGCTGGAGCATGACGGCATTTGCCGGAATCTGCCGGAATCAAGGTAGTGTAAACATATTGAATTTTTTATGAGGTCGGGTTTTTCGTGTGATTGGAAAAAAAGTCCTAACCGGGCAAAATAAGCGTGACGGTTAGCGTCATTCGACTTCTTCACACAATTTGTGTGTTTTGAGAATCCAGACACACAAATGGCCGATACCTACACTCTTTGCTTCTGGAGCGGAACGGCATCCATTATGAAAGCACCTATGACCATTCGCGACCACATAGAGAAACAGGTTTTCGGACGCCGGGCACAAGAGCACGGCATTCTGGTCATCTATGACCCGCCCCGCCGCTACCGCGAAATTGCCTTGGCCATGGCCTCCGATCGATGCCGGGTAATCGATGCATCGCAATCCGTGATTGAGCAGCGCGAGAAAGCCACGGACGCCCTGGGAGAACTGGCAGATGGACACCTTGACCAACTCGTGCTCTGGGTGCCGACCGCTCGTCCGGCGGACAGTGAGGGAAAGCAGCGCGACCCATTTTCCGTGTTTGCCGAAATCGGCGCGGTCTTTCCCCAAGGCGACGGAGACGACTACGCCTCGCTCTGCCGCCGTGCCAAGCCGGATCACGTCCCGGAGATCAACCGGCTCTTTGAAGAGGGCGAGCCCAGCTTTGACATGGTGGATGCACTCGAACAAGGGGGCTCCTGGCCCAAGCTCAAAACGCTGCTGGATGCGAATTCGGCGAAGGAAATCCTCCTGGGCATTATGTCGCCAAAACCGCATCAGGAAGCAGCGCTCAAGAACGAACCGACCTGGGTTTCAGAAGCTAGAGAGTTTCTCCATCGCAGCCTGGGGCATCGTCTCAAGACCAAAGGACAAACCCGTCCGTCAATCTCCGAAGAATTGTGGCGGGTGATCCTATTCAGTGAGTTCATCTTCGATTCCGCGGGAGACATTCCAGCCACTCTTGAAACCGTCCCCAAGGCGGGCATGGAAGCGAAGAGCCTGATCTATGACGTCTGCGACGAGTTGCGTAAGCACGAGGACCACAAGGACCTTTACCGTTTGACGGCACAAGAAGTCGAAGATGAGCTGGCCTTGGCCGACCGTTCTCACGGGATGACCCATCTCGGAGAACGAGACACCTTTTCCTTCGAGGAGCGCTTCTACTTGCAGCGCCTGGTGGACCGGGCGCTGCAGGGCCAACTCGATCAGGCGAAGGAGATCGCGGAAAGCCGGAAAAAGTCTATCTGGCTGAGTCAGGAAGACCGCTTGGCGGAGTGGTCCCTGGCTGCGCGGGCGCTCGATCTTTTGGATGTGGCACAGCGGCTCAGTACGCCCAGATTCACAACCCTGGAGTCGATCGTTCACGGATACGCGATGACCTGGCGCGACCTGGACCGCCATCATCGCGAGATGGAGCAAGCGGTCACCCAATGGCAGGGTGACCACGAGGGTCTGGAATCTCTTGTAGGCCGTGCCCGGTTGGAATACTGCCGGTCGGTAGAGGCGCTTCAAGCCGAGTTTGTGCGGTTGGTAGTCGCCGAAGGGTGGCCGGCCAGCGGCAGCCAGTTGATCTGCAATTGCGAGGTGTTCTCAAAGGTGGTGGCGCCGGCTCTCGAAGCCGGCGAGCGTGTCGCCTATTTCCTTGTGGATTCCTTGCGCTATGAATTGGGTGTGGAAGTTGAAAAGCAGCTCTCCGACAAACATAAGGTCACTCTGCAAACCGTCTGCGCCCAACTGCCTACCTACACCGAGGTTGGAATGGCCAGCCTGATGCCCAATGCAGAGTCCGCACTTAAACTCATGCCCAGGGAAGGAAAGCTGGTCACCACACTCAACGGGAATGTGGTGACGACGCCGGCGATGCGCTTTGCCTACCTGCAATCCCGCAAGGGGGATCAGTGCGGGGACATCGAACTGGACGATTTGGTCCGACAAAAGAAGCCGAAGGTGGCCGAGAAGGTGCGTCTGTTGATGATCCGTACACGGGACCTTGATTCCATTGCCCACGAAAGCCCGCTCCACGTGCTGCAATTGATCCCAGCGATGGTGCGGCAGATCCTAAGGGGGATTAGCAAAGCTGCGGAACTCGGTTTCGACAAGGCTGTGATTGCCACAGACCATGGTTTCATCCTGTTTTACGAACAGGTTGCGGGGGACGTGGCGCCGCGTCCCCCGGGAAACTGGTTGATCGAAAAGTCCCGCTGCGTGCTCGGGCGGGGGCAGTCCGATTCGGCCAGCCTGGTGATGGAGCGCGGCGAACTGGGGATCCCCGGCGACTTCGAGGACTTTGGCGCCCCAAGGAAGCTGGTACCCTACTTGCGGGGCCAGACGTATTACCACGAAGGTCTCTCACTCCAGGAATGCGTGCTCCCCTGTCTGACTGTCCGGCTGGAAGCCGCCGGCAAGAAGCCGAAAAAATTCTCTCTTGCCAATCTCACGCTAACGTATCGCCAGGGGAAATCCGATCGGATTACTTCGCGCCGCCCGGTCGTGGACTTGACCTGGCCGCAGGCCGATCTTTTCACCGAGGAGAGTGAGATCGAGGTGGTTTTGGAGGCCGTGGATTCCAAGGGCAACATCGTCGGATGGGTGGGTTCCGGCCAGTCCGTCAACTCGGCTACCGGGGGCGTCCGGATCAAACCTGGTGCCGCCCTTGCCGTCGGGCTCAAGATGAAGGACGATTTCTCGGGCAACTTCACCGTGCGGGTGCTGGATCCATCAACTAATTTGTTGCTCGCTAACCTCAACCTAAAAACAGGATACCTCGAATGAACCATGATTCTCTTGATCTTAAATTGAACGAGGTTTTTCTGGGCAAGGTGGTGCGCAAGGACCTGCTCCTTCAAGTCAAGAAGGGCACCAACGTTCCATCCTTCGTGCTGGAATTCCTGCTCGCCCGCTATTGTGCCAGTGATGATCCCCGGGAGATCCAGGAAGGGATGGCAGCCGTGCTGGAGACAATTCAGAAGAACTACGTTCGCCCCGACGAAAGCAACAAGGCGCAGATGATCGTCCAGCAGAAGGGCAAGCACACATTCATCGACAAGATCCACGTTAAGTATTTTGAGAAGGAAAAGCGGCCCTGGGCGCGAATGGAGAACTTCAACTCGTCACGCATAGCCATCAACGAGCGCTATTACAAGTCGGAGAATGACCGCATCTTTGAGGGGGGTATCTGGGCGGAATGCACCGTGGCCCACAACGACGTGGAAGACGACGACTACGCTTTTTACATTGAACAGCTCAAACCCATCCAACTTTCCAAGTTCAACTTCGAAGCCTTTGTGGAGGGACGTCGCCAGTTCACGCGGGATGAGTGGCTCGACGTATTGATCCGGTCTTTCGGATTGGAGCCTGGTTGGATGAGCCGGCGGATCAAGTTACACTACCTATGCCGCCTGGCCCCCTTGGTAGAGGCAAACTTCAACTTCATCGAGCTCGGCCCCCGAGGAAACGGGAAATCCTATACGTTCAGCGAGTTTTCCCCTTACTCAACGCTTCTCGGGGCGCCGACATCGGCCGCCACGCTGTGGTGGAACAACGGCCGCAAGCAGGTCGGGATCATCGGGTTCTGGGACGTAGTGGCATTCGATGAAGTGGGCGAGGGCGTCACGGTCCGCGACAGAGAGACGTTTCAGGTGATGAAGCAGTACATGGCCAACGGGAACTTCACCCGCTCCACCTCGACTGTGACCGCGAACGCCAGCCTGGCCTTTGTCGGCAACATCGACGATTCCATCGATGCCGTGGTCAATTCGCCCCAGCGCACGCTCTTTAAGCCCCTGCATCCCATCTTCGACCTGGCCATTCTGGACCGCTTCCACACCTTCCTACCAGGCTGGGAGATACCGAAAAACAAGGATGAAAACCTGACTCGCCGCTACGGACTGATCATCGAGTATCTGGCCGAAGCATTCCACCACCTGGCCCGAAATACGAACCGCTTCGCTCAGGTAAAGGCCGCATGTAGGCTTGGCCCGGGCTATGATCAGAGAGATCAAACGGCGGTTCTCAAGACAGTCTGCGCGTTCGTGAAGATGCTGCATCCGGGAGACGAACCCACCCAGGAGGAAATTAATGAGTACCTGGCCTACGCCATCGAGGGACGGCGGCGGGTCAAAGAGCAGCTTAACAAGAAGAAGCCAGACGATGAGTTTGCCACTATCAATCTTGGCTACTTTGATCCGGAAGGGAAACTGATCACGGTATTCTGTCCCGAATCACGCGACGCGGCCGCAACGCAGATTCCTTCCCGAACCCGGGCACCGGAAGAAGGTCAAGCCGCCCGCTCGGCCGTTGTACTGCCCAAGCAGATAATTCTCGCTTCCTCGGAACCGCCTCGTGCGGCCGAGGCAGCAGGTACGGCGGCCGAGACCGAACCTGCCTTTGTCGCCTCCCCACGCGAGCCCAAGGAGCGGCATTACCGCATCCACTACGGGGCAACGGGATACTCTTACGATAGCATCTTTGGCGATTACCTTCCCGGCGCCGAGGAGATTGTGATCGAGGACCCTTATATCCGCCAGCACCACCAGATCATAAACTTCCTGCGCTTCTGCGAAACCGCCGTGCGCGCCAGCAAGCCCAAGAAGATCACCTTGGTAACGCGCTTCGATAACCAGTTGGAGAAGGATGAGGCCATGGCCAAGCTCTTCACCATCGCCGACAGCCTGAAGCAGTTCGATGTCGATCTGGAGATTAAGGAGAACAGCATTCTCCATGACCGCGAGGTCCGGCTCAGCAATGGATGGAACATCAAGATCGGGCGAGGCTTCGACCTCTACCAACGCCCCGACGACTGGCTCCAGGTCGGCGCCAACGACCTCGACCTGCGCCCGTGCCTGGAAACTAGCGTGGATGTGATCCGGGGTTGAGTCTTCACCAGCTCATCAATCGCAGATAAAACGGCCTGGGATTGGGAAACGGGTGATCTTTGTTGTCCTTACTGAAAAGTCGAACTGGATCAGAGTGGCTCGGCCCGGCTGGTTTCGGCTCAGGCGAATAGCCACGGACTCCTCATTCTCTTAAGCCTGGAGGTTGATAGGCCGGACGCCGTCGACGGATTCGTCTTTCCTTCGAACGGTCTCGTGCCAGCGGGTGTGTTCGAACTAGTGCGATCTGCTGAACTCGGGAGTTCAGGCGGCTCTCCGCCCATAGCGATGATGAAGCCCTCCGACCTTGGGCACCGCGACGATCCGACCAAGCTCCGGCGGTTCGACGGCTCTTCCGTCGGGAGAATCCTTCCCGAGCGCAAGATGACTCCGCAAGCCATGGTAGTAGTCGAGGTAGCAGGCGACATGCCGCCGCAACGAGGACTCATTCATGACAATTATGTGATCCAGGCATTCGCGACGAAGCGAGTCGATCAACCTTTCCACGTACGGTGTCTGCCAGGGAGAACGAGGAGCCGTGAGCACTTCGCCGATCTCCATGTTCGCCGCCTGAATCCGGAAGGCTTCGCCATA
>Ga0315289_10002717_pt1 | contig 27013 bp, 43 predicted proteins | sample YL17G11_40_MG_FD_203452 | JGI IMG/M metagenome (GOLD analysis project Ga0315289, IMG submission 203452) | Sediment microbial communities from Yellowstone Lake, YNP, Wyoming, USA - YL17G11_40 | ecosystem: Environmental > Aquatic > Freshwater > Lake > Sediment | place: USA: Wyoming | collected...
AATGGTATTATGTCTAATTTAGACTACAATTCTGTCCCTGAAGAGTTTATGAATTATTATCTACTACATGGTTTAGAACATAACTACGAAGATACTATTAAGCTTATTACAAGCGACCTTATACAAGATGTTAAAATTAGACCTGATGGGTTATATCTATATTTAGGTAACGATAGAGATGAATTGGCTTCTTTTTTCTGCGGTTCCTCCCGTCGTGACGTTTCTCCTGAAGATGTTGCAAAACAAGTATTTAGCGAAGAGGGTTTAGGTGACAATTGGCATTTTGATGCTTATACAAAATCATCTGACGTTATTGACGATTTAAATGAAAAGAATACCATTCATTTAAAAGATGCTATTTTTAAAGAAATTGGTAATGTTGAATTATCTTTAGAAGATTATGATTCTGATTTTTTTGAAAGTTTATCACAAGAACAGGGAACTGAAGGTTATTTTAAAATTGGACCTGAAGACTTAAATGAATTAATTAAAGATTCCGACGCAATAAACGAACTATGTAATAAAGATTTAAGTGAGTTAGGTCAAGAATTACAAAGTGTTTATTGGCATGCTTATAATACGGCATATGAAGATGAAATATATAAATTAGTATATGATGGTTTAGATGATTACTTTGAAGGAAAAATTGATGAAGTCCCAAAAGAAATTATCAAATCGGATGGTAAAAAAGAAACTAGATATATAAATTATATTAAAATTAGGGATTTTGTTGGAAACATTACATTATTTTTAAACTTACATAAAGGTGAAACATATTCAGATTCATATTTAGAATATTTTGGTAGTTATACGACTTTGATGAAACAATTGATTTACGATCAGGATTATGAATGTATAGATTTTAGAACTCCTGATTATCCAGATTGGTCCACAATTCAAAAATATATAAACGAAACATTTTATGAATATATATAACTATTTATAAATCCAAATAAAACTCATATTAATTATAAAAATAAAAAATATGAGAAAATTAGAAAAAAACACACGAAGATACTTTGTGAATCTATTTGCTGACGACATCCTTTCTAAATTTGATAAGAAGGACAACACAGTAATCCAAGTAACAGATTGTGAAACCTTTGTAGTTGTAAATGGTCAAACAACGAGTAAAGAAGTGTTGGATTTAAATGAACTAAAAACTGAATTTATTGAATTAAACAAAGAGTTATTTAATTCACTTAAGAAAGAAGACATTAACATTATTGACATCATTAAATACGATCAAGAAATTACAGATGTTTTAAAAACATGGATCACAGTTAATAAGTCATTATATGTTACAGAATATGAACCAATTTTAGAAATAAACATTTCATCAGAGTTTCCTTATGGTCACAGTTTAGGGTGTGGTAGAGGAATATTCTATTACTCACATTACATCTTTAATCAAATGTATTCTTTGTTGAGTGTAGATCAATTGTCTTTTAGATATTCAAGTGAACTAAATGAAGATGAGGATTATAAAATTAAAGTGGTATGTGATTCTCAGATCCCAAAACAAACTATTGAAAGTCTTGTTTTAGATTGTTTTGATATGGATCTATCCGAGTTTAAAGAAAGACTGTCTGATTATAACTTCACAAACGATATAACAGATCAATCATTAGATAAACCATACTTGATTCAAGATAGACTAAAAGATATTGTATTATTATAAAAAAACCCCTTCGTTAAGAGGGGGTTTTGTTATCTTTCGTAAAATTCTTTAATTATGTTAAGTCCTTGATCAATGTCTTCAAAATCTCGGTCAGGAGCAAATAACTCAGTTAACGGTTTTTCACTTTCAGGATTTTCAATCAACATAAATGCGGGAACAAATTCATTATCGGTTGCCTCAACAAACAGATTATATTCTTCCTCATATTCGTAAATGTCTCTTTCAATATAATCTAATTCTGCCTCATCAAGCATTTTTTTAAAATCTTGACAATGGGGACAACTTTTCATTGTAAAAAGTATTGCTAACTTATCCATTGATTAATTCTGTTACCATATTTTTTATGGATGTCTCATTTAACACCCCAACTTTAGTGTCAATAACTGACCCACCATTAAAAACTTTAATTGTAGGAATACTTCTAATACCAAATCCAATAGCAGTCTCTTTATTAAGGTCAATGTCCATCGTATACATTTGAACGTTCCCATTTTCATTACTATTTGCAACTCTTTCAAATATAGGTTTCATAGCTAAGCACGGTTGGCACCAAGTGCCCCAAAACTCCACAATTATTTTTTCACCATTTTTAATTTTTTCTTTTAAATCTACACTATTAATTTCCATTTTTTTTCATTTTTTTTAAGTTTAATATAAAGAATTCAACATCTTTTTTCTTTCTTATAGGATAATAAATTTTACAAGAAAAAGAAGAGATCGTCGGATCACTTTTAGATAAATATATGTAAATGTTTTCATCATACACATAAATTGATTCTGAGTTACTAATTCCATCGGAAAATTGTACTGAATCAGAAAAATACTCGGTAAATTTAGGTCTGTTTTTTAATTCTGATGGCGATAAACTGTGTCCATCAGTTAATTCCATAATTGAGGACATCTCTTTAGTTCTTTCAGTTAAATTTTTTAAAAATTGTTCTTCGTGTTTAAATTTTCCCATAATGTAAAAAAGGGGGCATTTCACCCCCATAGTTTTAAACCAACATTAATTCCGCTGCCTCCCAAAGTTTAGTGTTTAAACGATTTGTGGTTTGGATACTCTTAATCCCACGAAGAGTTGTTTGTCTTCCTCTTGGAGTTTTGTAAGTAAATCCTCCTCGAGTCATTTTCTCTTGGATTACATTAAACACAGTCCAAAGATCACTTCCCTCATCCTCAGGTCGAAACGGTGTTAGAAGGTCTGTGATGTCAATAGACTCAGGTCCATTTCCAACCGCCCAACGGATCTTAATTGCCTCTTTGATCAAACGAAGTTTTTCTTTTTCAGTTAACTCTTTTTCCATCATTCGAGTAACAGATTCTTCAATTCTTGGGAGTTTCTTAGAGAAGTTCTCAGCCAAACCTCGAACATCGTCGAATGAGAAGTGATTGTGTCGAATAGAGAATTTTTCCGCCACTGATGTAGGAACCGTAAGTCCGTTTGAACACACCAATCGGAATAGCCCTGATCCCATAGAGAATGTTGCCGTTCCATCGTGAGAGTTTCTAACGATTGCCTCAACAACTGTGTCCCCAACTTTTGGTAGTTCGCTGTTTCGGTATTTCAACTCATGCATTCCGTGAATACTTTTACCTGTTTGTTTTACAGATGATAGTTTCCAACCTTCACGGTCAAAAATCTCCATAACTTCGTTGGTTGGTACGAACTCATACTTGTTCGTCATTTTAGAAGATGGTGATGTTGCAAAAACTGCCGGTGCAATTGATTTAATTAATTCTGGTGTGTATATCATAGTTTATTATTTTCTTTGTTTTTGTGTTTGGTTTTACGAGTGTAGGATTTCTTACTTTTTTGCACGATGGGTCTAGTTGCCTGCCATATTTCCATCATAGTAAGTTCTATTGTTTTCATTTTGTTTCTCGTTTATCACATTACAAAGATATGCGTTTTTTATTAAATACAAAACTTTTTAAAAAATTAATTTAAAATTATTTTACCCCACTTTGTTTTTTGAATATACCCTTCCACAACTGACTTAGGGTTTGGGGTTTCAAATAGTTCGGGAATTTTTAATTCCATAACTATATTAATCATTTGTTGTCTAGTTATAATATGGTCTATACCATCATCATAATTTTTTTCACATTTTTCCCTTAACTTCTTATAAAAGTCTTCTTTTTGAACATCCCCAACCAGTTCCATTAAATCACCTGGATTAGTTTCAAAAAAAGTAATAAGTTGTTTTATGTATATTTCACAATCAATATTTTTCATAACTAACATTTTTAATAATTATAGGAAAAAAATTCCTCATAAAAAAAAATGGGACTTATTAAAGTCCCAAATCACTAAAATCAATTCCACTCAAATCATCACCATCGTCATCATCCTCATCTCCCATCGCATCACGGTATTCTTGATTTTTTAATTCTTTAATGATGTCATCAACCATTCTTTGAATAAATTGTTGTCCTTTAGGATCTCCACTAAGAATCATTTTTGCAACTCTCATAAACTCTTCCGCATTTAATGACGAGAATCGCATAAATAAGTAATGTTGTATATGTTTTTTGTCTTCATCAAACAACTCCATAGGATATGATGCCATAAACTTTTCCCAAAATACAGGACCAAGTCTTGAATCCCAAATTTCTGAAGGTAAAGTGTCTTCAGCATTTAATATCATTTCTTGTTGTCTTGGGTCATCAGGCAATCCGTGTGAACCAAATATTTCATAAACACCTTTAACTAATTCGTGAACCAACAACGGAAATGTAACCGCCTTAGCTTTAACTGTTGGTGGATCCGTTTCTTCATCAACTTCTGATTGACCCATTTGACCACCACCACCTCCGGCCATTCCTTCCATGTTAGGAAATATCCAATATGCATGTTCCATTAAAGATTGTGTGACAGCGTATAGGTTCATAAGTTGTGGATTAATGTCATTGATCTCATTTTTAACAAGATTATACATGTGTCCTCCTTTAAAAGCCGCACCTTGAATAAGTGAATTAATGAATCTTCTTTTTTCTCTTTCCAAATTAAAGTTTTCCATATCACCCATTAATTCTTCAACCTCTTCTTCACTTGGCATTTCAGGCTCACTTTGCATCCCTTCTGCCGCTCCCATAGGTTGCCCCACAAGTTCGGCTTTGAATTGCATTGCATCATCAGGTATACCTAACTCATTTTTAACAAGTTCAACCGCTAATTTTTCAAGTACCTCTTTATTTTGTGATTGAATCATGACAAGTTTTTGCATTGCCTGACCAACTGTTCCCATCAATTGCATAAGAGCATTTGAACCTTGAATTGTTCTTGTGTCCCCCATTGCCGTTCTAACTTTATCAACTGAGTCCTTGAATCTTTTTGAAGATATTAACTCAATAAAGTCTCTATCCATATTTGGAATTGCAGGGAATCCATGATACGGGGTTTCTTTTCCCGTAATTTTTTTCTCAACATCTCCAGCCATTCTTTCAGGTCCTTCGTAGTCAATAGGTGCCTCCATAAGTCTTAATAAGTCTTTTTTGGAAATGCCTTCCGTGTATAATCTATTTGTATTTTTTTTCATATTATTCAAAATCAATTCCAAGTTCATCAAAACTTAACCAATCAGGCATATCACCTTTTCTTGCTTTTGGGTTTTTCTTTGGTCCAGGTTTAGGGCTATACGGAGTTCCAGGTTTTTTTGGTTTGGTTGGTGTTTTTGTGTCAGGTTTAACTGGAACTTCTAATTCTCTATTTTCAATTAAATCCTCATCAACTTCCATATCATCTCGATTAGGTTTTACCATACCTAAAAAATTACCATCTGAATAAAAAGAAGGTTCTAAATCTTCACCTGTATCCATATCTCCATAACCATATTCTTCAGAAAATTCACTTTTTAGATAATTAATATCATTATTTTCATCATCTTCATCATCTTCATCATCAATATCAATTTCTTCAAAATCAGAGTCTTCGGATTCAAATTGTTCTTGTTCAGAAATTACTTTACCTATACTGTAATTAAAAAGATACTTTATATCGTTAAGCTCTTCTATTATTTGTTTTTTCATGCCAATTTTTATTTAATAAATATCTAAGTTTTTTATTCTGTCACAATATAATAGTGATACCCCAAAGAATAATATAAAAATTGACCCTTTTTCTTATAAATAGAATTAATTTCTTCTTGGTTGTTAACTTTAACACCAACAATTTTTTTACCATTAGTTAATTTTCTTCCAGGATGTGTATTTAACACATCTCCAATAGGTTCTAAGAAATATTTGAGTTTTTTAATTAAAGATTTTTCATCTCCAACAATACCAATACCGTATTGTTTACAAAGAATTTTAATTTCTGGTAATTCAAGTTTAGTTAAGTCTTCCATATCACAAAGATACGAAAATTATTTAATTTGGCCAAATTTAAAATTTGAGAAGTAACACTTGTATCTGCTATCAAAGTAGTTCCAAGTGGCTCTACGGTTCATTTCTTTATCAAAATAACCTTTTTGGTATGCCTCATTAATCATTATTTTTTCATCCTCAATAACTTGATTTTTTAAAATAGTTAAAGTCATTAAAGTTTCTTCAGAAAGTCCTTCTGTTTTTAATAATTCTAAAATTTTTTTTTCGATTGGTCCCATATTTAAAAAGTATTAATAAATTTCTTTTAAGTCAATATCCACATCAATTGGAATTCCATATTTTTCTAATAAATTATAAAATAAATCATATACTGAACTTCTAATCATTCCTTGAAAATCGCTACCTTCATAACTAAGTAAAGCCTCATGGTAAGCGGCATCTATTGTGTCGTTCACCACATATTCTTCTTCGGTTTCTTCGTTCCAACCATGAAATTCCATAGTTCCACGAGGATCAACATCAACCATAATTTCAACAAATTGTCCTTGTCTATCAAGATGGACAACCTTTATTTTGGTTTCCAAATTAAATTCATCATCAACTAACTTATATTCCTTAGTGTCAATTTCATCTTTAAGTTTTTTAAATAATCTATCAAAACCCCCATTATATCTATACCATATGGGTCTAATTGTATCATAATCATCACGAGTTTCTTTTTTAATTCCAGAAATATCATAAATCACATCATCAAGATGAGGTTCTTTTCCCATCTTTCTTTGTTTGTCCCAAATTTGATAACACAACTTACGAAGGTTTTCCTCTGTAAAATTTTCAATTATTAACCTTTGTTGTCTTTTTGTTAATATTATTTTCATCTTCTCTTTTTAACTTTATTAAAACCTTTTCTAATTTTATCATTAAATTGCCCTGATACTAACATCTTAAAATCGTGAATTGGAAATTCAATCTTTGGGTTATTATCTTCAAAATCATTTTTAATTCTATTTATCAACCAATTTTCATAAACGCCAAAATTATCAGGTTTATTACCTGGCCCACCACCTTTTATATCATTATTTAATTCTTTAATATTAGTATCAAGAATTTGATCTAACTCACTTAACCTTCTTATTAATGCCACTTGAGATTCCGTTATTATTATTTTCATTTCCTCGTCTAATTTATTAATGACACTTCTACCTGATAACCTGTAAAAGGTAAAATTATTTCGTTCATACAATCTTCAGCAACATCCTTAACTTCACTTTCAATTTCCCACCACATATCCCCATCCTCTAAAGCATCATTTAAAGATAAATACCTACCATCCATAAGAGTAACAGACCCACCAGGTAAAATTTTCCCATATAAATAGAAATCAAAATCATTATATACCATTTGAGTTATTATCCACTCAAAATCATAACCACCAACAGTTCTATCGTTAAAATCTTTTGTTGAAAATGTTTTGTTTAACAATGGTTTAATAAGATTTTTAGCAAAAACCTCATCACCAACTATTTCTTGAAATGCTATTTGGGTTCGGATTTTGTCTGAAGTCTTAGTAATACCCCAATACTCAAGATCATCTTTATCAAATCTTATTTTTTCACCTTTCTTTAATTGGTTTTTCCAATGATTTTTAATTGCCTCTATATTTTTAATAGCAACTGATTCTTTAATAAGATTATATTGATTATCAGATATTATTATTTTCATCACCAATTAAATTCTTTTCTTTTATTGGTTACTCCCCCTATTGATATGGATACTAATTTTCCTCCTATAATATTTCTTGATTCTTCTTGTAATTCATAAATAAAATTGTCTAAATTATTATATTCATGTATAGAATCAAGATTGATATCAACGGTTATATGTATGGATGATAATTCTTTTTTTTCAAAGTAATCCATAGAAGTTGTTTTTGATACATCCACCACCTTTATTTCTTCAATCATTTCTATTGGGTCACATATGTAATTGTAGTGTGATCTGACATAATACCCACCTTCACAATTTTCTTTGACTTGTTCAAAAGCCATGTTAATAAGATTTTGCATTCCATCTAATTTTGACTCAGATAACATTATATATTGTTGTTCAGATATTATTATTTTCATATCTATATAATATTAGCACCATTCACCTCTTTTATTTCAACATCAGGAAACAACTTTATAAAATAATCATAAACTGCGTTTTTCAAGTGTCTTGAAACTATGTGCGAAGGAATGAAGTCTTCCATTTCTCTACCTATTGAATAATCATAATATAGGGTTCTTGATGGTCTTCTATAAACAAATAAAGGTTCCCTCTTTTCATTCATCAAATATATTGATCCTGGCCATTCACCGTCGCCCCACCCTTTAACATCTTTTGATATTGTCTTTAAAAACAACTTCTTATACTGTGGATATTCGTCCTCATACTCAACATCAAAACGATCTCTTTTATAAGTTTCGTTGATTAGACTTAATTGATCTTTGGTTATAATCAGTTTCATATAAGATAAATACTTTGTTAAATAAAAAACCCCCACCGAAGTGAGGGCCATATTTTAGTTTGATTTTTTAAGCCTAAATCATAAATGAATCAGAATTTAGGTTGATTCAAGTTTGTCAATCTGAGCGTTGATATTTTTAATTTGGTTTTCTAAAGTTGCTATTTGTTGTTTAAATTCTGGCGATCCATCATCACGAGATGCAAATTTTTGAATGCTTCCACCGATTTTTTCGTACTGATTGTATAGATCGTCAAGTTGTTTCCTTTTTTGTCTATCCATTCTGTTGTTTATTCTTTTTCTTCTTCTGAAACCTTGTCTTATTTCTTTATTAGTAGGTACCCTATCTAATAATTTAACTCCATTAGTTCCTTGAACCCCTGATGTTCCCGCAACTACACTAGTTCCTTGAACCCCTGATGTTCCCGCAACTCCGCTAGTCCCTGTTGGTTGTGTTCCTGTAGTTGTTAATGCGGATTTATCTTGTGGATTTTGTGTTTGTAAATAATCAGGGATACCATTACCATCTGAATCGGCATTAAATCCAGACAAACCTGGACCTGCGGGTGTTCCTGAACCTGCGGGTGTTTTTGGTGTGGAATTAGTTGGTGAAGGCATTGGTGTTGCGGTGTCCCACTTTAAATTTTTAATAGCCCCTAAAGAAGATTTTGGGTTATTTATATCACCTTTAGCTTCAACCCACTGATTTTGTCCTTTTTTAGAATAATAATATTTACCATTTTCTTCTTTATAATCGTAAGACTTGTCATTATTTGTAATAACTTTAGCCCCTTGTCCACCACCACCTTCTACTGGTTTATTTTGAGCGGCATACTCTTCAGGAGTTGCGGGTGTTGATCCTAACGGCGCCGAGTAATTACCAACAAGTTTGATAACTTTTCCTGTTTGATCTTTATAATATTGTACGGTTTGTTCTTGTTCTAAAAGATATCCTCTTTTAGTTGCCGACTCGTGTAATCCTAAGATTCTTCTTTTTTCTTCTTCTGTGATTAGAAATAAATTTTTTTTCATAATTATGAGTGTGTAAATAAATTGAAGTCTTCGTCTTCTTCGGCTCTTCTGAATACTGATTCAGGTAGAACTCGTTTAGGATCCGATCCTCCAAGGTTTAGTACCATAAGGTTTTCCATATTCCCAACACATTCAGGTAACATCTGAAGATCAGGATTATTTACCAAAGATAGGTATTGTAAATTTTGTAATTGACAAATAGCTTCAGGTAACGAAGCCACACATCCAACAAAGTTGATTGCGTTTAACTGTTTAAATCTTCCAATGTCATTAGGAATATTAAGTAATATTTTATCTTTCGATGTATTTTTAAATGTAAGTCTTTTTAAACTTTCAGGTAATGTCGCAAAAAACTCATCAAATCCGTATAGAGCAATGAACTTAGACGCTGAATCACCAGGATAATCAATAACCACTTTCTCACCTTTATCACCAGATAATGACTGCATGAATTCAGGTTTAAAGAATTGTTTCAATCCTTCCTCATTTGTATTTAAGAACTCAATTAAATTAATTTGTCTGTCATCAGCATCCATGAACTGATTATCAGGGAAATGGAATTGGTATCTGTCTGCTGGTAATCCTGAAACTTCACCTGTTTCTTTTCCGTAAGATTTGAATGATCTCGCTTTGTTTGGGATTACAACATATAATGGTCCTCTACCGATGTATCTATCAAACCAAGTAAGACCAGGTGATGATGTACACCAAGTAGTTTCTCCTCGTCTTCCTTCATTATGAGATCCACCATAAAAACATGCCGCTTCTTTACCTAATGGACCTTTGTCTGAAATTTTAGCAACAGTCCAATCTTGACCTTTATAAACAATGTTAGCACCAGGATGAGCATATGTTACAGAGGCCTCTTTTTTCTCATCAGCAGTTGCTTTAGTTTTTTCTAAACTAAAATCTTTGACTTGGTCTTGTAAAGTCTCAATACTTAATTTATTTATATCTCTATATTCTTGTGCTAACCTATTTTTAAATCTTTCAAACTTTTGTAGGTTTATTGTGACCTTATATAAGTCTTCCATGAAAAGATCTTGGAATTGTTTTAATGCTTGTTTGTATTGACCTGATTGCGGATCACTAATCATTAAAGGATGGTCTGCCGATAACTTAGGCATAATAAAATTTTTGATTAACCACTGAGCATATTTTCCGATTTTAACTCGTTCCATATCCTGAGGCTTAACATTATCAATATCCATACCATTAGGAACTTTTGTTGTTGGGTCGGCAACAATTAACGCAAATAAAGTTTCAAATGGCATTATACCTTTTTTAGCCTTTTCTTTTGGTTTTACGAACTTATCGAATAGCACTTGAAATCTTGAACTTTCGACAATAAGATCTCTTAATAGATTGGTGAACCTAATTGACATAATATTTTTTTTATTAATAAATATTCCGAATTAGTAAAAAATTAATAATTCATAATAAGTAATTCCTCACCCATATTTTGTTTCTCACCTTTTTTTGCAGATGCTGCCTTAGCAAACTCTTTTTTCACCCAAGTATACTGGTCTTTTGGGAACCATTCATTGAGTAATTCAAAGTCATAGTAGGATAAAGAAAACTTACCTTTAACTCCATGTAATACATTTGCTAACCTCTCGTGATCTTCACGATCAAAGTCATGGTTGGAGTAATAGTTTTCTGTTTTCCAATATGGTGGATCCAAATAAATGTATGTGGATGGCGAGTCGTATTTCTTAATTACATCAGCAAAGTCCATATTTTCTACTTCTGTAATTTTAAGAAAATGTTCAATCCAATCAGGTTTCATTAATTTATCCCTAAATGTGAGATATTTTGATTTATACTTACCTTTAAGGTCAATAAAACTAGATGTTTCAGGTTTTGACCCACTAAATACTTGAGTAAGAATATAAACATACTTAGCAGCAACTTCATAATCGCCAGGTTTTACGCTGAAATCTTTATTAAAAATTTCAGCCTGAAAGCTTATAAATTGTTCTTTATAGATTGGTGGTGTTGGTTCCAATCCCAACTTTTGACAATCAATTGCGTTAATCGCTTTCAATAGTTCATCTGGATTTTGAACACATTTAAAGAGGTTGTAATTTAGGGGATTAAAGTCGTTGTAAACAACTTTATTTAGGTTGGGAAATTGTTTTAGATCCATGTTATAAAAACACCAGTACATGCCTCCGAAGGTCTCTAAGTAAACCTCCATGTTTTTATCGTAGAAAGGAACAATCCATTTACCTATTCTACTCTTACCACCAATATATGAAATCAAAATTATTATTTTTTTCTGTATTTATTTTTATCTCTGATTATATCAATAACCTCATCAAAGATAATCTTTTTTCTAGTTAAAAACAAGTCTGTGTCAGAATAAAATCCATCGTAAATTCGTTCAATGTCCGACATACCTGCCCAACCAATAAATTTATATCGTTTATTCTTTGGTCCATAAAGTTTATTAACATTAACTCCGAATAGTTTACCCATTCTTTCATTTAAAGTTTCTATAAACTTAACTGAACCCCCAACAATTCTCAAGTCCCCTCGTTTAGAATGATCTCTTTTATCTTCATTAATTCTAATACACCCATCACCATCAAAATATCCTCGTAAAAAATGTCTTTCAATTTTTTCATCAATTTCGGGGTAATATATTGTGTATGTTTTATTTTGGTGTAGTCCAATATTTTTTAAATCATTTATCATTTTTTTACTAGAAAACCCAATTTCACAAATATCTCTATTATTGCTTCTCCATATTTTAACTTCACTATCTAATAAAGATATAAACTTTTTAAGTATATCTTCATCTTTATTATTAATTTTGATGTTTAATTTATATCTATATTCTTTTGGGTTATCAATTAAACATCCGTCCGCAAAAATAAAACCAAGAAAATAAGCTTTTTCAGGAGTATCTATTACCTCAAAATAATTTTCATTAAATTTTTTTCTTTTCATAATGATCCTTTACTAATTCTTGTATAAACTTAGAGATACTAATTTCTTCATTCTTCATTTTATCAAATAAAAATCGATCAATACTAATGCCGTATTTTACCTTTTTATCTTCTTCATCTTTTTTTGGTCTTCCTGGTTTACTCATATTATATAAATATATATAAATATAAAAAAGTGCGTCAAATAATAAATATTATTTTAATATTTATTTTCAACACTTAATTAATTAAATTATAAACATGGAAGAGAAAAAAGCAACAGAAGTAAAATGCGCGACTTGTGATGAAAGTAAGCAAGTTAAAAACACACAATCGTTTGTTTTAATATTTGGTGGAATATTTACCTTTTTTGGTATTTACGGAATTGTTTCATTTATTAAAGATATTATATCTTTATTCTAATTTCTTTTGTGTCTAACAAATTGATTGACAATCAAGTCACCAATTGTTTCTAATTTAAATCCTTTTAATTTTACTCGTAACGGGATAGATGTGTCAACATTTTTAGGAAGTTTCACACTTAAAGACCCTTCAGGATGTGGGATGTTAATTGTACCTTCCTTTAAATCTTCAATTGTTATAAAAGCATTATAGATTAAATTATTACCAATCTTATCAAAATTTTGTTCTGGTTTCAAATCAATTCTAATGATCAAGTCACCATATGTTCCATTTTTAAAGTCCCCCATACTATTCAATCTTAAAAACTGACCATTATCTATACCATGTGGTAAATTAATCTCCACACTTTTCATTTCTGTTGTGGATGAATTACCATTACACACAAAACATTTTTCTTTAAAGTTGAATCCCCTACCTGAACATGAATCACATGCGGTTTGCATTATTTGAACAAACATTCCTGACCCCATTTGTCTAATTACCATTCCTGAACCATTACATCCATTACATGTTATTTTTTCACCACCGGTTCCGTTGCAAGGTTCGCACTTACTTTGTCTACGATATGTTAAATTTTGTTTACCCCCTATAAAAGACGACAAAACACCTATTTGTATTGTTATGTTTGAGGTATGTACTGGTCTTTGTGTTTGAGCTCTTTGGTTAAACATAGATCCAAAAATATCATTCATGTTATTTGACCCCCCAAAAGGATTTCTACGATTTTGATCGTATTGTCTTCTTTTTTCACTATCACCTAACACATCATACGCTTGTGATATTTTTTTAAACTTATCTTCGTTTCCTCCCGCATCAGGATGGTTTTCTTTGGCAAGTTTTCTGTAATTCTTTTTAATTTCGTCTTGAGTGGAATTTTCTACCACTCCTAATACTCCGTATAAGTCTTCGTTATTCATTTATTGTAATTGATTTGTATCTTTTAGTTATGGATTACTTAATAGTTCTATTTAAGAATAAAAAAAGAAAAAAAATAATCAACAAGTTTAAAACACTTGAGAGAGCAAAACTTTTTTATAATCAAAAAATTAAAGAAAGTGAGTTGGTATATTTTGATAAAAAAGTCGAGAATGCAAATGAATGTGATTATGAATTAGGTATTGTCTGTAAGAAAGATGGTAACTTTGAGATGTACTACATTAAGGACCCCTTAGGTAGACAGCTTAAGGTTGATGTGGACGATGATTATAAGATAATAGAGTTGACCCCTTACAATGTTCCTGAAAGTATATATGATGTCACCAATAAGACAAAAATTTTCTTTGAGGAATTTATTAAAAAGTACTTATTAAAAAAATCATTAAAACTTATTTCAAAACTTAATAATAAAGTTGTTGTACAGGACGATGATCGTTTGAATCTATTCTCATTCAAAAATGAATCTGAGTCTCATAGATTTTTAAATTCTTTAAATGTTTATATGATTGATAACGGAAGAATGGATTGTTTAATTGTTTCTGAAACATCTAAAGCTCAGAAAAAATATTTGTATGAAATTTTAAGTGAAATGGGTATTGATAAAAAATTACTCTACAGAACCAGTACCACTTTTAAAGAAAGAAAATAATTTATCTTTAATTGTTTTCTTTTTTGGTTCTTTAATAACAAGTGGTTTAAAGTTTTCATTTATAAAAACATGTTCCGTACCTGAAATATCTATTGAAAACCTGTTATGCGAACGATCTATTTTTCTAAAATTAATTTGTACTTGTTTAAAGTCTTCGTCAATTAATTCATAAACACATATTACTTTTCCATCAGGGAACATAGTTTGTATTGCGTCTGTCACCAAAGCTAAACCTTCAATTATGCTAGTATTACTTTCTTTATTTTCTCCCATAATGTTAATTTTTTCTTTGGTTCAACTATTTGATTGACTTCAAGTTCTTTAATAGACTCAATGAATCGTTTTTTTTCTTTTTCTAAATCCATTTTGTCTTTTTCAATTTCACTCTTCAACCAAGTTATTGCTTGTTCCTCCTTCGTTAAAATCTTCTTCTCCATCATTTAATTGTTGTTCTAATAATTCAAACTTGAGTGTTTGAAGGTTTTCTAAATTCTTACTTTCAAAAATCTTTTTTAGTTCGTCAATTTTTTGTTTTAAAAGTCTTTCTTTCATTTCAATTTCTTTATTATATGAAATGATATTCTTAATGTTTTGGACCGTTTTATCAAGGTTTATTTGATTAAACTCACTAACAAAAGAAAAAAATCTTTTATCTTCATTAACTTTTTGATTTTCCATTATTTTATCTTCATCAACAAACCTTTTTGGTATTTTCCATGTAATTGGAAATTCTATATCAATACTTAAATATGTTTTTAATTTTCTTATTGAGACTAAATAATTAAATATGTCTTTAAATTCGTTATACATAATTTATAGGTATAGTATATAGGTTATTAGGTATGTAAGAAAAAAATAATTGGATATTTTCTCCCAGATCCCATAAGTTATTTTTTGCGGTGCATCACTTATTAGTGATTTAAATATTTTGAAGATTTGATTCAATACATACAAAATAGACAACACAAAAAGGAAAAGAAAAAAAATATCCAACTTTAACATAATTAAATTACTTTTTTCTTTCTTCTAAAATTTCTGTTCTTAACAGTTGAAGCAGATTTTTAAGATCTTGTGAAGATTTTCTAGCTCTTGTACCGGCACTTTTGTTACCTGTGTAAAATTTGTTAACATCAGCACTTAGTTGTTCGGTCAATTCTTTGATTTGTTCAATTGTACTATTCATTTTATTAAAAATTATTGTTTATTACATTTAAATTACATTTTTTATAATTAATGTAAAGTTTATAGTGTGAGATTTTTATCTAAGGTTTTGTAAATATTATAAATTAAATCTAAATCAACTTGAGTAAATGGTTTTTCTCGATTGAATAAGTCGATAAAGAAATTGTCTATTGAATTTGTTATAACATCTTTATTTTGATTGTAGTAAATTTCTTGAAATAAGTTGAAAAAGTATTCTCTGTGTTCCCCTTCAAATTCAAAAGTTATACTTTCTCTTTTGAAATTTTCCAAAATTTTATTCCAACACCACTCAAAATGTTTTAAGTTGTCACCCTCAGTCATTTCAACTTTGGTTTCATTACTATTTTCAGAATTACCTAAATATGTGGATTTAATTAGAAAAAACAAACTAAATGAAAAATCATAATACAATTCCATTTTTTCAGGGATTATATTATTAACTCGAAACCAAATATCAACTTCTTCGGGATCTAAATTCTTAGTTATGTAATTAAAAAAATTATCCATAGCCATCTCTAACTATGAATAATTATAGGACAAGGTATTTTTTTGTAAATTATTGCGTCTTTCTGTTGTATCCCATTAACTGTTGGATTCTGCCAAACTCTTCGTTTAGTTGATTTTCCTGTTTAATGTTTTTACTTTCTTCCAACTTGTTTAAAACACTTTGAGCTGTTTTTTTACCTCTTTTAGACTTAAGTGTACCTCTTTCAGTTTCTTCACCGGCTTGATCAACAGGTTGTGGTTGTCTCTTATAAGAAGCATTCATCTGTTCTTGACCATATAAGTTATCTTTGAAGTTCTTATAGAATCTCTCCCCTACTTCACTTGGTACAACATTACCTAAAGCCTTACCGTCTTTATCAACTTGTGCGTTTCCATTAGTACTACTTCCAACTAATTGACCTTTAATTTTTTCATCATTAGGTTTGATTTCATCATAAACCAAGTTAGTTTGTCCTGGATAAGAAAAAGCTTCAATATATTCATCAACAGCGTCTGATGGGGTATATTTTTTTCTTTTAGCTTTCATTCCACCATTTTCCGTTGGAAATTTTTGAGTTTCTTTCATTTCATACTTAGAAAACTTATCTGAAGATCCTTTTAAATAATCAGTCATTTTTTTAGCGACATTTTTTAAATAATCTTCGTTTTCTTTTTTATCTGCCTTGTGTACTCTTTCGTATTCTGTATAACCCTTTGGTTCTTTAACTGAAAATTTCTTTTTTTCTTCATTTACAATATTTTCAATTAAGTCAATTAAATCTGATTCTGTAAATAATATTGATTCTTTAACATTATATTTTTTACCGTCAACTTCAAATTCATCTTTGTGGTGTTTTTTAGCGTTAGACAAAGCCCCTGTGAAAGCATTACCTTCATCAGTTTCTTCTTTTTCAAAATCAACTTCATAAAGTTGTTCTTCTTCATCTTGTTGTTTTCTTAACATTTTAAAGTCTTCTCCGTCTATCTTTCCGTTTTTGTTTTTATCAATATTTCTTTGTTTTCCGTAAAGTTTTTCGTCTAACTCTTCGTAGTTATTTTCATATTCATTAAATTCCTCATTTTCTTCTAATTCATTCCAATCTGTTTCAATATCTAAATCTTCAAAGTCATTATCTTCATCATCATAGTCTGTAAAATTAAATTCTTCGTAGTCATCGTCATCGTCCTCATCACCTTTAAGAAGTTTTTCAATTTCATCGTTAGTCATTTGGTTTTTAAACTTTGTTTTTCCAAATCTTGGGTGTCCGTCATCCATACCTCCAAGTTCTTGAAGATCAATTTCGTACATATTGCCACATTCTGAACATTCACCTTCGTTCATTTCTCCACCACATGATTCACACATGTTAGATCCTTCCATGTTCTCTTCTTCTTGAACATAATCAAATTCATTATCTTTGTTCAATTTAAGAGTTTTGTTGTAATCAAGTTTGTTCATAAGCGATTCCGCCTTTTCTTCAAGATCTTCTTTTAAGATTTTTCTGAAAGCATTTACTATATAGTTTTTATTACTCATTTTAATTTTTATTAATAAATATCTTTATTTTTGCCTTTTTTTAATCTCGTTGAATATAATCTCTGAAATAAAATCTTTATCCAACTTATAATTGCTCGAGACACTATCTATGGCGTTTTGAACTGAGTCGTTTTCAAATATTTTTAACGCTCTTATATCCCCCTGATTACAGTATGGGAATTTTTTACATTTATCTTTCACTTGTACTCTTTTAGCGCCTGGCATCCATTTAGTCGACGCTCCTTTCCAATTTTTCTTACTTAATGATTTTGCCCAAACGGCAGGTTGATTGTATTGGCCTGAGGAAGAAGATGAGGTCGCTTCTTTTGTTTCAACTTTTTCAGTTTGTTCTCTTATAGTTTTAACATTATTTGTTGTTGCTGATGTGGATCCCGAGTTTGGTCCGGAACTAAATAAAGGTGCCGAATATCCTCCAGCTGAGGCGGCTCCCGTAGTTTCTTTAGTCTCTTCTTTATGTTTTGTATTTGTATCTAATATTGAATTAAAAAAATCATTGAGTTGTTCAGGTTCATTTAAAAATTCTTTTATTTTTTTTCTTTTTTCTCTTACGGAAAATTTAGAACTTTTTATTATCTTATAAATTTCAATAATATCTTTTTTGTCTTTTAAAAATGAAAGATAATGTGTTTTTTCTTCTTCCGATTCTTTTTGTTCACCTTTCTCAATGTTTTTTATAACATTTCTTCTTAAATCTGATTGACCAGAAAGTTTTGATGTTACCGCATTTTTTAACTTATCAATTACATTTTGGTCCATTACACATTTCTGAATTTTTGTTCCCAAAAACCTCTTTGTTGGTACATAACCGTAAAGTATTCTTGAAAGGATTTAGTTATTAATTCTTTTACATCTTTTTTTAAAGTACCTCGAGATAATTCAGAAGAAACTTTGTCTAATAATTTTTTTTCAAATTGTTTAGAACTGTTTGAATCAAAAAAATCTTTTATTTCTTTTTTGATCATTGATTCAATTTCCTTCCTATCTGTTGATGTTAGTGCCATTACTTTATAATTAAAAGGTATGTTAATGGTGCAATTATTACTCCTGATATGATATTAAATAGGGTATTTTTAGTTTTTAATCTTTTATATTCTTTATTTAATCTTTTGTTTTCTTCTTTATATATTTTTACTTTTTCTTCTGTTTGCAAAATTATTTGTCCACTTAAAGAATCTTTTTCAACCCAAGTTTTGTTTGTTTTTTCTAACAAAACTATTTTATTATTAAGTTCTGTAATTTCTTTTTTATCTAAAATTGATAACTCTTTTAATTTATCGTAGTCATTTAGATCAAACAAAATTTTTTGAACAATGTTATAAGGGATACTCATTTGTATTGTATCAACGGATTTTTTAATTTGAGCCTCAGAAATGAAACTAACAAATACAAATGAAATTAAAAATATTATTTGTTTCATATTAAAAATTATATCTACTTCTTAACAGACTATCAATTTTTCTATTGTCTGAATTTTTTATATCTTCTTTTTTTTGCGTGTAGTAATTATTTACCTCTTTTTTTTCAACTTTTATATTTAAGATTTTGTTGTCAATCTCATCTATTTTATGTTGGTAAACCTGAATTGAGTCACTAAGGTTCTTTTGAAGGGTTTTTACTTCATTAATGTGTTTATCAATTTCTTCTAACTTATATTTGTTAAGTTCAGACATGTCAGGTGTTGGTGTAAAAACTCTAACCAACAAATAAACAAAAATCACCCCCAATATTGAGAGTGTGATCGTTGTCCAATTTTTAATAAAAAATTCTTTCATTACATTTCTTGTCTTGATGACACAATCTTACTCCATTTAGATTTAAACTTTTCGTAGTAATTTTGTAATTTATTTATTAATTCTAAATACTCTTCATTAACTTTAACCATTTGACCATTTATATAAATTCCGTGTGGTTCATTAATTGTATAAAAAAATTCTAAATCAAGTTCTACTATTTTTCCTGACCACTCAACATTTTCAGAAAACACATCCATTTTTTCAAACTCAACCAATTCTGCAACCTCAGATCTAAATTCGTCAACACTTTCAGTAAACGCATTTTTTTCGTCAGTCGTTAATTGTAAATCGGAATCTATTTTTCCATGTAATACCAAAACATTGCCTTGAATCTTATATCCTTTTTGTTTATCTTGTTTTTTTCCAACATAATCAGAATCTTTTTTTTCTTGATTAATTGTAACTTCTTTTTCCACAGGTTGTTCTGTAAGTAGGGAATATTTTCCTCTTATTTCATTTTTGGCACTTTCATTCATGTTAGAAAATATTTTTCTTGAATTTTCAACCAATTTTTTTATTTCTTCGTAATTACTCATTTTCTAATAGTTTTTTAAATTCTTCAAAATTAAAAGCTGGACTAATGTCCGTTGCAAACTCATCAAAGTTAGATTTAGTTAATATACCAAGAAATGATTCACATCCCTTAACTTTTGTATTATGCCCAATACAATTCAAACTAATTCCTACTTCTTTTGACAAACTTTTACAAAGTTCTGCAGTTTTTTTTAACTGTATTTTAGTGTAAGGTTGCCAAAAAAAATAATCTCTCCACTTTCTGTCTACAATATTTCCTTTATAAATATTACCAATCCAGTTAATGTAATGATTTTTAAGTGGTACTTTTTCTAACCAACCAAGATTTTCTAAACTTATGACTATAGATTTTGCGTTTACTCTTTCATTATTTGAGTATTTTCCATTTTTCATGTTGTCTATAACATGAATTATTTTACCTTCTCTATCTACAAAATAGTGTGGTAGTTTAGTAGGCCTACCACCAAATCTATACTTGATAGAAACCATATGATCAATCAAATTCCTTGATGTGTGGGTTAGTAAAATTTGTGACTTTTCATTCTCCTCTTTGAAGTGTGAGTGGTTTAGTTTCTCAATGACCTCCATAATTTATTTTTTATACTTCAAAACTTTTCTTTCCATTTCCTCAAGTTTTTTTTCAATTATTTTTCCTTCCATTAAAGATCCATTCTCATCATAAACTTGACCCTTTTCGTCAACATAATATTTGTAAGGTACTTCAACAAAAACTTCAACTAATTTTTCAACAGGAACCTCTCTAACCAACTCAACAATTCTGTCTACTGGTACTTCTTTAACTACCTCAACAATTTTTTCAACCTCAACAATTTTTTCAACCTCAACAATTCTTTCAATAATTTCAGGTTCGACTTGGGGGGTGACTTGGGGGGTGACTTGGGGGGTATGATGTGTTAAATAACTTTCAGGAATCTCAATCTCATCATGTATGGGATTATGTATGGTATCATGTATGGTATCATGTATGGTATCTTCTTTGTGAGGGACATTGGTGTCCCTCTCTAAATCTTCGTCTTTTCTTCTAAAGTTTTTAAACGCTTGATTTGTGGAAATTACTAACGCAATTGCCAATGGGTCAAAAACAAACACTAAAGTTAATATAAAAAAGTTTGCGGTCTTTTTAACATCCCATCCCGTAATCTCACTTAAATATTTTATCGCTCCTAACTCACCAGATTCAATTTCTACGGATGTAAGGTCCAACACTTCTATATCTAATCTTGTAATACTATCATTAAGTGATTCAATTTTTTTAGAAATACCATCTCTATTTTCTTGAGCAACTTTTAACTGAGACTCAAAAGCTTTTCTATTACCCCCATTTGCTCTTGTAATGACTTGTCCTGTTGTTTTATCAATTGATTGGGTAGTTGTGTTAGTTGAAAGTGCGTTTCTTAGATTGGTAATGTCTTTATCTAAAATACCTTTTTCGTTTTGATACTCAGTCTTTATTTCTTCAAATCTATTTTTCTTAACTTCAATATTTTCAATTACTTTATTGTTTATTTCAAGTCCCGCAATGTTTTTTTGAAATCCTGTAGAAAGAAGTCCGTAAATACCAATTGAAGTGAGAAAAGAAAGTGTTACAAGAGCAATCGTGAGATAGATCTTAAGTACTCTATATGTTTCCTTCCATTTGTTGTGAAGGTATGTTGCAATAGCAATTTTTGATATTTCCAAAAATGATCCCATTATAATAACGGGGATTGCAACTGCAGAGAAGATGATTGATAAACCAACAACGCTATAATACGCTGCTGTTCCTGATAGTCCTATTGCACAAAACAACAAAAACCAAGGTAAAAATTTTTTATTCATTGATTTAGTTTATTAGATAAATATTAAAGTAACTGAATTAAGGAAAAATATAAACCCTATAAAACAATAAAACCCCCACTGGTACCGGTGGGGGAGTGTAATTTCATCTTACCATATAGATAAGATTGTGGATTTTCACCCTGAGAACCTCGTGTCTCATTCCGCCGAGTTGTATGGGTAATCTCGGTTCAACCCAGTGCTATAAATAGTCAAACAATTCTGAAGAATCATTTCTTAACCTACGAAGAGCTTTTTCTTTAATCTGACGAACACGCTCTTTTGTTAAACCAAAGTCAGAACCAATATCTTCCAATGTTCGTGGTGTTCCTGTTAGTCCAAAATAATCACCAACAATTGCTCTTTCACGATCATCTAAAACATCTAATAACCCAAAAAGTTTTTGTTTTAACATGTCTTTGGTGTTAAATACTGCGTCAGGAAGTTCGGCATCTTTGTTTTCAATCATGTCTAATAATGTGTCTCCATCTTCATTGATGTACATATCAAGATCAATAATTGAAGGTAATGTAGAAAATTTATCTTCTAACTTTTTGCCTGATTGTTCAACTTCTTTTTTTGCTCTTTGTAAATCTTGAACAACATTTACCGGTAGTCGAATTGTTCTTGAATTATCATTTAATGATTGGATGATAGATTGTTTTATCCACCACACACCGTATGAAATGAAACGGAGGTCTTTATTCCAATCAAAGTGTTTAATTGCTTTCATAAGACCTAAATTACCTTCAGCGATCAAATCTGACAAATCAAGCCCTTGATTTTGATATTGTTTTGCAACTGTAATAACAAAACGAAGGTTTCCTTGAATTAATTCTTGTTCAATCCTTTGTCTTTCATAAAGTGGGGTATTGTCTGACTTCATTTTTTTTGCCAGTTCTTTTTCTCTCTCTGCTGTCATTACCTTAATTCTTCTAATGTCTTTAAGGTAGTGAGAAATTTCTTCTTGATTAATTGGCGCTCCTGTGTTTTTGTCTTTCATATGTATATAATTATAGTGATTTTGAATATTCGTCTAACTTTTGCTTTTCTAATTCTGTTAATGATCCCATACCTTGATCACCAATTTTATCTAACAGTTCATCAATTGTTAAGTTACAAACATCAGGTCTTTTTAAATTAAAAATTAGATCCGCGATATCCATAAATGATTCATTAAATTTTAGATTATTTGTTCTTAATTTTGGTGGTGTTGGTGTGTGTTTTTTCTTAATAGTCTTCTTTAACGAAAGAAGGTAATCTAAGTTGTCTTTATCAAGATTTGATGCTGAATTTCTTGGTTTTGGTATTAAAAAATACTCAAAACAATTCAAGTCATTTACGATAATGTCTATCCATCCCGCCATTTCATCAATGGGTAACCCTGACGTAAAATGAAATATTGCGTGTCTATCCCCAAAGACAAACTTAACTTCTTTAGAAGTCATTTGATCGGCAATTGATCCTCCAATTTCGTTTGTTTTCTCTTCTGAGTTTTCTACGGTGTTGTCGTAATATACAAAAAGTAAGTAATTCATATGTGTTTTTAATTTTTTTACAAATATAGTGTTAAAATATAATTAACTACAAAACTTTTGATTTATTATTTTCTTTTTTAATCTTAACGATAGTATCCGACCATTGACTAATCATTGGATTATGACTAATAAGGAACACTTTATCAAAATATTCTTTAATTTTTTGGAAGAACTCAGATACCATTTCTAAGTTATCATTACTGATTTTACCAAAGACCTCATCAAACACAACAATATTTGGTTTTGGCAAAGTACATACCTTACTAAGTACCGATCGTAATGCCAATGATGCGATTGTTCTTTCATATCCTGATCCTGAAACCATTAATTTTTCAATACCAGTACTATTATCAATCATTAAAAATTCAACATCATTTTTGTCATTTATATTAATCACTAATTTAAAGTAACAACTATCTTCCATCAATCTTTGTAGTTCAGAGTTAATCAAAGGCATCATTGTTTTCATAATGATTTTTGACAATCCATTTTTACCAAAGGCCTCCATATAAATTTTGTAAATTCTTTCCTTCTCTTCTTCCTCTTTGATTTTGATAATCATTTTTTTATTGTTATCAATCTTTTCATTATACGAAGAGATTGAAACTTGGTTACCAGAAATTAAAGAATTTATTCTTGTTTTTTCTCTTTCAAGTTCTTCAAGTCTTAAATCGGCTTTAATTAACTGACCATCAATCTTTTGGTTTTCTTGGATCTTATCTTGAATCTCTTCCCACCTCTTAATTTTATCTTTTAAAGCATTTATTTTCAAATCACAACTTTCAACCAATATCTCGTACTTTTCTTTAACAAGTTTGTTTTTTTCGTATTCGTCAAACTCTTTTTTCAACTGAACAAAACTTTGTTCTTTGCGGGATAAATCCTGCATAAATGTTGTTTTTGTGGTTTTTTGCACGATAAGTCCATCTAATTCTGCAATTTTTGCATTTGTGATTGTTGCGTTCATTAACTCAATTCCACAGTGCTCACACTTAATACCACCCTCAACTTCAGATTTCAACTTATTAATTGCTGCAATTTCAGTATCAATCTGAACTACATTCTTATAAAACTCGTTGTATTGATCTTTAGCCTCATCATGTTTATCCTCATGGTAAAACTCACTTGGTTCAACCACTTTTAGTTCTTTTATTTTGGAAATATAACCTTTCTTATCAAAATCAATTACATTAATTTCCTCTTGTGTTTTAGTAGGATTCAATCTACTAATTTCTTGATCTATGTTGGTATGTTTTTGTTTCAACATATCATCACGATAAGACTTACCTTTTACTATTGCGTCTTCAACATTTGATAAATCTTTTTTACTCTCATAAATTTGAGTTTTTAGTGTTTGAATTGATGTTTCGTGAGTTGTTATGTCGTCTTTTAGTTTTTCAGATGAATATATGTTTGACAACTTTTGTTTTGAGAACTCAGAATAAATTTCTTTTGACGCCTCTTCTTTTTTCTTCAGAAACTCAAGACCCATAAAACGAGATAACACCTGACCCCTTGCGGTTGGTTTTGATTCCAATAATTCTTCAAGGTTAGATCCTGTGGTTAAGATTGTCATTAAGAAATCTTCTTTTGTTCCAATTGAGGTTTTAATAAACGCTTCGGTTTCTCTTCTTTGTTCGCCAGTGAAGTTCAGTAATGTTCCGTCAGATAATTTTTTAAAAAAGTCCAATTCGGTTTTAACATTCCATTCATTTTTTTTGGATAACTTTCTTTCAATGTTTCTAACAATTACATAGTCTTCACCATCAATTGTTATTTCACCTTTTACATGTACTTTGTCTTTATCTGTAAATCGATTAAATATTTCTTCCGCCTTTGTTGTTTTTGTGGTTTCATTAAAGAATAAGAACATTAGGAGGTCAACGGTTAACACTGTTTTCCCCCCAAAGTTTGGTGGATCAGATTCAACCACAACAATTCCGTTTAATTTATCAAAATCTAACTTTTGATTTTCACCATATGATAGAAAGTTTGAGAATTCAATGTTTCTAATATACCACTTTTTGAATTGTGATTGGTTTTCTTCATCACCAGCCATTTTATTTTCAACCATTTTATTGATTGATAACACATCATCTGTTTTGTCTTTATATCCTTTAGACTCAATAAAGTTTTTTAAAAGATCCAACTGATAATTCACATCACTGATGTTAACTGAAACATCAATAGATTGCATATCTTCATTTTGAGTAGTTTTTGCCTTTGTTAAAACATTTACATTCGTTGTGTTATATTTTTTTGAAAAGTAATGTTTAACACTTTTAATCTTATCTTGTGTAAAGTTTTCAGGCAAATCTTCCCAAACAACTTGTATAATTGGGTTTTCGTATAAAGAGAAGTCCAAATCTTTTATCATGATTTTGTAATTAAATAATTTTGGTGGGTTGAACAAGTCCATTCATTATTTTTGTTCTTCTTCTGTTTCTTCAAATTCTTTATTAATTTTTGCAGATTCGTCCTCATTAGGTGTGAATTTAAACGCATGGTCAATAACTCTATCTTCAACAATCTCCATATTTAAATCTTGCTCACCAACCTGAGCTTTAATCTCTTCTTCTTTCATTTTATCAATCTGTTGTTGAAGTAATAAATCAAAGGCTTTTTGCATTCCTGATTTTTGTTCTTTTACTTTTGCATTTCTTTTTGCAACTTTTGCTCTGTGTTCTTTTGCCGATTTTCCCATTTTATAAATTATTAATTATTATTACTTGGTCTATTTTCTTCAAACCATTCTATTATACCATTTATTGCCCATACAGCTCCTGCTGATGTAATACCATCAAAAAACCAAGAGTAGGTTAGTGGTGTGTTAAATATATGATTTGTTGGTGAGAATATCAATAAAGATAATACAAATCCACCCCATGTTGAAAAACAAAGTGGACAATTAATTAGTCCTGATAGGAAATTACCTAAAAAGTTAAAAGGCAATTGTTTATTATCTCCCCATCTTTTTAAAAAATCTCTTAATCCTTGAAAAATTGATCCGTAGACCATAATGTTCATTAACCCATAACTCATTATGAACCATACTAAAATTTGTGTTATCATACTCTTTTATTTAAATTTGATCCCCTCAGAAGGTATGCTTGATTTTGATTACCATTCAAAAGGTCTCGGTTTATTTTTTCCAACTCATTTATTTGTTGGTTCTTTTGTTGTAACTCACTCCTCAAGTTTTGGAGTGTTTCTTGTAACATATTTGCCTTATTATTTGTTACAAGAATATCTAACTTTTGTCTAAGTTCGTCTAACTCTTCATCCTTTTTAGATATTTCATTTTGGAAAATATTTTCCGTTTTTTCCGTTTTAGTGAAAAATTCTTGTCTAATTGTACCGATTTCGGTAGTTTTATTGGAAAGTTCTTGTTCCAACTCGGCAATTTTTCCGCCAAGTTCGTTTATTTGAATATTGTCAGTGGTATAGATTATTTTCTCAACCACTCTATCCACAGGAACCTCTTTAATTACCACTTTTTCTACAGTCACTTCTTTAATGACCTCAACTATTTTCTCAACCTCTTTGATAACTTCAACCGGTATTTCCACCCGTATTTCT